>Ga0299906_10000063_pt1 | contig 96994 bp, 76 predicted proteins | sample RVTome_14_FD_200259 | JGI IMG/M metagenome (GOLD analysis project Ga0299906, IMG submission 200259) | Soil microbial communities from uranium-contaminated site in the Upper Colorado River Basin, Wyoming, United States - RVT145D125 (version 2) ...
TACCCGCCAGGTCGAGCATCATGAGCAGATTGGAAAAGCCGAGTTCGTATTGCAGGGAGACGGCGAAGATGTCGGCGGTCGCGACGGGCTGCCGGGTGTCCCAGGTGAACAGGGGGATGCGGCGGTCGCGGAGGCGGGCTTCGGCGTCGAGCCAGGGGGCATAGACGCGTTCGGCGCAGACGCCCCCGGTATGGTTGCAAAGCCAGTAGATGATCTGGCAGCCGAGGTGCGACATTCCGATGGTGTAGGCGTCCGGGAATGCGATGGCGACGCGGACCTCGGCGCGCTGCCAATCGCCGTCGGCGACGAGCTGGTTGAGCTCACGACCGATATACTGCCCCGGTTGTCGGACGTAGGGCAGCAGTTCGTCGCTGACGCGTTGTCGCAGGGTGGTCATCGTTTGCGAGGTTTCCTTGCGAGACGACCTTCGCCGGCGCCATGGGCCGGCGCGAGGCCGCGCCGGGTCCTGCGGCGATGATCGCTCCTCACTATAACCGCAAATCACGCGGCACTCCCTTTTCCGCCGGACACGTGGTCGGTTCATAGAATTGCCCGTCGGCAGGGTGGTTCGTGTCGGCATTTTGCCGTCGCGGCCGCCGCGTTCGACGTAAGGCGTCGCGACTGCTCGACTTGTGCCGTCGGCAGGCGGCGCGGAGCAGCGGCGGGACGGGGTCCGCGTCCGAAAGTACTTGCGGCGCACGGGTTTGCGGACGCGGGCTCACTTGACGGCGGTTTACCTCGCTGGATAGAATGGTCGGCGATCAGGGGTCCGGATTGTCCCGTCAGGAACTCACGCGAGGGACACCCCGCCAAGGGCCCCATCCCACCGGGGAGGATACTCTGCAATGAAACGTCGTCGGACGCTCCGCCGGGCGGGCGCGGGCCTTTTGTCGGCCCTTTCGCTCGTCATTATCAACAGCGGTATGACATGCCCGATCGGCGGCGACCCCAACGCCAACCCGATCGTCCCGCCGGGCAACCGTCCGCCGCGGATCGTGATCACCAGCATCGTGACCGATTTCGGCAACAACTTCGCCGAGGTCGGGGAGACGGTGGCCATCAATTTCACCGGCGAGGACGAGGAGGACGCGTCGGTCGTTCGCGTGTTTGCGTCGCTGTCCGGCAATCCGGCGCCGGCGGAAGAGATACCGATCCTGGGCGGGTTTCCGATCGGCCCGGGCTCGGCCAGCGGTACGGCGCTGTGGGACACGACGGGGGTGGCGCCGAGTTCATACAACGTCTTCGCGGAAATCGACGACCGCACGCTCGACCCGTTCACCGGCACGGGCAACCCGCCGGTTCGGGTGACGACGTTTGAGCCGTTGCAACTGGGGCCTCCGGGGTCGACGCCGTCGAACAGTCCGCCGCAGATCGTGTTCATCTCGCCACTGGCAAATCTCTCCCTCAGTGCCAACGACCAGTTGACACTTCAGTATATCTACGCGGACGTTGACTCCACGGCCACGGTGACGTTATTGCTTGACAAGGACTTGAATCCAACCAACGACGACATCAATAATCCCGGTGATCCGCTCAATCCCGCCACGAACATCATTGTACTGCCGTCGGCGCCGCGCGATCCCAATGATCCGACCTTCGATGGCGACCCGCCCCCGCCGGACGATCCCGCCGATCCTCCCGTGGCGCCCGACAGTCTGGAAATCCGCACCAATCCGCGGATACTCCCGGCGACGACTCCGGGCGTGCTTCCGTTTCCCGGGGCGCCGATCGCGGGGAGTCAGGTGTCGTATATTTTCACGGTGAATTTCTCGCAGATTCCTCCCGGGGATGAGCAATATTTCATTCGGGCGACGATTACCGATGGCGACAGCGTGACGCATCGCTATTCCGTGGGGTCGATCAATATCACAGGGTCCGCGGCCGGCGTCGTCAACGTCCGGGAACTGGGGTTCAGTCTATCTGGCGCTCGGTTTCACGGCTTCCAGCGGTTTGCCAATCTGGGCTCGTCGATTCTCCGCCTCGGCGATCTCGATCGCGATGGCAACGCGGATTTCATGGTCGCGAGTCGACACGCCAGTCCGCTCGGTCGCCAGTTTGCGGGGGCGGCGGCTCTCGTTTTCGGAAGAAAAAAGACACCGTTTCCTTCGGATACGGATGCGGACGGCCGGCCCGACGGCGGCGTGCTGGATGAAGATGACATGGTGGTCAACTTCCCAGAACCGTTGCCGGTATTCCCCGACCCGTACGAGCCGCGCAACGTCGGTCGATTCGGAGGCGAGAACTCCATTGAAAGCGTGGGGAGCCGGCCCACGAGCTTCTTCCGAGGGGTGATCTATCGAATGCCGAACGCGAGACGACCGGCTTTTGCGCCTGACGAGATTCTGATTGAGAATCCGGCGGAGCGGCCCCCGTCTGATGCTCACGCGGGGCTCACCTCTATTACCTCGCTGAACATGACGGGCAATGACGAGCTGATGCTCATGGAGCCCGACGAAGTCGATCCCTTGCCGGATCTTGTCTTCGGCCTTCCCTTCGTTTCGGCGCCATTGGATTTTCACGACGACGATCCCGCCGACGGGTGCGACGAATCTCTATACAGCGGGGTGATGGGGGTCGGCCCAACCTATCCGCATAGCATGCGCTGTGACGACATGCCCGCGAATGACGATCTCCAAAACCATTCCGAGGAGATATTTGACACCGGCCTGGTGATCATCGTAGACGCCACCAACGACACGGTCAATGAGCATACGCAAGGTGTCGATGCGGGCATGGCTGGACAGTTTGACCAGAGTAACATGAAACCGATCAACGACGAGGGTGTCATACTTGGGGATGAACAAATCCCCGAAGGAATGAGGTTCCGCGGTGGCTGGCACGACGACGATTTTGTCGCTACGTTCTTCAGTTCTGTCACAGGGTACGGCAACACGGTCGCGGCGATAGATAGTATCGATGGCAATCAGGCAGATGAACTTGTCATTTCCATTCCGCTCCAGACGGGCCTGGCCGGCGCCATGACCGGGGCCATTCAAGTCTGGCTGTCCGGCGACATGACCGCCGCGGATCGCTACACGGATAACGTTCGATCATTGCCCTCTTATGCAACCGGCCAACAAATCTGCAGCGCCGGACCCTGCACCACAGTGATGCCTACGACTTGCATACGATGTTTTAGGACGCCGCCTGTCAGCTTTTTTGTCGAGGGATCGATGATGGGCGACATGCTCGGGTGGGCCGGTCGTGGCGGCGACCTCAATGGCGACAGCAACGGCGATATCACCGCCGGTGCGCCCGGCGCCGATCGCGGCGGGTTTTTGGACAACGGGGTTGTCTATGTGCTTTATACGCTCGGCTCGGGATTCTCGGGCCAGCCGATCGACGACGTCGTGCCCATGCTTCAGCTCTGGGGCACGCACGATTTCGATGGGTTCGGGCGCACACAATCCGCCGTCAGCATCAATGGAGATCCGAAAGACGACTTCGCGCTCGGCGCGCCGGGTTTTGACGACAACACGATCGGCGCCGACTCCGGCTTCGCCGGCGTGGTATTCGGACCCGGAAGCATCGGGACGCACATGGTCAGCGCCATCGGCACCCCGGCGCTACCCGGCGTTCGATTCGTCGGCGCCCGGCCGGGAGCCCGGGCTGGCCATCACGTCGGCTCGGCCGGTGACTTCAATGGCGACGGCTTTGGAGAACTGCTCGTCACCAGCCCCGGCGAAGTGCGGTGCCGGGACGCCAACGGAACATTCACGATTGCCGTCGGCGGCGTTTGTCCGCCGGGGACGGTATTGCATCAGGGAACGACTTACCTGATCTTCGGCGGCCCCCACTTGAATTCCTCCGAAACCGGCCGGAATCCAAATCAATTCACGCTCAGCGAGGTGGGAGGGCCGGCGCTGCCGGGTATCGTCTTTGTCGGCCGCACGTTGCCGGGAACCACGGGGCTGCCGGAAGTGCTGGCGCCACTCGATATCGCGGAAGGACTGGGCGACATTGACGGCGACGGATTCGCTGATATCGGCCTCGGCGCGACAAAGGCCGATTTCGTGGCCAATTCGGACGACCCCGTCAATCGCGAAGTCGATGCCGGTGAGTTTTATATCGTCTACGGCAATAACTTTGGATCCAACAATCCGTCGACGTTTCCGTAGTTGTCAGGTGAGCCATTAGAAAAAAAGGGCCGCTGATCAGTGCGATCGATCGCCAACGGGCGGTCGGTCGCTTTGCTCTTGGCGTTCATCAGGCCGGAGCGAGGGCTGCCCGGCCCGCTTGGTGGTGACAGTTCGGGTCGCGTGGACCGGGCCGAGGACGGCCCGGCTCGCTCGTACTTCGATTCCGCATTCCGCGGTTCCGTCATCCCTTTCCGGCGATCTTGGCCCAGGTGTCTTTCAGTGAGACGGTCCGGTTGAAGACGAGCTTGCGGCGGGATCGGCCCGGCGTCAGCGCGTTGAGCGCCGTCGCGTTGGTTCGACCCGGCGCTGGCGCTTCGGGATCGGATGGAGATGCGCTGGCGGCCGCGGCGCCGGCGGCGGGATCGGAATCGGGATCGACGCAGAAGTACCCGTGCCGCTCGAATTGGAATCGCGCGCCGATCGCCGCCGTGGCGACGCTCGGCTCGATCTTCGCCGCGGCGATCACTTCCAGCGACTCGCGATTGAGAAACTCCTTATAGTCTCTATCGTGGCGCGGGCTGTCCGGGTCGAGATCGGTGAAGAGCCGGTCGTACAGCCGCACCTCCGCGTCGACCGCGTGCGCCGCCGAGACCCAGTGCAGCGTGCCCTTGACCTTGCGGCCGTCGGGGGCGTCGCCGCCGCGCGTGGCGGGGTCGTAGGTGCAGCGCAGCTCAACGATCTGGCCGGCGTCGTTTTTCACCGCCTCCTGACAGGTCACGAAGTATGCGTAGCGCAGCCGCACCTCGCGGCCGGGCCCCAGCCGGAAGAACTTCTTCGGCGGATCCTCGAGGTAATCGTCGCGCTCGATGAAAAGCTCGCGCGAAAACGGCACCCGTCGCGTGCCGGCGGCGGGGTCCTCCGGGTTGTTCACCGCGTCGAGCTGTTCGACCTGCCCCTGGGGATAATTGGTGATGATCACTCTCAGCGGCCGCAGCACCGCGAGGACGCGCGGCGCGGTCTTGTTCAGGCAGTGGCGCACGGCGTTTTCCAGGCGCACGAGGTCGATGGTGCTATTGAATTTCGCCACGCCGACGTCGGCGCAGAAATCGCGAATCGACTCCGGCGTGTAGCCGCGGCGGCGATACGCGCTGAGCGTCGGCAGCCGCGGATCGTCCCAGCCGCGGACGTGCCCACCCTTGACGAGTTCGAGGAGCTTTCGCTTGCTCATCACGGTATGGGTCAGCTCGAGGCGGGCGAATTCGATCTGGCGGGGATGCGGGATTTTCTTCCCCCACGGTCCGCCGCCGTCGTCGGTGCGGCCCTCGTTGATGGCGTCGAGAAACCAGTCGTACAGCGGCCGGTGGTTTTCGAACTCGAGCGTACAGATGCTGTGGGTGATGGCCTCGATGGAGTCCTCGATGCCGTGGGCCCAGTCGTACATGGGATAGATGCACCACGCGTCGCCGGTACGGTGGTGCGGCGCGTGGAGGATGCGGTACATGACCGGGTCTCGGAGATTGAGATTGGGGCTGGCCATGTCGATCTTGGCCCGCAGCGTCCGCGCGCCGTTGGGGAACTCTCCGTTGCGCATGCGCTCCAGCAGGTCGAGATTCTCGTCGACGCCGCGGTCGCGATGGGGGCTGTCGGCGCCGGGGCTGGTGAGCGTGCCGCGGTTTCGCGCCGTTGCCTCGGCGGACAGGTCGCAGACGAAGGCCCTGCCCTTTTTGACCAGCTCGACGGCGTAGTCGTACATCTGCTGGAAGTAGTCGCTGGCGAAGATGACGCCGGCCTCGGCGTCCGCCGAGCCGCGACCGTGAGGGAGCGGGGTTTTGCCTTCGGATGTCGCGCCAGTCGGTCGCGCCTTCATCCCCTCCCACTTGGCGCCGAGCCAGCGGACATCCTCGATAATGCTGCGGACGTATTCGGCCTCTTCCTTGACGGGATTGGTGTCGTCAAAGCGAAGGTTGAAGCGGCCGCCGAACTTGACGGCCAGGCCGTGGTTCAGACAGATGGCCTTGGCATGGCCGATGTGCAGATAGCCGTTGGGCTCGGGGGGAAAGCGGGTGTGAAGGCGGGCGGCGGACCCGGCGGCGCGGAAGTCGTCGGTGATGATTCCCTCGATGAAATTGGCGGGCTTCTCCTGCATCTCGTTCATGGTCGGGGATTGTATCGGCAGCGCGGGAACCGAATAGGGGGGGGCGGGCGGGCGGCGCCGAATTCGGCGTTGAAGGCAATCGAGTCGCCGAACCGAAGCGTCTAATAGCGCGCTACCGGCACCTCGACGGCGCGCTCGGACGGCGATGATCCCCGGCCGATTTCAGCCACGCGGCGCAGGACGGATGCGTCATAATAACGCACGCCGCACTTCTCACAGACGCCGACGGGGACGTTCTCAAGGATGACGAAACGGCCCTTGTGCCGCAGCGCTTCCTGATCGACATGGCGCTGTCGCACGATGCCGTTGCAGTGCTCGCAGGAAAAATCATACATGGATTTCGCGCCCCTCAACCGCTATTGCTGCGATGACCGGGCCGCGTTTTTTCAGCGCGGCGGCGACGGCGATGAACGTTACGACCGTGGCGCAGAGCGTGAAGATGATGTCCGGGGCGGGGATCGGCGGACCGGCGGCCAGCGGGATGGTGACGGCCAGCATCGCCCAGGCGATGGCGATCAATATGGCGCGGAGGATTGCCCGTGGCTCGCTGCGGCGTATGGGGAACAGGAGCGTCAAGAGCATCAGGACGGCGAGATTGCCGTACGACCAGGGCAGGAACGGGCTGCGGAGCTGGGCGAGGACGAGAATCGCCACCCAGGCGCAGGCCAGGGCGCGGCGGTGACCGTTTTGAGGGTCGTTGGTGTCGGGACCGGCGGTCCAACCGAAGCGGCGGCGGCCGACGACGATGAGAACGGCGACGAGAACGACGGTGTATCCCCAGACGAGGGTCTTGGCGATCGGCGCCGGGTTGGACAGGACGCCGAGTTTGCCGAGTTTGTGGGCGATTCCGAGGACGGAAGTGTTTTTCGTCAGGGCCGCGAAGTTCTCCGCGGCGAACGAGAAGGCCTCGCCGCCGGCCAGCCGCGGCATCTGGTAACTGAAGAACGCCTCGTACGGCTTCGGTCCGAAGACGATAAGCGTGAGCAGAGCGTAGGCGATCATCCATCCGCCGGTCCACAGCACGGCGCGCCATCGCTTTTGAAGCAACAGAAAGATCACCAGCATCGCCGGGAAGAGCTTGCCCACGGCGGCGAACCCGAGCAGCGCGCCGCCCAGGGCATTTCGGTTCGCGGCGAAGGCGGGCAGCGCCGCAATCGAAATGAGTATGATGAGCAGATGCACGTTCTGCATCTGCATCGTGGCGATGAAAATTGGTGACGCGATCAGCGCCGGCAGGGCCAGCCAGGTTGCGCTCAACTGCCGACCACCGATCCAGAGGAATAGCGCGACGAGGACGGCGACCAGGACAAGTGCGTTGAGACCGAACCAGTAAGACCGCAGTTGATAGAAGTCGCCGCCGGTGGCGGTCAGCAGCTTGGGCAATAGCAGGAACGTCGGCGGATACTGATAGGTGTCGACGGTCAGGGCGTCGCCGATCTGGTCGTGGATGGCCGTCGGCTCTTCGGCGCGGCGGTGGTATTTCAGATCGTAGAGATTGTCGACGCGCTCGTCGGCGAGGTGCGAGGCGACGATGTAGCAAGTGAAGCAGTTGTGGCGAGGGTGGAAATCGCGGAACAGCTCGGGGTCGTCGAATTCGCGAATCGTCGGGTTGAACGCGAAGTCGGTTCGGACCACGTCGTGCATGTAGACGCTCAAACGCCCCAAGCGATAGGCAGCGACGGCGCCGCCGAGCAGCCACGCGGTCAAGAGCAGTTTGGCGCCCCTGTCCCATCGGGAGGGTGCCGAGACGCGAACCGCGAACGCCCGGCCGGCGACGACGGCCCCGACCAATGCGATCAGGCCGGCGACCGGCAGTGACAGGCGCGTGGCTGCGGCTGCCACGAAAAGCGGTCCGGCCAGGATCACCGCCGGCATCCCGCCGACGGCCAATCTGAATCGCCTGGACGCGGCGGGATGGCTCATGATACCCCTCGGAAAGGCGCGAAAACCGATGAAATATTCATTGTAGCGACGAAACCGGGCACGGGCGGCGGCCGTATCCATCCCTGAAATCGTCGGTCGGCGATCCGTTGCGGCGGCCGCTCGCCGAGCCGTTTCGAGCCCACGGGGCGGGGCTTTGCCGGACCGGCGATCGAAAAAACCCTTGAAAAACGGGGCTTTGGCGCTTGCCACGGGGTCGGGGAGTGATTAGATTCCGCCGTCGTGCGTGGTCGTGGAGTTGCGGCCCGCTCACGACGGATCAATCTAAAAAAGGAGTGCCCATGGCCGGATCCAAGAAAATGACCAAGTCCGCCCTGATCAACCACCTCGCCGACGAGAATGAAATGACCCGCAAGCAGGTCATTGCGTTCATGGAGACGCTGGTGGAAACCGCATACAAGGAGGCCAAGAACGGCTTCACCCTGCCGGGCGTCGGCAAGCTCGTTCTCGTTCACCGCAAGGCGCGCATGGGCCGCAACCCGGCCACCGGCGAAACGATCAAGATTCCGGCCAAGAAGGTCGTCAAGTTCCGCATTGCCAAGGCGGCCAAGGACGCCATCCTCCCGGGCAGCCGCCGGTAGTGATCGTCGCCGTTGCAGCGCTGCCATGCGCTGATCGGTTTATTCGTCAACCCACGAGCGCCCCGACGGCATCGCCTGCGGGGCGTTTTTCTTTGACCCGCGGCGAAGGGCCGCAGCGCACCGCTGCGCTACGCGAAACGGCAGGAAGCGGCGACGGCGCCGGCCAGCCGCTGGAGATAGGCGCTGCGGGGGATCTCGACGGCGCCGAAGCGCCGCAGGTGATGGGTCGTGAATTGAATGTCGAGCAGCGCGAATCCGCGCTCGCGCAGCCGCTCGACGAGCCGGACCAGCGCGACCTTGCTGGCGTCGCGCTGCCGATGAAACATGCTCTCCCCGAAGAAGGCCCCGCCGACGGCGACGCCGTAGAGGCCGCCGATCAACGCGTCGTCCCGCCAGACCTCGACGCTGTGGGCCCAGCCCAGCTCGTGCAGGTCCTCATAGGCGCGGATGATCGGCGGGGTGATCCAGGTGCCGTCGGGCCGGTCGGCGCAGGCGCGGATCGTTTCGGTGAACGCGGTATTGACCCGCGTCTGCCAGCCGGGGCGGCGCAGGGCCGAGCGCAGCGTCCGCGGAATGCAAAACGTCTCGAGCGGTATGACGGCCCGCGGATCGGGGCTGTACCAATCGATCGATGCGCCGTCGCCCATGGGGAAGGCCCCCTGGCCATAGGCGGCGATCAACAGTCTCGGCGGCAAACGCGTCACAGATGCGCTCCGGCGCCGGCGATCGTCCCGGCGGCGGTCGTCGCGCGTCGGGGCCGGCGGTTCGACAGCCCATGATATTCCGTACGACGCGCAACGAACCGCGATCGCAGGGTGGAAGCTCTCGCCCGGGGGAAGAAAGCCGCCGCCTTGCGACCGCGATTCAACATGGGTCGCCGTCGTTGATAAGTGCATCAATGTCCGTAGGCGGCCGCGGACACCAGGATGATCTGCGTCGTCACGTCGCCGACGGCGTAGATCGCCTCGGTGAATCCGCCGTCCTCAAAGAAGTCGTCGGACACGTCGATGTCGCAGCCGCCCATCATGGCCGGCGTCATGCACATCAGGAACGCGACCGCCAAGAGTGATCTCCATTTCGATTTCATGATTCGCTCTCCTCATACCCCTTGCGGCCGCCCACCGGGCGAGCGACCGGTATTGGTTCTTGGGACCCGTCACCGCGGCGGAGGTTAGGCCCACGGCGGATATCCATTCTATCAGACCTCATGGGCCCTTCGTCGACGGTCCGGCGGCGGCGGCGGGTGGTCCTTCCGGCTCGATCAGGACGGCGTCTCCCTGGGCCGTGCACTTTCCGGCGGCGGTACGGGCCTGCGAGAGATTCACGACGGCATTGGCCCCCCGGCGGCCCGCCTGGGCTTTCAGGGCCGAGACCGCCTCCTCCGGGCTCCGTTGCCCCTCGACGAAGACCGCCTCGATCTGGCGAACGATTCGATATCCCGCCAGGCAGTGGCCGGAGCCGGTGGCGATAATCCGCATGGCCGCCTCGCGATCGGCGGCGATCTCGGCCTCGCTGCGGCCGGCGTACCTGGCGAGCCGCGGATTGAGCGGAGCGGGGGGACGTCGGCGGGCGATGGCTCGCATGACGCGTTGCACAACGAGGAGCGCAAGCAGCACGGCGACGGCCGCGACAATCTGCGGCCGATAGGTCACCAGCGCGTCAAGCCAGGCGGTCATGGCTGAGATTCTATCCGGCGCAACCGGCGCTGCACGCGCCAATTATCGAACCGCCCCCCGCCGCGACCGTGTCGGCCGTGAGCGACGGTTGATTCGCCGATCGCTGTCGGCCCATTCCTGGGAAGGCCCGAAGCACGACCCCCCGCCGCGGGGCCTGGCGCGATGCCAGCCCTCCATGACCCTGCCGTGATCGGAAGCGACCCGATTCGCGACAGGACCGCGCCGCGCCGCCGGCTTCATCGTCGTCGGCGCGGTGCGTCGTTTTTTCCGCGCTATCATCTCGCCGCAGCCGCCCGCGTGAAATCGTTGACAGCGCCGCTGCCCTGGTCGATACTTCGCCGACTTGAAACGAGAGGCCCCCATCGTCTAGTGGCCTAGGACACCGGCTTTTCATGCCGGCGACAGGGGTTCGACTCCCCTTGGGGGTGATGCCTCACATTTCCCTTCGCGGATGGGAATCGCCCGCTCGGCCCAACCACTGAACAGCGCCGCTACGGCGCCGGCGGGGTTCTGAATCACGCAGAACTTCTGGGCACCCATCGAGCGCGGGCCGTCGATGACCGCCCCGCCGAGGGCTTCGCACTTTCTGGCCGATTCCTCCACGTCGGCGACCACGATGTAGATCAGCCATTGGGCTGGCAGATTGGCGTTCGGTCCACGGGCATGACAGATTCCGGCGACGCACTGGCCCTCGGCCGACTTGATATCGAAGTCGTGGTACTCGCCCATGGGGTGCGGATCGGTGTGGGCGCGGCACCGAGCCGCGCACGTCAGTAAGCGGGTTCGTCGTCTCCGATCGCCAACCTCCGCGCGCCTTCACAAAACCCGCTCCCTAACGGTCGCGGCTCGGCGTGGCCGCGGCACCGAGCCGCGCACGTCAGTAAGCGGGTTCGTCGTCTCCGATCGCCAACCTCCGCGCGCCTTCACAAAACCCGCTCCCTAACGGTCGCGGCTCGGTGTGGGCGCGACGCGGTGTTGGCGCGGCTCAGTGTGGCCGCGGCACCGAGCCGCGCACGTCAGCAAGCGGGTTCGTCGTCTCCGATCGCCGACATCCGCGCGCCTTCACAAAACCCGCTCCCTTACGGTCGCGGCTCGGTGTGGGCGCGACGCGGTGTGGGCGCGGCTCAGTGTGGCCGCGGCACCGAGCCGCGCACGTCAGTAAGCGGGTTCGTCGTCTCCGATCGCCGACATCCGCGCGCCTTCACAAAACCCGCTCCCTTACGGTCGCGGCTCGGTGTGGGCGCGACGCGGTGTTGGCGCGGCTCGGTGTGGGCGCTGCCGGGTGGTCAGGCGCTCATACTTCCCGATCGATCGTGGGATCGCCCGAGATGGCGCTGATGATGCAGCAGACGTGAAGGATCAGTCCCGGCAGGAAGAAGAAGTAATAGCCGACCGGCACGAAGATGAACCACCCCAGGGACGCCAGCAACTGTCGCTTGTACAACTGCCCCAGGCCGGGAATGAAAAAGCTGAGCACCGCCGCCAGTCCCGGGCTCCACAGCGGCTGGCGATAGACGACGACCGGTGGCCGCTCGTATTCGTATCCGCCCGACGCACCGCCGGCCAGCGACGTGCCGCACTCGGGGCAGAACGCCGCCCGTCGCGTGATCTGCCGGCCACATGCGTGACAGAATCGGTTCGCCATCTCAAAAGTCCTATTGCCCGACGGTCGTCAAATATTAGCCGCGGCGGATTCGAGTTTCATCCCGCCGCGGGCCGATTCGAATTCGGTTGGCTTTTTCTAACGCCCCGCGCCCGCGGAGAGGGCGCCGGCCCGAGAAGTTTGTGCCATGCGACGAGGGCGAGGCAGCAGCTTGTCGCTCCGATGGCGACGCCCGTCGCCATTTCCACGGGCAACTCCCTCACGCGGCCGGTTGATGGGAATGAGCGACGCGCCCCGGCGGCCTCAGGGGCACGGTCCCGGGCCGTCGAGCAGGGTGGCGACGAGCATGGCTTCGTCCACCTCGCCCACGATGCCGTCGCCGTCCAGGTCGGCGCAGGCGCAGGGATCGTCGGCCGAGACGGCGATCTGGCAGGCGACAAAATCGCGCAGGTCGTCGGCGTCCACGTCGCCGTCTCCGTTTACGTCGCCCTCGCAGGAGGTGCAGGTCGCCGCGTCGCAGGCGTCGGGGATGCCGTCTGCGTCGAAGTCGGGATCGCATTCGTCCGGAACGCCGTTGGCATCGCAGTCGGCGCTCGTTTCGCTGCCGATATCGAGCAGATCGCCGACGCCGTTGCCGTTGCAATCGGGCGATTCGGGAGCCGGCGGCTCGGGCGCGGGGATGACGAAGGTCAGCGTCTCGCCGCCGGCGTAATCCACGCCGCGGCGCAACTCGCCTTCGGCCAGGAGTTCGCCGACCAGCGTGCCGTCGTCGCCGGCGAGGTCGGCCGTGGCGGAGATGGCGGCGCGAATCGTGATCTCGTCGGCGGAGGTCCAGACGATCAGGTCGCTCGTTTCTGGACCGTTTGCCGCCAGCCGGCGGTTGGTGGTGCGCACGGGCAGATCGGCCTGCATATAGGTGACGTCGACTTCGGCGGCGATGCCGGACTGGTTTTCGATGCGCAGCAGGACCGCCGTCGTCGGCACGAGTAGCGCGGGGGGACCGCCGGCCGTTAGAAAGCTGTCGCAGCCCGCCGCCAGCGCGCAGCAGACGCTGACGGCGGCGCCAGCGCGTAATTGGTGAATGGTGTGCATGGCGTCGTCCCTACAGCCGGGCCGTCACCGTGGTCGTTACCACGGTGGCCGGGTCAATGGCCATCTCATGGAGCGCGATGGAATCTTGCTCACGCATTCTATTCCCGCAGGGACGGCTCGGTCGTCGCGGATCATTTTGAATTTGCAAGGGAATATCGGCCGCGCGGGCGCGATAATAGCGCATCCAACGCGCAGCGTCGCCGATTCGCACGGTCCCTGGGCAACGGACGATACGAAATAGCTACCCGACTTGCTGAAATGCGGATCACCCTCCCATCGAAAGGCGGTTGGGCGCACCCCGGTTTTCTGCATCGTGCTACGCCGGCCACGGGGCCGCAGGTTGCCGATGCCGTTCCCATGCGTCGCGGACCCAGGCGGCGTCGCCTTCGGCGATGCGTCGCACGTTGGCGGACACCTGCTTGGCGATTGCCGCTGCCAGGGCGTCGATCTGCGCGTCCCTGATTCGGTCGTCGGGCACGAGATCTTCCAGGTTCGTGGCCGGCAGGGCATCGAGCGGCAGATCGCGCGCCGCCCGGCGGGTGTTGACGCCGATGCCGACGATGACCGTACCGAGGTCCGTCCCGGTCGCCGTCGCCTCGGTGAGGATGCCGCCGAGCTTGCCGCCGCCGGCGACGAGATCGTTCACCCCCGACAGTCCGACGCGCACGCCCAGTGATTGTTCGATGATCTCGGCGCACGCCGCCCCGGCCGCCAGGGTAACGAGGTTCGTCGATGGGTCGGCGCGACCGGGCCGCGTCACGACGACGGAGAGATACAGCCCGGCGTCGCGCGGCGAGGCCCAATGGCGGCCCCGCGTGCCGCGCCCGACAGTTTGCTGGCGGGCAATGATGTAAGCGTCGCCGTCAATGCGCCCCTCGGCCAGCAGACGCTTGGCGGCGTCGTTCGTCGAGTCAACGGTGTCGAAGCGGAATTGCTGCATGGCGATCGTCGGCGGGCAGTCAATGACGGATCACGTCGGCGGCGCATCGCAACTCGCCTTGAGCCGACGCCATTGTTTACTGTCGAGCCCGTGCGACAGCGCGGCTGCGATCGCTTCGCACGCCGCCAGCACCTTTGCCAGATCGACGCCGCAGGCGATTTCCATCCGGTCCAGCATGTAAACGAGGTCTTCGGTCGCCAGGTTTCCCGACGCGCCGGGGGCATAGGGACAGCCGCCCAGTCCGCCGGCCGCGGCGTCAAACGTGCGGATGCCGAGCTGCAATCCCGCCAGCACGTTGGCTAGTGCGGTGCCATAGGTGTCGTGCAGGTGCAACGCGAGCGACCCGGCGGGAATCGTCTTCAGCAGATGCCCCACCGTTTCAAACACGTCGGTCGGCCCCGCCGCGCCGATCGTATCGCTGATCGCCACCTCATCGACGCCCATGTCGAGCAGCCGCTGCGTCACCTCGCGCACGCGCTCCTTCGGCACGTCGCCCTCGTAGGGACACACGAAACTCGTCGAGACGTATCCGCGAACCGTCATCCCTACATGCCGGCCGCGGGCTACGACGAGGGCAAAGGCCGCCAGCGACTCGTCCACGGTCATGTTGATATTGTGGCGTGCGAAGCTGTCGGAAGCTGCGGTGAACACGGCGATGCGCCGCACGCCGGCATCGATCGCCCGCGCCAGGCCCCGCTCATTCGGGACGAGTGCCGAATAGGTGACACCCTCAACCGGGGCCAACTGCCGCATCACTTCGTCGGCATCGGCCAGTTGCGGGATCGCATTTGGATGCACGAAGGACGTGGCCTCGATCTGCGTCAGCCCAGTCTCGGCGAGCTTGCGGATGAAAGCGACCTTGGTCTGCGCCGCAACGATGGCGGACTCGTTTTGAAGGCCGTCGCGCGGGCCGACTTCCACGATGCGGACCGATTCAGGCAGCGTCATCGCCCTCGCCCTTCGACTCGTCGAACGTCATCAGCACCGCCCCGGCGTCCACCAGCTCGCCGACCTTGCAGCGAATCTCCCGCACCTGCCCCGGATGCGGCGCCGAAAGCGTCATCTCCATCTTCATCGATTCGATCACGACCAGCGGCTGATGCGGCTCGAAACGATCCCCCGCGCCGATCTGGACTTTCAAAATCGTGCCCGGCATTGGGGCGGAAAGGTGCGGGACAAACGCCGCCTCGCCGCCGACCCCGCCGGCGCGCCGCCCGCCAGGCCGGACGATATCGAACGCATAGGTGCGGCCGCCGAGCCACAGCAGGACGTGATCGCCGTCGCGAACCGCGTGAAACGGAACGACGCGCCCTTTGACGAGCAAACGCCCGCCGCCGTTTTCGTCGGACTCAGCGCGGCACTCGTGTCGCGTTGCGCCGACGCTCACTTCCATCACGCCGTCGTCGTCGCCGCGGACGACCGTCACCACGGTCGGCTCGTGGTGGCCTTCGGCTTGCAGAAGCACCTTCGCCATCAGCCCGCCCTCCACGCGCCGGCGGTCTGCCACGGATCGTGTGTCGGCTGCCCGGCGCCGATCGCACCCGGCGACGGCCGAGTCGACTGCTGCGCGGCGATGGCGGCGGCGATCCACGCGTCGTCGGGGACGGGCGCCGCATCGGTCGCCGCGACCCGGTGCTCGTCGAGAAAATGCGTGTGCGTTCTGCCCGCAGCGAACTCGGGGTGTTCGAGGACCGACCGCAGGAACTCGACGTTCGTCGTCACGCCGAGGATCACGTATCGCCGCAGGGCGCAGACCGCCCGGCGGATCGCTTCCTCGCGCCTCGCCCCCCAGACGATGAGCTTGGCGAGCATCGGGTCGTAATGCACCGAGACTTCCGAACCTTCGGCCACGCCGCTGTCCACGCGGATGTTCGGCCCCGCCGGCGCGACGTAACGGAGGATCCGCCCCGTCGACGGCAGGAACCCGCGCGACGGATCCTCGGCGTAGATTCGGCATTCGATCGCGCAGCCGTGCTGTCGGATGTCGACCTGCGCGAATGGCAGCGGCTCGCCCGAGGCGACGAGTACCTGCGCGCGGACCAGGTCGAGCCGCGTGACGAGTTCCGTCACCGGATGTTCGACCTGCAATCGCGTATTGACCTCGAGGAAATAGAACGCGCCGCTTTCGTCCAGCAAGAACTCGACGGTGCCGGCATTCTGGTACCCGATGGCCTTCGCCGCGGTGACGGCCGCGTCACAAATCTGTTCCCGCAGTGCCGGCGTCATGCCCCAGCAAGGCGACTCCTCGATGATCTTCTGGTGCCGCCGCTGGATCGAGCACTCGCGCTCGAAGAGGTGCACGACGTTGCCGTGCGCGTCGCCGAAAATCTGCACCTCGACGTGCCGCGGGCGCGAGATGTATTTCTCCAGGAACACGCGGGCATCACCGAAGGCCGCGCCTGCTTCGCGCTGTGCCGCCTCCAGCGCCGCGTCCAGCTCGGTCTCGGCGCGGACGACGCGCATCCCCTTGCCGCCGCCGCCCGCCGCCGCCTTGATCAGCACCGGATAGCCGATCTCGCCCGCGCGCTTGCGGAACTCCGCCGCGCCGGCGTTCGTCTTCCCCGACCAGCCGGGCACCACCGGCACGCCCGCGTCGGCGAGCGTTTTTTTCGCAACGATCTTGTCACCCATCGCCCGGATCACGTCGGGCGTAGGACCGATGAACGTCAGACCCGCGGCGGCGCACCGCCCGGCGAACTCGGCGTTTTCCGAAAGGAAACCGTAGCCGGGGTGGATCGCGTCGGCGCCGTGGGCCTTCGCAATCTCAATAATCCGCTCGCCCCGCAGGTAGGTCTCGGCGGACGTCGCGCCCTCGAGCGGATAGGCCTCGTCACACGCGCCGACGTGCACCGCGCCGCGGTCCGGCTCGGAATAGACGCCGACGGCGCGAACGCCCATCTCCCGCAGCGTCCCGGCGATCCGGACGGCAATCTCCCCGCGATTGGCGATCAGGACTTTCTTAAACACGCTTGACGATCCGTTCGGCCCGGCCGCTTCACGCGCGACTTGTGGCCAACGGCAAAGCGTTGTCGATGACGGCGACGGCGTCAAATGGATCGGCGACGCATCACTCCCCCGCCCACGCCGCTTTGCGCTTCTCCAGGAACGCCTTGAGGCCCTCCTGCCCCTCGGCGCTGGCGCGGCGCTCGGCGATGCAGCGGCTGGTGATCGTCTGCTTTTCGTCCCAGTCGGCCGTCGCCTGCACGTCGCGCAGGACCTGCTTGCAGGCCGCCAGGGCCTGGGGGCCGTTGCCGGCGATCAGCTCCGCGATCTTCGCGATCCATGCGTCGAGATCGGCCGCCGACTCCACGACCTCGCTGATCAGGCCGATGCGCCGGGCCTCGTCGGCGTCGAAGCGCTCGGCGGTCAGGGCGTACCGCCGCATCGCGCCGGGGCCGATCTTCTCCATGACGAACGGCGAGATGACCGCCGGGACGATGCCCAGCTTGACCTCGCTGAGACAGAAGACCGCCCCGCGCACCGCCACCGCCATGTCGCACGCCGCCGCCAGCCCGACGCCGCCGCCGATGCACGCGCCGTGAATCCGGGCAATGACCGGTTTGGGGCATTCGCGGATCGTCCTCAGCATGTCGGACATGGCCCGGGCATCGGCGACGTTTTCGTCGAACGAGTAATCGACCATCCGCTTCATCCAGGCGATGTCGGCCCCGGCGCAGAAGCTCTTGCCCTCGCCGGCCAGGACGACGGTCCGCACCGCATCGTCGCCCCCGACGGCTTCGAACGCCTGCGTCAACTCGGCGATGACCACCTCGTTAAAGGCGTTGTGCAGCTCCGGCCGGGCGAGGGTGATCGTGGTGACACGATCCGTCGCGGAGGTTCGAATGAAGGTCGTCATGGGCATTGTGAATCTCGTAGGTCGGGTCATCGACCCGACAAACCCCGTTTTGCTTCAGCCGAACAGCTTATTGAAGATACTCGGATCGACTTGGTGCAATCGGTCTGCGAATTCGTTCACAAAAAACATGTCAGGCGAGAACCTCTGCGCACGAACGCGAATCGTGAACCCTGGATCAGTCGGGTTGGGATCAAAGAGAACAAGCCCTATGCCAAACAGCATACAAAGTGCTTCGAGGCGAGCATAATCCCTCTCAGAAAGTTCCGATGACATGACAATGTAGGATTTGGCTGCAAACAAACGGTAGGCGGCGGCCTGTCCAAACGCGACAACGGGAGCCTGGGGATCGCTTTTGATTTCGGCGGCGATTATTTCAAGGTCGAATTTGATCCGATGCGATGCGAGAGGCTTATAGACACCAACAACATCCGGCGTACCCCACTTTTCCCGAAACCCGGAGCCTCCGATCGGAACGGCGACAGTCGCCTCGTCAAGCTCGTTCTTTAGCCAATCAGCAAACGGAGCGTAGATCTCCTCCTCTCGAACGCGGGATACGACTTTGCTATCTTCGGTGTGCTGTGATTGTATTTCGCCGTCATGAGCGTTGGCCGGAATGAATAGCCCCCGGCTCGGTTTGGCCACTTCGGTGGGAAATCGGCTTGCTAAATCCCAAGCTGCGCCAGCTATGCTGTTCGGGGGGGTCTCTGGATGCTGTTCGTGAATTCTGCTCAGCAGATCGCTGTATCTGATCCCGCCCGGGTTTTCCTTGACAAACTGTCGCGCCAAGTCGCGGATTTCTTCACGATTGAGCTTTGCCATGAAAGACTCCTGAAGTGCGGCAATAATACGCAGCGACCGTGTTAGGTCGTCTCCGGATCAGTAAAGAGTACCCTCGTGCGGTCGACAAGCCCGCGCAGTTCGTTCTGGATAATGCCCCAGACAATCGCGTCCTCCAGCGCGTCCTAGCCATGGACGACCACGTTTCGGAAGCCAATGATCTGCGGAAAATCGCCGAGTTTGGCGGCGGTTGCGGGATCGACGCGGACCAATCGGCTCATCGCCTCGCCGATGATGATGAAGTTTCTCTCAACGGCATCGCTAAGGAGTTCGTCGTCCTCGTATTCCGCGAGATTCTTGCCGCGCGTCCAACCCAGTATTCGTTCCGCGGAATCGAGGATGTCGCGCAACAGCTTTGGGGGATCATGCGGCATAGAGCATCCGACGCGACTCGTTGATGGCGCGGAGAAAGTAGGGATTCGTCACCGCCTTGGGCGTCACCAAGTCAACGTCGCGCCGTAGCAATTCCTGGAGCGCGGCGAGCAAGCCAAAGTAGGCGTCGGCCAACCGACCCGGCTCCAACGGCTTGAATTCCACGAGGAAATCCACATCGCTCCGAACAGGATCGAAATCACCGTCCGCAGCCGAGCCGAATACCTCCAGGCGGACAACGTCGTATTGCTCGCAGAGGGCAACGATGCGATCGCGATGCTCCTCGATCAGCGGGGCCATTGGAACTCCTTTCGGCGAGACAGATTATAACGAAAGGTGATCTGTCGAGTGAGGGGACTCGTGAAGCGCATTCGTCGCGCGTTCACGCCTCCTTCCCCCCATTCGGGGCGAGCTTGGCGCAGGAAACTCAAATCCACGGGCTGGCGACCGTGGCTACATTCCTCGACCCCTATGGGGTCATCCAGAATGAACAAGAAACCAGGTTGATGCTGAGAAAACGAACTTTGTAATTGATCGCTCGAAACAGCAGTCGCCTACGACTGTAGCACTTCGTCGTCGGACATGGCGCGGCGGAGCTTGGCGATCGCCGAGAGCTGAATCTGGCGCACGCGCTCCTTGCTGACCTGCATCTGCCGGCCGATGTCCTCCAGGGTCTGCCGCGTCCGCGACTCCTGCATGGGGAACCGGCGAGCCAAAACCGTCTTCTCGACCTCGGACAGCTCGGCGTTGTCCATGCGCAGAATCCGGCGCAGCCGCTCGGAGAACAGGGCCCGCTGCTCGTTCTTGCGGCGCTCGGGATTGTCACTCTCCTCGAACTCCGAGTCCCACGGACCGGCCACCTTCGACCGACGCTTGGAATCCTGCAGCGCCGCGCGGGCAAACGCCCGGAGGATCGCATTGCAGGCGTAGGTGCTGAACCGAAATCCCCGCCAGGGGTCGAAACTGTCGACCGCGCGGAGCAGGGCCATCATGCCCTCGCTGGTCATCTCCTCGCGATCAAGGTTTTCAAAGCGGCTTCGGCCGATCAGGTCATAGACCAGGCCGAGATTGCCCTCGGTCAGCCGCGTGCGGATGCGGTGATAGCGGTCCAGCCACTTGCCGTACTCGCGGCGGCTGATGCGCTTCGCCCCGCGATGGGCGGTCTTGTAGAGCTTGCTGAGCCGATAACCGCAATAGTGCAACTGCTTGAAGAGCAGGACCTCTTCGTCGGGCGTCACGCGGCCGGCGCCGACGACGGGGCCGGGCCACTCGGCAAACAACCGGCGCTCGATGCCGCGCCGGCGCAGTTCATCGTTCATGACGTAAGGCGGCGGGAGCATCCAGTCCCGCAACGACTTTCGATCGGACCGCTTTGTCGTGACTCGAATCATCCTGTCGTCCGTGCCTTTCGCCGGCAATCGCTAAGCAAACTTCGTGCCAGGCGCTTCCGTTGCGCCCGGCGGGGGTCTTCGCATGCCGCTTCTCTTATATGGGTATACGAGAAACGACCCCGGATGGTTTCCGGTCGATCAGGGATTCACTCGGTTTTGGCTGGTGAGGCGATGGCCACTCATGAAATCCCGTGAGTCCAATATACCACAGGTTTGCAAGACGGGCAATGTCCACGCAACAGATTAGCCATAACAACATTTATTACAGATAGTTATGGCGTTTCACAGAAATTCACATGGGCAATGCGGCGGGCAGCCGTGGCAGCCGAATTGCGGGATTGGGGTCCGATATTATCGTATGCCGCCGTTCGGTCGAGGGCGATTGCGGCGTCACCGGGGACTCAGAATCAGCCACGGCTTTTTGAGTAGGCCGGCGTCCGCGGCTCAATGATCGCCCCGATTCCCTCAAAAAACCCCGTTGCGGCCTCACGAAGGCCGGCTTCGCCCGAACTATAGGGATCCAGGATGAGCGTGGAGAACCCCGAGGCGAAATCATCCGCCGCCGACTGCCGAAACTCCTTGAAGAGATCGGAATCGAGACAGCCGCCGACCAAGGCGGTCACGCTGAAGATGCCCGCCGTTACCCATCGTTTCAGAACTCGTAGTCTAATGGCGCGGCAGATGTGCATGGTCATTACTCCTGGCTCCGGCGGCGACCTGGCGGATGAACGGTTCATCCCTCTTATCGGCGGCTCATTCGCGGCCCGACAAACGGATGACCCGCGACGTTCTCGGACGCTTCGCGGTCACTCGAGCCATTCGGAATCGATGAGCCGATTTACACGGATGGAAGCTTATCTTGTCGCGCCCGTGTCCCGATAAAACATCGGAAGACGCGGTGCGTCGGCCGATCGGCGAGATGCAAACGGGCAAGCCCTGCCCTGCACCGCGAGTTCATCGACGCGCGGGGGCGCATGGGTGAGGGACTGAACGTTGATGACCCCGGCGGCAATTTCGGTATGCATCGCGCTGATCTTGCCCGGCCAGAGCGCGCCGCCTGAATGTCACGACGGCGGACGGCAATTCGTCTCCTCTCGCATCCGGCATCGCGTCGTGAAGGCCTTTGATTTCGATGAGCGCCCCTTGGGCAATTACGAATTGACGCCGATGAACTGGCGGCAGGACTTTCCGCCGGGCCATCCGCGATTTCTCGAGGCGCGTTTCGATGAGACGGAGGGGCACGAAAGATCGCCGTCGTTCAAGCTCCCGGTCGCCGGCGGGGGCAGCATTCAATGCCGCTACCTGGCGACGGACATTCCGGTCCATCCGCAGAGCGACTACCGCATCAGCACATGGGTGCGTGCCCGCGGATTGCACCACTCGCGCACCTGCCTCACGGCATACTTTCTCGACCACGCCCTGCGGCCCATCGAGGGCAGCGATCGACGAGGGACGCTCGCCTCCGCCGGCGTGGACGGCGCATCCTGGCAGAAGATCGAGTTCACGCTTCCCGGCGGCGTCCCCCGGGCGCGATGGATCGGGCTGGCCATTCAGATTCAGCAGGTGCCCTCCGACGGCGTCGACGCGGCGTACATGCGTCCCGTGGCCCGCCGCGACGTGAGCGGCGCCGCGTGGTTCGACGACGTGACGATCCTGCGACTGCCGCGAGTCAGATGGGGGCATCGCGATCGGTCCGGCATCGTCGCCGCCGGCGATCCCCTGCGGTTTGATCTGACGATCGACGACATCGATCCGTGGGACCTGAAAGCGACAATTCGCATCGAAGACGCGGACGGCCGCGTCGTCGAGACCCGGCAGGTGAACGACATCGCCGAAACAGGCGGCGTTCGGCGCATCGACATGGCGAGCGATCTGTCAGCCGGACAATACTCGGCGCAACTGCTCGTCCGGTCCGGCGACATCGAGCTTCTGCGACGCGATCGCGCACTTTGCAAGCTGGGTCGGATGGCGGTCGGCGCGGCGCGCGAGACGACGGGTATCGGGATCTCCCTGCCGCCCGAGGCGCTGCGCCACACGGACCTGACCGTGGACATGCTCGACGCGGCCGCGGCTCGCATCGTCAAGATCCCGCTCTGGCATCGGTCGATGGATGACGAAACCGTCGTCCGCGGCGACGACTCGATGGATCGGCTCGTTCGGGCGGCTGACGAGCGCGGCATCGCCCTGGTCGGCCTGCTGGCCTCACCGCCGCAGTCGTTGCTGAAGAGATTCGGCCACCCGGATCATACGGTCGTCGACATCCTCTCATCGAGCGCCGACCTGTGGCGGCCGTATCTCGCATTCGTCGTGACCCGGTATGGGCAGCGATTGGCGGGCTGGCAGATCGGCGGCGACGCGCCTCAGGTCGTTGACGATCCGCGCCCGGTGGCGATGGCCGAGAGACAGTTCCGCGACGTGCTCAAGCCGCTGGTGGGCTCGGCCCGGGTCATCGTGCCGACCGACGGGCGCACCGAGGTCAGGCCGGAGTTCTTTCCCGCGGAGGTGCTCTCGATCACTGTTCCGGCGCATTTTTCGGCGTCCAACGTTCGATCGACCGTCGAGGCGTACAAAGCGGCCGGATATGCGCACGTCTCGGCGACGCTGGTCGGGCCGGAATCTGGCGACGCGCCGCCCATCGTCGACGTGGCGCGGTTCGCGAGCCGGATTGTCTCCGCCCGTTTCGCCGGGGCCGAGTCGGTGTTCGTTCCGCAGCCGTGGTCATACCTCGAGACGCCGGATGGCGAGACGATCGCCGCGCCGGACGCCCGCCTCCTGGCGCTTCGAACGCTTTCCGCCGCGCTGGCGGATCGCGAGCCGGCCGCCTCGGTGTGGCTCGATCACGGGGCTACGGCGCTGCTTTTCGCCGATTCGCGGAGCGACGATGCAGCGCTGGTGGCGTGGCGGGACGCGGATCAGGCGCCGCTGGAAACGGTCATCGCCGACGGCGCGGCCCGGGCGAACTGCGTCGACATCCAGGGCCATGTCGACCGGCTGACCATGACGCCGGACGGCGCCGCGCTGCCGCTGGGACCGGCGCCGACGATCTTCGCGCCAGTCTCGGCCTGGCGCATGAAGACCATGGCGTCGTTTCGATTGGACGATCCGGCGGTTGCCGCGAGCGCGCGGCGCCATCGCCGGACCCTGCGGCTCGTCAATCATCGCCCCGGGCCCCTGGCCGGTGACCTGAAGCTCTCGGTCCCATGGGGCTGGACGATCGAGCCGCGACTGATCCCGCTCAAGCTGGATGTCGGCGAAAAGATCGAACTCGATGTCGCGCTGACCGCGCCGACGAATCAGCCGGTCGTCGACACCCAGCTCGTCGGGCGGCTGATCGGCCCGGGACTGGACGCACCGCAACTGGTCCTGCGGGCGCCGTTCTCGGTGGACTCGCCCGGGCTGGACGTCAACGTCCTGACGCGCCTGGACGCCGACCGGCTGCGCGTCATCCAGCGCGTTTCCAATCACAGCGGGCGCACGCTCGACCTTCGCGGGCTGGTCATCGTCCCGCGTCGTCCGCGAACGACGCGCCTCTTCGGGCCTCTGGCCGACGGCGAAACGGTGGTCCGCGAGTATGAGATCGAGCAGGCGGCGGACCTCGCCGGACAGGCGATTCGCGTGTCCGTCGAGCAGATCGACGGCCCTCTGCGGCATCATCGAGTGATCCGGTTTGAATAGCCCGCGATCGCGAGCATCCAGGTCGCATCGCGGTCTACGGGCGACGTCCCTTGACGGATTCGCCCGTTTGCGTCGCGGCGCGAGGAAAATGCGCGGGCCGATCCACTGACGAAGGCAGAGGCAGCAGCGGCGTGGGCCGGCCGGAATACACGCCGTCCGAGACCAGGCGGCGGAATCGGGCGGGGCGGATTTCCATGCGCAGGAATTGATGCGCCCGGCCCGTCGATTCGAAATATTTTCGCTCGCTGCCGGTGACCAGCATCCCGGCGCGCTGGTAGCAGCGAATCGCCCGGCGGTTCTCCGGGAACACGACGAGCAACACTTTCGCCGCCGCTTCGGCGATGAACGCATGCGACAGCAATGCCTGCGCGAATCGCGCGCCCCACGCGCGGCCTCGCTGCCGGGGATCGACGATGAAATGTCCGATCCACATTCGGCGGCTATTGGCGGACATATCGTTGAGCTCGGCGTAGGCGACGGGACACCGGCTCTGTCCGTCGACCAGCAGATACCGATCGGCGCGATCGCGGCCCCAGGCGTCGACCTTCTCCGGAGTCGGCGGCCAGGGCGTCGCCGGGGCGAGCCAGGTGAGCTCCTGCGGCGTGGCGATCCAGGAGGCCACCAGCGGGGCGAAGGCCGACTCGAACCGTGATAAGTGACAATCATTCGTCACTCCGGCGGCGAGACACGCGAGCGGGGCGGGATCGATCGCTTCGCGCCCCCGGTCATCGGCGTCAGAATGCGTCCCGGTGTGCTGATCGACGGCCATGGCGCTGCGCACGCTATCTCAAATCCAGCGCGTTGAAAAGGCCGGGCGCTTCGAAGCGCAGCATCGAGGACATGACCCGAACGCTGGCGCTCGGGGCTCGGAAAGTACAAGAAACCCGCTCCCTTACGGTCGCGGCTCTGCCAGGAGGGGCTGTCAGAGAATCAGCATGGCGTCGCCGTAGCTGTAGAACCGGTACCCCTCGTCGATCGCCGCGCGGTATGCCCGCAGGGTCTGGTCACGGCCGGCGAATGCAAACACCAGGGCCAGCAGCGTGCTCCCGGGCAGGTGGAAGTTGGTAATCAACGCGTCGGTCGCGCGAAAATCGTGAGGTGGACAAATGAACAAGTCGGTCCAGCCGCTGCCCGCCGACAATGGCCCGTCGCGATGGCAGGTCTCCAGGACCCGGGCGGCCGTCGTGCCGACCGCCACGATCCGCCCGCCGCCGTCGCGCGACCGGCGGATGAGGCCCGCCGCGTCGGGCGGCAGTTCGTACCATTCACGGTGCATCACGTGGTCGGCGAGGTCCTCGGCGTCGACCGGCTGAAAGGTGCCCAGCCCGACGTGCAGCGTCAGGTAGGCGGTCAAGACGCCCCGTTCCTTCAGCGCGGCGATCAACGCGTCGGTGAAATGCAGCCCGGCGGTCGGAGCGGCCACGGAGCCGTCGCGGTCGGCGTAGACCGTCTGGTAATCGCGCCGATCGGCGGCCGCTTCTTCGGCGTCGCTTCCGTCGCGACGGATGTACGGCGGAAGCGGCATCGTCCCGACACGCCGCAGGATCGTCGCCGCCTCTTCCGGCGGGTCGATCCGCACGTCGCAAAGACCGCGTCCGCAGTGCCGCAGCCATGTCATCGACCAGCCGCCGCCGCAGATCGCCAGCACCTCTCCGGGTCGCACCTTGCCGGCCCCCTCCATCAGGACCCGCCACTGGCCCGGTCCGGTCTCGCCGAGAAAGAGCGCCGATCGACGGCCTCCGGAGCCGCGGCGGGCCTCGAAGCGAGCGGGCAAGACGCGCGAGCGGTTGAAAACCAGGCAGTCGCCGGCCGCCAGATAGTCCGTCAGATCTCGGAAGACGCGATGCTCCATCGCTCCGCTTCTGCGATGCAGCACGAGCAGTTTCGCGTCGTCGCGCCGCCGCAGCGCGTGCTGGGCGATGCGGTCGGGCGGCAGCTCGTAGTCCAGGTCCGACGTCTTGATGGTCGTACTCCTGGTCGCGGGCGACCGGCCGATAAGACGCCCCGTGGCAATTATTTAGGGGCCGGGCCGCGCCTGCGACGGGCGCAAATCCTACAATAAGTCGGACCACATAACCGAAATAGATGATAAGTCGAACGAAGCCGGCCACGGCGACGATGGCCCCGGAGGTTCGCATTCGTGGCGCCCATCTCGAAACGACATCCCCTTTATCGCTGGTTCGCCGGCCTGGTCGAGACCAGCTTTCAGTCGCAGATCGGCTTGGCCGAGCCCGCCCTGCTGGACTACATCACCGAGTTGTTGACCGAATTCATCCACATGGAGCGGATCAACGAGCTGACCGACGGCAGCGGCCGGCGCATCGAAGAGGTCGCCCGAATGCTGGCGGAGGCGGAGATCGGCGCGGGCGCGACCGACGAGAATCGCCGCCGGAGCATGCACCGGCACATCGGCGACTTTACGCTCTTCTGGACCGGGCTCTATCCGGAGAATCTCCGCCGCATGCGCCGCCGCCGCGCCAAGGACGAACTCATCAGCTATCTCGATCAGGGTAAGCGGTCGTATGCGATCGCCTCTGACCTGTCCGACGGCACGACGAAGCCGCCGGCGAAACTGCTCTCCACGCTGAGCAGCGAGTTCGAGTGCTGCGTGTACGGTCTGGGCCTCGTGCGCCGGCAATGGGAGCAAGGCGGCCCCGGTTCATTTCCGCCGGCGACCATCATCTGGAGCTAGCGCCTTACCGGTCGCAGCCGACCGGCGCGCCGAACGGGCGCGGCACGATCCATCGCTGTTGGGCCGCGCGGCCATGCGGATTCGGATGGATCATCGGCAGGATGAGTTTCCGGGGCCTGGCAATGACGGCGGCGGACACGATCGCCGCGTTACTCGGCATGCCGAATGACAGGCGTGGCGTCGTCGGTATCGGCGTCGCGCGCCGGATCGGCGGCGGGCTTCACAACGATCAGGACCCGGCCGTCGCGCAGCGCCCCGGACGCCGCCGGATCGAAGGCAATGCGCTCGACGTCGGCTCCGGCCATCACGATCTCCGTGCGATGGCGGCGGTCGACGGACACGGCCCTGGCCACGACCCGCCGGGCGTTGCTGCCCGACCGGCCGTCCGAAAGCTCGTCATACGTCTGGTCGGTCTCGACGAATCGCGCGATGGGCCGTGATTGGCCGCTCCGATCGACCGGCGTGTTGACGTCGTAGAGGGTCAGGTGATCGTTCGAGATCAGGGCGGGGAACAGCGACGGCTCGATATCGATCCGGCGCGCGTCGACGATCACGAACTCGGCGGGGGGCGATCCATCCGGCATCGCCAGGGCCACGGGTCGCGGATGATCGATCGTCGACCGCGTGCGCGACAGAGTGAGCATCGTGGCGGCCACGCCCTTGACGCCCCAGACGGGCACTTCGACGCGAACTTCGCACAGCGGCGGATTCAAGTTCGGCATCCAGCGAACGGGGGTCGTGGAAAAGTCCCGCAGGACGCCGTTGAGCCGCACCATGCCGTGCTCGATGTCCTCAAACCGTCCATGACGATCGATCCTGATCCCCAGGCCGATGGCCATGGCGTTTCGCGCGGCGATGAGCCCCGCGGCCCGCTCGGCCATGAAATGTTCGCGCGGCGACGTGCCGCGCGCCTTGGCGATGCCGTGGGCGATGATACGTCCGTGGCCCCAATCGACCTGCCCGTTGCGGACCGCAGCGACATGGGCACGGAAGCCCGCCGGGATCGACTGGCCCTTCGCAACCGGCGCCGGGAGGAGCGCCAGCAGCGGGACAAGGACGAGCCAACGACCGCCTGCCGGAATCCGTCGCATGCTGTGACTCCGCTGGTACATCGTGAGGCGCGAACTTCCTCCGGTGCGGGCGGGACCGTAGCGGCTAGGAAGTGAGAATCCCGCCGGCGGCCCTTTGGACCGTCTTCAACTCTTCCGGCCGCAGCTTTTCCGAGGCCTGTCGAACGAGCTCGCGGGCCGAGTCGTAGGCCCCGGCGCGAACGGCATGGTTGACCAGGGTGGAGTAAGATAGGGCCGACGCGTCGAAATCGGTGACGAGCCGGGCCAGCGACTCTGCTTCGTTCAGTCGGCCCGCGCCCAGGAGCGCTTCGTAGAACTTGCCGCCGTGAATGAAGACCTGTTGCCGCAGATACACGACCAGGCCGTTTCGCTTCATGTTGCCGGCGTCATCGGCGCGCTGGGCGGCGCGCCGGCATTCGTCGATGCGGCGATTGATCCGTTCAAATGCGTCGCCGCCGAGATCAACGATGTCCCGATAGCGCTTCATCGCCAGGAGCGCATCGATGATCTCGTCCAGCAGGGCGCGGCGCAGCGCCGTTCCACGGCTGCCGTGTTCGGCGAGCTCGTCGAATAATTGAACGCTCCGGGCCGGTTCCCGCAGGGCGCGATCGATGGCGGCCGCTTCGAGCACGCGATCGGCGCCCCCGGCGTTCAACGCGTCCGTGGACAGCACGGCCCGTACCGCTTCGGCCCGTCGCTTCTTCAACTCAGCCGTCGCCTGCGGCCATTCCTCGCCCAGTTGGGCGATCTGAGGAATCAGAAAACTCAGCCGGACGCTGGCAAAGACGGGATCGGACGCCGCGCCATGGTCGTAGCACCAGAGCAGCTCCGTCAGCGCCGCGGCGCGCTCTCCCTTTTCTGCCAGCTCGCGGGCGTGCTTCATTCTCTCCAGGGCCGACAGTTGCTTGTCGGTCGCGGCAGGATCATTGTCGGACGGCCCCGCCGCCGGCGCGGCGGCGGTCTTATCCCACTTCGCCAGAATCGATCGGGCGTTCTGAAGGAACAGGTTCGGTCGATGAAAACCGACGAGACGGCCGATCTCGGCGCCGTCGGGCGTCAGGAAGACCATGGACGGAAACGACCGGATCTTGTATTCATAGCGGAGCATTCGATTGCGGTCGGCATCGACTTTCAGGCCGATTAACTCGTCGGCGAAGAACTTCTGCACGTCCTTGTCGGGCCACGTCGCGCGATCCAGCATCCTGCACGGCCCGCACCAGGTCGTGTAGAAATCGATCATGACCGCCTTGTTGTCCTTCTTCGCCGCCTTCAGCGCTGCTTGCAGGTCCATGTCCGCGAACGGCTTTTCGGCATGCGCCGGCCCCGCGGTTGTCAGCGCCCAGATGATGGCGGCCGTGGTCAAGCATTGACGCATTGAAGTGTCTCCCGAATGAAAACGTTTCCCCTCGGAGGCGGGCCCTACCGCCGCCTCGCCCAACAGACATAACCCCCTATTGTAACCTCCGTCCCTGCCGACTTCATCCGCCGCATGTCCGGCGGCGTCGCGGCCGGCATGGCCGTCCGCGACGTTACTTCGATCGCCGGGGCGCCCGGGGGCGCACCCGACGCCGGGGGCGGCGGAACATGGGACCGAGAAACGCCGGGCCGTATAATCGTCCCGGCCCGGCGGCAAAGGCGGAGGCGACGGATGTGCGGCCGTTATACGCTTGTGACTGAGATGGACGAGTTGGCCGAGGAATTCGGCCTGCGCGAGCTGCCCGATTGGAAGGGGCCAATCGTGCGGTACAACATCGCCCCGACGCAGATGGCGCCGGTCATCCGAGCTTCGAGCGACGCGACCGGGCGGGAGCTGCTCGAACTCAAATGGGGGCTGATTCCCTTCTGGGCCAAGGAGCCGGGCATCGGCAACCGAATGATCAACGCGCGGAGCGAGGAGGTCGAGAAGAAACCCGCCTATCGCGCCGCTTTTCGCCATCGCCGCTGCCTGATTCCGGCGACCGGGTTCTTCGAGTGGATGAAAAACGACGACGGGTCAAAGCAACCGCACCTGATCCGCCGCGAAGACGGCCACCCGTTCGCATTGGCCGGGCTCTGGGAACACTGGGCCGGCGGCGGCGACGGACCGATCGAATCGTTCACGATCCTGACGACTGAGCCCAACGACCTGCTGCGGCGGCTGCACAATCGCATGCCGGTGATTTTGAAACCAGTCGATTACGCCCGATGGCTCGATACCGGGCTGCAAGACGTCCCGCAGCTCAAGTCGCTCCTGCAACCGGCGGCGCCGAGATCGTGGACGGCCTATCCCGTCGGCCGGCGCGTCAACAGCCCGCGCCATGACGACGCTGCCTGCATCGAACCGGCGGCGTAGTCGCGCGCTATCCCCTGCGTTGCATGGCCACGGCGATGCCGTTGATGCCGGCTAAAACGGCGGGCCCGCCCAGCGTGATGGTATCGACCGCGCTGGCGATCCCCGGCCAACGGGCGGGAGTTCGCACCGATGAGCGTACGTCCGCCGCGGGCGGCGACTCCGGGACCGCCGTCCCGGAGGTCGACCGACCTGCATCATCCCACGCCTCTAGTTGTCGCATCCGCACATCAGCGTCGTTCCCGACGGTAGCATCGAGGCGTCGATGCTGCCCATGCCGGTCGCGACGCCATTGCGGATGATCTGGCAATTCTCACCCGGCGGGCAGATGCCCGGACAGGAGATGATGCTGCCGACGACGTTGACCGGTCCGCACGCATCGGGGAAAAAGCAGCGACACTGCTCGATGAAGACGACCTGGCCCTGAATGTTGGTCACGACGACCACCGGCAGGCACTCCTCACCGGCCGCGCCCTGCTGGCACTGCATCGTTTGCAGGTTGGCACAGTGCGGGGCCACCGGCGGCGCGGGAAGCGGACAGATGCCGGGCGGCGGGTCCTGGCAGGCGTCGTCGACGCCGTCGCCGTCCAGATCGCCCATGCATGACGTTCCCACACCCTGGGGCGTACCGCCGGCCGCCAGGCAACATTGCGGATCGGTGTCGATGCACAACGGCGCAAACGGCGGCTCGAAACAGCAGGCCTCGGGCGGCTGACACGGCGCCGGCTGCGGCATGCCCTGCCGCGCGAGACAACACTCAGGGTCGAGATCGAGACAACTGCCGTCCGGCAGGCAACAGCCGCTCACGGCGCCTGCGCACAGGTTGGCCGTCACGACGCCGCCGAGATCGGCGCAGCACTGCGGCTCAAGATTGACGCAGGTGTCGTTAGGCAGGCAGCACCCCTGTACCGGGTCGCATGGATCCGGATGGAACGTCGTGCCCGGCGGGCAACCACCGACCGGCGCCGCGAAGCACTGGCCCGCCGAGTCGCAACACGACCCCTCGGGCGGCGCGTCCACGCAATCGCAGCAAATGGTCACCGTGCCGTCGCCGTTGTCCATTTCGGTGCGCTCGCACACCTGGCCCGGCGGGCAGACGTTGACGCAGGTGGCGAAAGACGGCGGAGGCGAGACTTCGACGAAGCACTGATCAAACGGCCGACAGTTGCAGTCGAGGTTGATAACCGCCCCCGTGGCCTGCTCGAGCGTCACGCAGCGCGGCACGCATCGATCGTCGGGGTTCGGACATTGAACCTTGGTGCACTCCAGTCCAGTCGGATCCTCCTGGCATTGTTGCGGGCAGACCGTCGACATACAGTTCGACCCGTTGCCCTGCGGCGTTCCACCGCGCTGGAGACAGCAGGCCACAAACAGATCGTCACACGTCCCGTCGGGCAGGCAGCAGGCCTGGAGATTGCCGCACGGCCCGATGACCAGCGTGCCTCCGACCGGGCAGTTCATGACGCCCGGAGCGAGGTCGACGCAGGTGCCGTCTTCGAAGCAGCACGACAACTCCTGCGGCGGGCCCTCACAGCGGTCGTCGATGCCGTTTCCGTTGGCGTCGCCGAGGCACACGGAGCCGGCGCCCTGCGGCGTTCCGCCGAAGACCAGGCCGCAGCACGCGCGGTCCACGACGATGCAGGTGCCGTCCGGCAGACAACAGGCCTCGTCGCCCTCGCAGAGGATGCCGTCGCCGAGATAAATGCCGGCGTGGTCCTGGCAGACAATGACGTTGGTGAACACGCAATGGCCGTTGGGCAGGCAGCAGGCGCCGAGGGGCTCGGCGGGCTTGCAGTCGCAGCATAGATCGATCGAGCCGTCCGGATAAAAGAAGAACTGCTCGTCGCAGAACTCACCCGGCGGACAGCCGTTGATGCAGACCGGGAGCGTCATGGGCAGGATCGGCGCCACGCGGCACTCGTCCTGATCACGACACTCACAGTCGGTGACCGACACGACGCCGCTCGGCGTCACGTGGATGCAGCGAGGCACGCACTGCTCATCGGGGTCCTCGCACTGCTCCGGACAACATTCGGTGTCGTCCAGCGGGTTCGGCGCGCAGCAACAGAGTCCCTTGTCCGCGGTGACCTGTACGCTGAAATTGACGCCGGTCACGACGCCGTGCGAATTGGTCACCTTGAACTCGATGCAGTTCTTGCCGCAGACGAACAGATCCTGATTGGTCACGTAGATCTGCGTCGGTTGGGGCGTGTTGAACGAATACAACGGCGGCGTGGCCCCGATTTCGATGCCGTTGAGGCACACCGTCGCGCGGTCGTCGGCGCGCAGATTGATCAGGAGCTGCGCGTTCTCGAACCGTGGATCGAGACAGAAGCACGCCTCGTACACGTACAGGCCGTTGGGGCCCGTCGCATTGGCGGCGATCCAGCGGGTGCCGGGGATCGTCAGCCACGCCGGATGGGCGGCAATGACCGTGGCCGGGCGCGGCACCGTGCCGCCGGAGGCGTCGACCGTGACGTCCCAGGTGTCGTCGTCGGCGCCGATGGCGATGAGGTTGCCGTCGTCGTCCACGCCGGAACTCATGTCCTGGTCGAGGTCGTTTTCGTCGCAACAGCACTGGCCGTCGGTCGCGGTCATCGTACCGGCGAGGTTCAGGCCGGTCACGACGCCGTGGGTATTGCTGACGACGACGCGAATGCAGTTTTCACCGACGAGGAAGAGACTCGGATTGGTGACGTTGATCTGCGTCGGCACCGGCGTGTTGAAGGCGAAGATCGGCGGCGTGGCCCCGATCAGATTCCCGTTGAGGAACACGCTGGCCCGGTCGTCGGCGCGGAGCTGAATCGTCAGGTTCGGATTCGTAAACCGCCCGTCGAGGCAGAAGCAGAAGTCGTAGCAATAATCGCCGTTCGGCCCGTTGGCGTTGGCGGCGATCCAGCGCGTGCCGGGGATCGTCAGCCAGGCCGGATGGGCGTTGATGACCGTCGCCGGTCGCGGCAGGATCCCGCCGGGCGGCGGCTCACAGGTCACGACCCACATGTCGTCGTCCGTCCCGAACGGAATGAGATTGCCGTCGTTGTCCACGCCGGTGGCCAGGTCGATCACCAGGTCGGACGGCGGACAGGCCGGCGGGAAGCACGGCACACACAACAGGATGCGACTGACGAACGGAATCAGGTCGGCCAGGTCGGAGATGCCGTCGCCGTTCATGTCGGCGCAGGTGCAGTTGTCGTCCGGCCGGGGAACGCCGAGAACGCAATTGATGAAGCCCTGAATGTCGCGGCCGTTGACGAGGCCGTCGCCGTTCAGGTCGCCCGGGCATTTGCACGGCCGCCGCACGCAGTCGCAGCAAACGTCCACCGTGCCGTCGCTGTTGACGATGCGGTTTTCCAGGCAGGTGTATCCCGGAGGACAATTGCCTTCGCATCCGAGGCCGGCGACCGGATCGAATACGGCGTGGCAGTCGTCGACCGGGCGGCATTCGCAGTCGATCACTTCGACGAGGCCGCTGGCGGGGTATTCGCGCAGGCAACGCGGCCGACACTCCTCGCCGGCGATCGGGCAGACGAACGGCTCGCAGGCCGTCTTATCCATCGTCGGCTGGCAATCGGGCGGAAAGGGCATGCACTCACAACAGATGTCGACCGTGCCGTCGGCGTTGACGGTGAACGTCTGCTGACACGTCTCGTTCGGCGGGCAGATGCCGACGCACATCGGCTCGGCGCCGGCGACGAGTTCGATATGGCACTCGTCGGGATCGTCGCATTCGCAATAGACTACCGAATACGTCCCGTCGATCTCCTGGCGGATGCACTTGCTGATGCATTCTTCCGTCGGATCGGGGCAGGTGACCTGCTTGCAGCGCGTGCCGTCCGTGGTCGGTCCGCATATTTCGACGGGCTCGCAGTCGCAGCAAATGATCTGCTCCCCCGTCAGCGGATCGAAGCTGATGGTCTGGATGCACGTTTCGCCCGGCGGACAGATGCCCTCGCAGAAGGGCGGAACGCCGGTATTGAAGACAATGTGGCACTCGCCCTGATCGCGACAGGCGCAATCCTCGACGACCAACACGCCGGTTCCGTCATCGCGCACGCAGCGCGGGATGCACTGCTCGGTCGGATCGGGGCACACGAACGGGTTGCAGCCCTGACCGCCGGGCGCCGGGCCGCAGATCATCGGCGGATCGTCATCGCAATCGCAGGTGACGATCGTGCCGTTCGGGACCGCGGTGTTCAAAATGCTGCCGACGCCCTGGGGGACGCCGTCGAAATGAATCTGGCACAATTGGCCCGGAATGGGGCAGCGATTCGGGCAGTTGATGAGGTCGCCCTGGATGTCCACGATGCCGCAGCCCTCGATGCAGGCGCATTCCACCGGCTGGAAGATGCCGGGCTGGTTGAAGTCCACGAGCACGGCCGTGAGCAGACATTCTCCGGCTGCGTTGACGCAATCGGTGTTTTGCAGGTTGGCGCACCAGATGTCATTGGGCGGCAGCGGGCAGACCTGCGGTTCGGGCGCGCAGTCGCACGTGACCTTGGTGCCGTCGGGCACGGCGCTGGCGGCGACGTCGGTCGTTCCCTGCGGAACGCCGTCGAAATGAATCTGGCAGAACTCTCCCGGCGGCGGATCGGGACAGACGCCCGGGCATCGAAGCAGCCCGGAGATGATCGCCACTTCGCCGCAGCCCTCAATGCAATCGCACTGTTCGATGACGAAACCGTCGGGGGCCGTGGAGTCCACGATGACGCACTGGGGCACGCAGCTCGTCGTGGTGGGCAGCGGGGACTGACAATCGCTGTCCTGCTTGGCCAGGCAAAGATCATTGCCGGCCGGCAGAGGGCAAACATCCAGGGGGTCGCCGCAGGGGTCGGCCAGATAGACTTCGACGTCGCCGATGTAGGTCTTGGCCGTCTGCGTCGTGTTGCCGTCCAGGTCGATCAGGTAGCTCGTAGACGTCGCGGTCGCATTGGTATTTCCAGCGGCGGGGACGCGCTGGAGACCGTAGATCAAATCGCCGCCGGAAAAATGCAGCGCATCGCCGCTGGACCAGACGTTCTCGTCGCAGTCGAAGTCCACGCCGCCGGCCGAATTGATGTGCAGGCCGAAATTCGTGATGTCCCGGCCGATGAAGAAGTCCAGCCCGCTCGGGGCCCAGCTTCCGCTGCCGCCGGTGTAGTGCAGGTCGCGAGACAGGTGGGCCACGCCGAGGATGCCGACGTCGCCGCTCATCGTTCGCTCGCCGACGATCATCGCCCCGGAATTCGAAAACGCGATGTCCGAAACGGGATTCGATCGCGTCGCCGGAGCGGGCAAATACGGCAGGACGATTTCCAGCAACGGCGCGCCGACGAAATCGCCGGTGATCCCATCGAGCTGAATCGACCAGATCGAATTATTCAGATTCGGCGGCGACGGACCAGCCGACGGGTTCCAGGGCGTGCCCGGTCGCGCCTCGTCGCGGAGCCAGACGCTGAAATAAAGCCGGCCGCCGAAGACCTGAAGCGCCCAGACGCGTTCGCCGAGCGGTGCGAAGCCGGCGCCGCCGCCGTCCGGCGCGAACGGGTCGAGCCGGCTGAGGATCACGCCGGACGCGTCGTGGCGAGTGATCTCCCCGTTTTCGAAGTTGCTGACGAAAAACTGGTTATGAACCGGGTCGTGACAAACGTCACCGAGGGCCGGGCCGGTATTGGCCAGCGTGTTGGTGCCCGTCAGTCCGCCGCCGGTCACGATCAGCGGAGTGATCGCGCCGCTGACGCCGTTGAGCTTAAAGACGGCGCCGGGACCGCTGGCGCTAAATGGATGATTCCCGTAGGCGGTCGTCGCCGAGACGTACAGGTTCGGCGGCGTCTGATCGTCCAGCGCCAGACCGAAGACCTGCCCGAGGTTGGCTGCATTCCATGTGTTCGCCGTGATCGGGAACTCGTTGTGGAATGACGGCGCGGGCCAGTTGGTGTCCAGCACCGGCACCGGATTGGCGCAGCACGGTGGTAGGCGGACGTCGAAGACCGCCACGGAAAAGCCGCTGTTGTTGATGCCGCTGCCCGGATTGTTGGGCAGGTTGAACCCCGAAAAGTATGTGGCCGCCAGTTCGCCCTTGACCATGGGAAAGGTCGCCTGGGCCAGCGCCGACGAAGTCAGCGCCAGTGCCGTCATCATGTAGGCGGCCACGACGCCGGCCCGCGCCGCACCGGTCAACGGCGACGGCCGGTCGGCGCCACCTGTTGGCAGTGCGGAGCCGTCGCAGACCGGATCGGCGTCGGGGCGGCCAAAACGAATGTCCCGCGCGCTGGATCGCGCGCGGCGGTGGCACGGGCGGATTGTCTGACGGCATGCGTTCATTGATTGAAGCTCCTTGTCGCCAAAGACCAGGTCGATGACGATCGGTCCCTCTCCATGGCCGGTAGCGAGTCCGAAAGGAAATGGCTGGCGCGCCTCGATCGGCGCGCAAAGCGGAATCAGGCCGGCTCGTGGAGGGTGATCCTACAGGATATGGGGTGTCGGATTCAAGGTTTTTCGGACCCCCGAGGATCTATGGGACGACGCCTTCGGTTTTTGGGGTTCGGGGAGCTTCGACGCCTGCCCTTTCCGTGGCGAAGCGATGTCCGGGGTCCCGCCGGTGCGACGGCCCAAGACGCCATGCACTCGAAGCATCGCGTGATATTGAGCACTTGTGATTTGCCTGAAGTTCGGTCGACCCACGATGGATCGATTCCCGGTTGGGACCGACGAGACTTCACTGACGTTGACCAGCGGGATGGCTTCGCAGGCAGGGAAAGCCGTCCACGAGGCGAAGGCCGACGGCCTTCTCGTAGGCGATTGGTTTCTCGAATACGAAGGCCATCGCGCGGCTGAAGAAAGTAGAAAGCAGAAAGGAGACCCCGCTTTGCTGCGCTCCAGGGGCAAGCCGCAGGAGTGGGGCAATCCTTCATGTTGACGCTTCCTCAGCTCGATGGCGACGCCCGCGGTTTCTACTCGCCACCATGGTCGAGAGCCAAAGCGGTTCGCCCAAGAACCATTTCCCCTTCCACTGGTCTGCGACCGCCCCAAACGGCGCGACGGCACTTCACGTCCCGTCGCGTGCAATTCCTTTGTTGACATGGAGTTACTCGCCGCATTAGGCAGCCCGGTCCCGGCGGCCAAATCCGGCCCCCTTGAAACTCACCCTCGACGCGGCTACAAAGCGGGGCTTGACTTGGGGTTAGAAATGGCCCGAACGCCGATTCGGCAAGGCGCCGGCGGCCTGACATCGGCGCCCCCTGTCGGCCCGCCGCCTCGGCGTCGCCGGCTGGCGAATTTGGTAGGTCGGGTCAACGACCCAACAATTGGGAGCAACGATTCCAATCAATTCGGGTTGCGGACCCGACGACGCTGCTGCCGCTGTTTGCGAGTGAATGGATGAAGTTCTTGCTGGTCGATCGGATTGACGCCCTGGATCCGCCGCATCGGATCACGACGCGCAAGTCGCTCACGCTCGCCGAGGAATATCTCGCCGACCACTTTCCCATGTTTCCCGTCATGCCGGGCGTGCTGATGCTGGAGGCGATGGTGCAATCGGCCGCCTGGCTCGTCCGCGTGACCAACGATTTCGGCCAGAGCATGGTCGTGCTGGAAGAGGCCCGCAACGTAAATTACAAAAGCTTCGTGGCGCCGGGGCGCACGCTGGAAGTGACGGCCGAAGCGCTTCGGATCGACGCCCGCGAGAGCGAATTCAAGACCGCCGGGCGCAGCGACGGACAGGAAATGGTCAAGGCGCGATTGAAGCTGCGCCATTACAACCTTTCGGATCAGTATGCTTCCATGGCGGACATCGACGAGAAGCTCATTCGCGATGCCCGCCGAGTATTCGACCTGGTTCGTGGACCGGCGGCCGTGCAATCGGCAGCGGTGCTCGCGGGCCAGAATTCGTAATCCCCAGGGAGGACGTGACGAATGGCGATGAGTCGTGATGACGTGTTTGGCAAGGTCAAGGAAGTGCTGGTCGACGCCCTGGGCGTGGACGACGACGAAATCAAGGAAGAGGCCACCTTGACCGGCGATCTGGGCGCGGAGTCGATCGATTTTCTCGACATCGTCTTCCGGCTCGAGAAGACGTTTTCGATCAAGATCCCGCGCGGCGAATTGTTCCCCGACGACATCCTGAACAACGCCGAATACGTCGAGAGCGGAAGAATGACGGCCAAGGGCCTGGCCACGCTGAAGAACGCGATGCCCCATGCGGATTTCTCGGAGTTCGCCAAGGACCCCGACGTATCCAAGATGCCGAATCTCTTCACTGTCAAGACGATCGTGAATTACGTAACGACGAAGATGGCCGCCTAGCGAATCAAACGTGACCCGCCCACACCGCCCGCACCGGCGGCGCGGTGACGCGAGCGTCGCTTCGCCCGGCGCCGCAGGAGACTTCAGTCCATTGCGCTGGATCTGGATCGACAAGTTCGTCGAGTTCGAGTCGGGCAGGCGTGCCACGGCGATCAAGAACGTCTCGCTCGCCGAGGAGCATCTCCACGATCACTTCCCCGCCTACCCCGTGATGCCGGCGAGTCTGATCGTCGAGGGCATGGCCCAGACCGCCGGAATCCTCGTCGGCGAGGCCCGTGATTTCGCCGAAAAGGTCATCCTCGCCAAGGTCAAGAGGGCCGCCTTCCGTCGCGAAGTCCGGCCCGGCGAGCAGCTTCGCTACGAGGCCACGATCGAGCAGGTCTCCCCCGAGGCGGCCAGCACGACAGGCCGCGTCTTTGCCGACGGCGAGCCGCTGGCGGACATCGACATCGTCTTCTCGCATATCGATAACAACCTCAGCGGCCTGTCCTTCCCAACGGAGAATTTCGTCTTTACCGACGATTTCAAGGCCCTGCTCCGCACGTATAATGTCTCCTCGTCCGGCAAATGAGCCGGCCCCGGCCGCCGGCGGATCATCGCTTCCATGAAAAAAAATCGCGTCGTCATCACGGGCCTCGGCGTTGTCTCACCGCTGGGCCTGGGCATTCAGGAAACCTTCGACGGCCTCGTCGAAAAGCGATGCGGCATCGAGAAGATCACCGCGTTCGACGCCGCTGGTTTCACGTCGCGCATCGCCGGCGCCGTCACCGCCGGAGCGGTCAAGGACTGCGTGCCCAAGGGGTATCGCAAGGCCACCAAGGTCATGGCCCGCGACATCGAGCTGGCGGTCATGGCCGCCTACCTCGCCGTCAAAGACGCCGGACTCAAGACCAAGTGCATCGTCGACCGCGGCGAGGCCGACGGCGAGGTGGACGTCGATTCGACGCGTTTCGGCGCCAACATCGGCGCCGGACTGATCTGCGCCGACCTGACCGAACTGGCCGGCGCCCTGGCCACGGCCGCCCTCCGCCCGGAAGCGCCGAATCATCGGGGATTCTCGCTGGCCAAATGGGGCGCCGAGGGCATGAACAACCTCACGCCCCTGTGGCTGCTCAAGTTCCTGCCCAACATGCTCGCCTGTCACGTCACCATCGTCCACGATTGCCAGGCCCCCTCGAACACCATCACCTGCGGCGAAGCCAGCTCCCACCTGGCCATCGGTGAGGCCTATCGCACCCTCGAACGCGGCGCGGCGGACCTCTGCATCTGCGGCGGCGCCGAAAGCAAGCTCAACCCGATGGGGCTCATGCGCCAGTCCCTTCTCGACCGCCTCGTGACCGATCACAACGACAGCCCCGCCACGGCCTGCCGCCCCTTCGACGCCCGGCGCAGCGGCACCGTCATCAGCGAAGGCGCCGGCCTGCTCATTCTCGAAGAACGAGGCCGTGCCGCCGGCCGCGGCGCGAAGATTTATGGCGAGCTCGTCGGATTCGGCGCTTCGGTCAACGCCCGCCACTGGCTCGAACCCCAGCCGGATGGTCGGGCGATGTCCCTCGCGATCAGCAAGGCCATCGCCGACGCAGCCATTCAGCCCGCCGACATCGGCCTCGTCGGCGCGTTCGGATCGGGCATCGTCGAACATGACGCCGCCGAGGCCGCCGCGATCCGCGCGGCGCTGGGGGACCACGGCCGGAAAGTTCCGGTCCTCGCCACGCGCGGGGCGCTGGGCAACAACGGCGCCGGCACCGGCGCGATCGATGTTGCCGTCGCCGCCATGGCCATGACCCGCGGTGTCATCCCGCCCTCGCTGAACACCGAGACCGTCGATCCCGCCTGCGGCCTCAACGTCATCCGCGGCGACCCCATCGACGCCCATCCCCGATACGTCCTGTCGCTGGCCTCGAGTCTGTCCGGCGGACAGACGGCCGCGCTGGTGATCCGGAGGAATCAGGAATGACGCGCCGCATCGTGGTCACCGGCCTGGGCTGGATCACGCCCCTGGGCTCCGATATCGAATCCGCCTGGAAGCGCATTCTCGGTGGCGCAAGCGGCATCGCGCCGACCACCGTCTTCGACGCCGGCACCTTTCCCACGCAGTTCTCCTCCGAAGTGAAGAACTTCGACCTGCAAGAATCCCTCGGTGACAAATACGAAACCCACAAGGACGTCAGCCGACAGGCCGGCTTCGCGCTGGCCGCCGCCGTTCAGGCCTGGCGCCACGCCAAGCTCGACGCCGCCGGCAAGCTCGACCGGACGCGCATCGGCGTGTATCTCGGCGGCGGCGAGGGCCCGATGGACTTCGACAATTTCGCCGCGGCGGCCGTCGAAGGTTGGAACTACGAAGCGAACGATCTCGACGCGAAGCGCTGGGCCGACGTCGCCTATCAACGTCTGCAGCGCATCGTCGAAGCCGAGCAGGACCCCAACATGGCCGCGGCCCACATCGCCGCCCTCTTCGGCCTCGAAGGACCGAACTTCAACACCCTCACCGCCTGCGCCGCCAGCACCCAGGCCATCGGCGAGGCGATGAACATGATTCGCCGCGGCGACGTCGACATCATGCTCTCCGGCGGCTGCCATTCGATGATCCACCCCTTCGGCGTCACCGGATTCAACCGTCTCACCGCCCTGTCCACCCGAAACGACACCTGCACCACCGCCTCGCGGCCCTTCGATCGCACGCGCGACGGATTCGTCCTCGGCGAGGGCGCCGGCATGCTCATCCTCGAAGATCTCGAACACGCCCGCGCCCGCGGCGCGACGATCCACGCCGAGATCCGCGGCTTCGGCTCAACCGCCGACGCCTTCCGCATCACCGACATTCACGAGTCCGGCCGCGGGGCCATCGCCGCCATGCGCCTGGCGATGGAAGACGCCGGCGCCAAACTGGAAGACATCGACTACATCTCCGCCCACGGCACCGGAACCGAGGAGAACGACAAGATCGAATCGCTGGCCATCAAGGGCCTCTTCGGCGACCGGGCCAGGAGCGTTCCCGTCAGCAGCGTCAAAAGCATGCTGGGACACCTGATCGCCGCCGCCGGGGCCTGCGAGCTGATCACCTGCATCCTCGCCATCCGCGACCAGACGCTCCCCCCGACGATCAACTACTCGACGCCGGACCCCAACTGCGACCTCGACTACGTCCCCAACGAGCAGCGCAGAACCAAGGTCCGCACCTGCCTGTCCAACTCATTCGGCTTCGGGGGCCAGAACGACACCCTCGTCGTCTCGGCGTTCGACGAGTAGAATCAAGTCATCAGGCGGTTTTCGCGTGGTTCGCGTCCCCGCGATAAACCGGGTACGGGAAGTTTGTTGAGGATGGGTTTCATGGGTTGCTTTACCGTCGACATCGCCGTCGGGCGACCCACCGGGCGCTCCGATGCCCACGGTTCGGCAGGTCATGGTGGATACCGGCGCGGATCTGACTTGGATCGCCCGGGCCGTCCTTCGGCGGGCCGGGATCGCGGTTCGAAAGAAGGCCCAGCCCTTCATCATGGCCAACGGCCAGCAAATCTCGCGCGACGCGGGCTACGCCATCCTTCAATGCGGTGATTTCGAAACCATTGACGAAGTGGTCTTCGCCGAGCCCGGCGATCTTCAACTCCTCGGCGCGCGGACGCTCGAAGGATTCAACGCCACCGTCGACGCGCGCCGCAAGCGCCTCGTCGCCGCCGGACCGATGCCCGCGGCGTCCACGTCATCCTCTACAGTCAGCCAGCATTAACTGACGCTGGCGCCGTCTATCGCCCGCGCGGCCGCTTCCGCGCCGGCAGCTCGCAACAAAAGACCCAGTGCTTCCACGCGCTGCGCACCTCGTCGGCGCGAAACGCCGTCCCGCACTCCGGGCAGCGATGCTCGACCGGCAGCCCGTCCAGCGGATAGCCGCAGGTCAGGCACAGCAGATGATCGTTCCGCTCAAGTTCCTTCATGATCCGTCGCCTCACCCGCCGCGGAGCGAATTTCCATGTAATGGAAAGCACGACCCATACAGGACACCAAACCCACAAGTACCATTGAAACGACAACTACTCCAGCAGAATCGCGCCCAACATCGCTAAGAAGACAATGAGTGCTACGGCAGTTTCATTTTTTTGTAGCGTCCGCCCTCCGTGGCGGACGGGAAAGCGGCTGTCTGCTTGCATATCACTCGTCGGCCCCGACGGAGCGGGACCGCTACACAAATTCTGAAACTGCTCTAATAGGTACCCTTTGCGCAGTCGGCATGACCGCCGCCAGAAAAACTCAGGCATCCAGTCGTGCCGGCGGAAGCGGATCCCGTCCCCCAACGGATATGACCTACTAACTTTCAAGATCGATCCTCACGACCCCCGCGCGTTCGATGTAATCAAATAACAATTCCGCTTACGGCGTCGCCTCGAGCCGCTCCGCAGCCGGATCAACGCGTTGGCCGCGCACGCTGAAATAGCGCGCCTCCGGATGATGCGCCACGATCGCGCTCGTGCTCTGCTCCGGGTCAAGCTGATACTCCTCGCTCAGCGTCACGCCGATCCGACCCGGCGCCAGCAGCGGCCACAACCTCGCCTGGTCCTCCAGCGCCGGGCACGCCGGATAGCCGAAGCTGAAGCGGCTGCCCTGATACCCCTGGCGAAACAGCGCCTTGATTTCCCGGGCGTCGGCCCCGGCGATGCCCAGTTCCATGCGGATCTGCTTGTGCAGGTACTCTGCCAGCGCCTCCGTCGACTCGACGCCCAGCCCGTGCAGGTGCAGATAGTCGCGGTACTTGTTTTCCTCGAACCACTGCCGCGCCACCTCGCTGGCCCGCCGCCCGACAGTCACGATCGAGAACGCGACCACGTCGAACTCGCCACCGCCGACCGGCCGCCAGAAATCCGACAGGCACCAATACGGCGCGCGGTCCTGCCGGGGAAACGTAAACCGCGCCAGCTCGCGCCGCTGCGGCCCGGCGCCAGCGGCCGGCGCCTCGTACACGATCAGATCGTCGCCCTCGCTGTTGCACGGCCAGTACCCGTAGATCGCCTGCGGGCGGAGGATCTCCTCCTTCGCGCAGCGCCGCGACAGCTCGCGCAGGATCGGCCGCACCTCCTTCTTGAGATACGCCTCATATTCGTCAGCGCTGCGACCGCGCTTCTTGTATTGCCACTGCACCTGGTACAGCACGACCTCGTTGAGGAAACCGAGCACCGATTGCAGATCGATCCGCTCGATGACCCGCGATCCCCAGAACGGCGGGACCGGCACGGGATTGTCCGTCGCCACGCTGCTCCGCGCGGGAACGTCCGCCCGCGCCGCGCGCGGCACCGACGCGGCGCTCGCCGCCCGCTTCGGCTGCCGGGGCGGGTCGACGATCGACGCGCCTTCCGCCAGACGATTCATCAGCGACAGACCCTCGAACGCGTCCTTCGCGTACGCCAGCGGCCCGTCGTACAGCGAACGCAGGTCGTGCTCGACGTAGTTCCGCGTCAGCGCCGCCCCGCCGAGGATCACCGGCATCTTCAGCCCCCGCTCGGTCAGCACCGCCAGATCGTCGCGCATCACCAGCGTCGATTTGACCAGCAGCCCCGACAGGCCGATGGCGTCGGTCTTATATTTCTCCCAGGCCTCGACGATGGCGTTGATCGGCTGCTTGATGCCCAGGTTATGCACCGTGAACCCGTTGTTGGTCAGGATGATGTCGACGAGGTTCTTGCCGATGTCATGGACGTCGCCCTTGACCGTCGCCAGAATGATCGATCCCTTGGTGTCGCCCTCGACGCGCTCCATGTGCGGTTCGAGATGGGCCACCGCCGCCTTCATCGTCTCGGCGCTGGACAGCACGAACGGCAGTTGCATCTTGCCCGCCCCGAAGAGTTCGCCGACGACCTTCATCCCGTCGAGCAGAAACGTGTTGATGATCTCCAGCGGGGCGTATTGCTTCATGGCCTCGTCGAGATCGGCGTCCAGACCGATGCGCTCGCCGTCGATAATGCGCCGCTTCAACCGCTCCTCGATCGGCAGGTCGGCCAGCGACGCTTTCTTCTCGCCGACCTTCTCTCCCTCGGCGAACAGCCCGATGAAGTGCTGCAACGGATCGAATCCGTCGCGCCGCCGGTCGTAGATCAGGTCCAGCGCCGCGTTCCATCGCTCCTCGCTGATCTTGCCCTGCGGGAGAATCTTGCTGGCATGCACGATCGCCGCCGTCAACCCGCGGGCCCTCGCCTCGTGCAGAAAGACCGAGTTCAACACCGCCCGCGCCGCCGGCGCCAGCCCGAAGCTGACGTTCGACAATCCCAGGATCGTCCCGCACGCGGGCAGCGCCTTCGCGATCCGCTCGATCCCGTCCAGGGTCTCCAGCCCCAGCCGACGGTCCGCCTCGCTGCCGGTCGTGATCGGAAACGTCAGGCAGTCGAACAGAATATCGCTCTCGCGAATCCCGTACTTGCCCGTCAACAGCCCGTGCAGCCGTTTGGCGATCTCGATCTTGCGGTCGGCCGTCTTGGCCATCGCCTCTACGGGGTCTTCGTCGATGGTCAGCGCCACGACCGCCGCGCCGTACTTCCGAAGCAGCGGGCACACGGTCGCCAGTTTCGCCTCGCCATCCTCGAGGTTCACGGAGTTGACGATGCACTTACCCCCGGCCCGCTTCAGCCCCGCCTCCAGGACCGGCGGTTCGGTCGAGTCGATCATCAAGGGCGCCGTCACGTCCTGTGCGTACCGCGACACGATCCGATCCATGTCCCCCACGCCGTCGCGCCCGACGTAGTCGACGCAGACGTCCAGCACGTGCGCCCCTTCGCGCACCTGAGCGCGTCCCACCTCGACGAGGCCGTCTATGTCCCCCGCCAGCAGCAAATCGCGAAACTTCTTGCTGCCGTTCGTGTTGCTCCGCTCGCCGACGATCAGAAAGCTGTTGTCCTGCCGCAGCGTCACCGGCTGATAGATGCTCGACGCGCTCGGCTGGCTCAGCGCCGCCCGCGCCTTCGGCGTCACGTCGCGAACCGCTTCGACCACCGCCGCCAGGTGCTCCGGCGTCGTTCCGCAGCACCCGCCGACGATGTTGACGCCGTCTTCGGCGACGAACGTCTTGAGCCACTTCGCCAGCTCGGCCGGCGTCAGCGCGTAGTGCGTCTTGCCCTCGACCAGTTGCGGCAGCCCGGCGTTGGGAACCACGCTGATCAGCCGCGTGCAGTGACGCCCGAGGTGCCGCACGTGCTCCGACATCTCCTGCGGGCCCGTCGCGCAGTTCAGCCCGATGACCTGCACCTGCGGGTACGCCTCCAGCGCCACCAGGGCCGCCCCGATCTCCGTGCCGACCAGCATCGTGCCGGTCACCTCGATCGTCACCTGCACGATCAGCGGCACCTGCCGCGAGCGCTCGTGCATGGCCCGCGTCGCGGCGCAGACCGCCGCCTTGGCCTGGAGGATGTCCTGGCAGGTCTCGATGATCAGCCCGTCGACGCCCCCATCCAGCAGCCCCCGCGCCTGCTCCGCGTAGCTGTCTTCCAGAATGTCGAACGTCGTATGCCCCAGCGTCGGCAGCTTCGTCCCCGGCCCCATCGAACCCAATACGAACCGCGGCCGATCGGGCGTCGCGAATCTGTCCGCCGCCCGTCGGGCGATCTCGGCGGACTGTAAGTTCAGGGCGTGCGTCCGGTCGGCCAGGTCGAACTCGGCGAGGACGATCTTGTTGGCCCCGAAGGTGTTGGTCTCGATCGCGTCGACGCCGACGTCGAGAAAGGACGCGTGAATATCCTCGATGACCTCCGGCCGCGTCTCGGTGATGATCTCCGGGCAATTCTCGCAGCCGCGGTAATCCTGATCGACGCACAGATCGCGCGCATAGACGGCGGTCCCCATCGCCCCGTCGATCACGACGACGCGGCGGCGAGCGAGCTGCAATAACGGATGGTCGGTCCTGTTCACGATTGAGTTCCAAACGCCGAACGGCCATTATATGAGCGACTCATGCAGTGGGCGACCGTCCCAGAACGCGGAGGTCGAATGGGGACGCTCCCGATCGACGAATGGCGTTTCCGGGCACGCACTTGTTTCAGGCAGTCAGGCGGCGGGTATAATACGGATATGACTCGAGAATCGCTTCTTGCCGAAGCCCTGAGATTGAACTCGGACGAGCGCCTTCAGCTTGTCGAAGATCTTTGGGATAGCATTTCCGAGGTGCCCGACGCCGTCGCGCTCACGGCCGAACAGGTCGCACTGCTCGAATCCCGACTGAAGGCGCATCGCACGGACCCCGCCGGCGCGTCCGACTGGGAAGAAGTCAAGGCGCGGCTCTTCAAGTAGCGAGGTTTGCAATGAACTGAAGTGGAATCAGATACTTGAAACGGAGGACGGGTCATGGGCTACGCTTCGTATCTAGAGGATATTCTTGATCGCCTTAACGAAGATTTGCTTGACCCCGCGAGACAGCTTTTGGCGCATCCGCCGGACGATGCTTCAACAGAATTCCTGTCGAGGATTGATGTATTCGTTAGAGTTTGCGATCAGATTCAAAGCGATATATGTAAGCACATTGATCTGGCCACCGATCCCAACATCAAACTCACTGACGAATTGATCCGAGTGCAAGAGCGCGAAGCGCAATGCAATCAGGATCTCAATGTGTTCAAAGCCAAGTGTGAGAAACTCGCATTGGATAATGCTCGCCTCCGATTCTTGATTGACCAACAGCGAAAAAAGCAATCACAAATCTCTAGTGTCTTGAATGGTGTTACCTGCGATGATGACAAGCTAAAGGAACTTCTCGAACGATCGAACAAGACCACAGTGCCCGAAACGCGGCCCAATCGAGGAGGACTGGACTAAACCAATTCGAATAGCGTGAACAATCCCCCCGCGCACAGAGCGTTTCAACTAGCCAACCGCCAGGCGCACCGCCGCGAGGGCCTTCTCCACCCCGTCGGCGGGGATGTCCAGATGCGTCACCGCCCGCAACTGCGCCGGCTTCATCAACGGGCTGAACCGCACCCCGCGCTCGGCCACGCGCTTCAGGAACGTCGCCCGATCGACCCCGCTCGCGGCGATGTCGAAGACCACGATGTTCGTCTCCGCCGCCGCCACGTCCACTTCGATACCCTTCACCGCCGCCAGCCCCTCGGCGAGCTTCCGCGCTTTGGCGTGATCCTCCGCCAGCCGTTCGACGTGATGCTCCAGGGCATGGACCCCCGCCGCGGCGATGACCCCCGCCTGCCGCATCGCCCCGCCGAACAGATGCTTGTACCGCCACGCCGCCGCGATGAACGCCTCGTCGCCCGCCAGGACCGCGCCGACCGGACAGCCCAGCCCCTTGGACAGATCGATCCAGCACGAATCGAACGGCTCGCAGTAATCCCGCGCGCTGGTCCCCGACGCCACGACCGCGTTCATCAGCCGCGCCCCGTCAAGGTGCAATAGCAGCCCGTGCTTCCGCGCGCAGGCCGCCACCGCCCGGACCGCCTCGATCGGCCAGACGCGCCCGCCCTTGAGATTGTGCGTGTTCTCCACGCAGACCAGCCGGGTCCGCGGAAAGTGCGGATCGTCCGGGCGGATCGCCGCCTCGACCTGCGCCGCAGTAAAGATGCCGTCGGCCGTCTCGATCTGTCGCAGCGACGCCCGGCTGTGCGCCGCCGGACCCCCGCCCTCGAAATGCACCGGGTGCGTCGTCGCCTCCAGGATAATCTCGTCGCCCGGCCGGCAGTGGACCGCGTGGGCGATCAGGTTGCACATGGTTCCCGTCGGCAGGAACAGCGCCGCCGCCTTGCCGGTCAGCGTCGCGACCATCTCCTGCAACCGGTTGACCGTCGGGTCTTCGCGCTTCTGCTCGTCGCCGACCTCGGCCTCGGCCATCGCCCGGCGCATCGCATGGGTCGGGCGCGTCTGCGTGTCGCTGGAAAGGTCGACGGGAAATACGTGCATCACCTGCGGCCGACTCCCTCCCCCCTGCGCCCATTGACTATACCGGCATCTTCCGCGCCCCTCAAAACGCCCGCCGCAGGGCAATCGTCTCAGCGCTGGCACGCCGGCGGGTCGATGTATATGATGCTCGGGCGAATAGCCAACGCGCCGCGCCCACGGAGCCCCGGCATGAAGCGATCAATCCGATTTCAGAAGTGGGTCGTCTTTCTCGCCCTGTCGGCCGGAACGACGTTTCAGCTTTCCACCTGCCGCGAGGAGTCGGCCCTCTTCGGACTTCGCTGGGCGGTCACCTCCGTGACCCTGCCGATCAACACCTTCATACGCCAGATATTCCTCAACCTCCCGACGATCTAGCTCGCCCCCATTAGGGAACGAAGCGCCCGCTATTGAATCGCGAGGCGCCCGCCGAGCTGGGGACGTCAAAGCTCCGCTTCGACAGCGATCAACTCACGCGCCGGGACCTCAACGGTCCGCTTCGACAACGATCAACTCACGCCCTCCCAACCGACGCGCTCCACCGCGCCCATCAATCCTCGGCACAGCCCCCGCCCGCCCGCTTGGCCCAGACCTCTTCCGCCTCCGGCCGTCGCAAATAAAACGGCGTCAGCGCTCGCGCCGGCGTGTACTTCCCCGCCAGCGCTAATCGCCGCCCGATGCGCAGCACGTTCACCGCCCGCGGCCACCACAGCGCCTCATCCAGCGCCGCCCCGCCGCACGACTCGATCAACACCCGGTACATCGCCGCGCCTTCGCCGACGACGCCGAACGGCGCGCTCCAATCCGCCAGCGCGCGCTGGGGCGGGCCCATCGTTGGCTCGACGACGCGCCGAAAGGCGCCGTCCCCGCGCTGGTACCCCGCGGCAAAGACCTCCCCCGCCCGGGCATGAAGAAAAACGACCAGTCGCTCCGGCCCGCCGTCCTTGCCGCCGACGTTGGCCGCGATCACGTCCATCGAGGGCACGGCAACCACCTTCGTCCCACCCGCCAGGGCCAGATGTCGAGCGACCGTCACCGCGACCCGCAGGCCCGTGAAGCTGCCCGGGCCGATTGACACGTAACATTCGTCCGGCGCGCCGGGCGGCCAGCCGCACCGCTGACACAGCGCGTCGAGCGACGGAAACAGCTCCCGCGCGTGCTCGGTCCGGGCGGCGAACTCCGCCTCGCCCACGCACGCGTCCCCGACGCCCAATGCCAGGGAACCCCGCGGTCCGGACGTCTCGATCGCGACGATGCGGGGCGGATTCATGGCGTCACCGGCGACTCGCGGCAATGGCGGGCCGACGCTAGGATAGGCAGCGTCGCGGCCACGGTAAACCGGCGCGACGGCGGGAGCAGTGCGACAAATGGCCCAATCGCGAATGCTCGTGGAGGACTATGCCGGCGTCACCGTGATCACCTTTACCGACAGTTCCATTCTCGATACGGCGACCATTGACCAGCTCGGAAGGGACCTCTACCGCCTCGTCGACGTCGAAGACAAGAAGAAACTGGTCCTCGACTTCACCCACGTCAAGTTCCTCTCCTCCCATGCCCTGGGAATCTTCATCACCCTTCAGAAAAAGACCCAGGCCGCCAAAGGGTCGATGGTCATCTCGGCGCTCCGCAAGGAACTGATGAAGGTCTTTTCGCTGACCGGCCTGGACAAGATGTTCAAATTCTTCCCCAACGACGCCAAGGCCCTCGACTCCTTCGGCGTCCGCGTGCAATAACACCCGACACCGGGCTTGCCGTTTGGCGGACCCCCCGACACCGCGCCCGCGCTCATCGCATCTCCCCCCGATTCGCGCCGCGCCTCAGAACGTCGTCCCAAACGAGAAGTTGAAGACCTGCTCGTCGTCGTCGCTGTTCGACGAGAAGGGCAAGGCGAGATCGAACGCCAGGGGGATCGGCCCGAAGTACTTGATGTAGATCCGCGCTCCGACGCCGATCGACGCCCGCCAGTCGGTGATGCCGAAGTTCTCCTCGACCGTGCCCATGTCCAGAAACGTCACGCCGCGAATCGTCTCGCCGACGACCGGAAACGAGTATTCCGCCGACGTTTCCAGCATGAAATCGCCGCCGACCGCGTCGTCGCGGAAGCCGTCGCGCGGGCTGATGCCGCGAAACTCGAAGCCGCGGATCGAGCCGATGCCGCCCCCGTAAAACCGCTCGAAAACCGGCGCGTCGCCGAATAACTGGCCCATCTTCGCCCCGAGATGGACGATGTGCTTGCGGTCAAAGGTGTCGCGGTGCATCGTGATGTAGTAGTCGTATTCCCCGATCGCCTTGCTGAACGACCAGTCGCCGCCCAGCACGCCGAACTGCTCCCAGGACACTTTCAGCCGATCGCCCTCGCTGGGAAGCCACAGACTGTCGGTCCGGTCGCGAAGGAGCGATCCCTTCAGCGACGTCATGAAGTTGTTGCCCTCCGCGTCTTCGATATCCTCCGCGGTAAAGGGCTCCAGGTCGTCGATTTTCACGTTTTCGAACCGCGCGGCGATCTCACTCGCCCAGCCCTCCAGCGGCCCCTCGCGAAACCGTCGGTCCAGACTCGTGTAAAACCCGATCCGCTGCTCGTCCCACTCGTCGCGGCCACGCTCGAAAACATAGGCCCCCACCCCCAGACCCAGATCGTGGTCGAGTAGATACGGCTCGCGAAATTCCACCTGCGCCCGTGACAACTCCGTGCCCGGCTCGATCTGCAAGCGCATCGTCTGGCCCGCGCCGCGAAAAGCCCTGCCGCTGAACAGCTCCGACGTCGTCCGCGGAAAGTCGAACAGATCGAAATTGCGCTGCTCGACCGAGATCGAGCCGACGACGCCGCTGTTACTCGTCACGCCGACGCCGAAGAGGATCGTCGTCGTCTCCGCCTCGGCCACGTCCACCAGCACGTCGCGGACGCTCGCCTGGTCGCCCTGCGGCGTGATCGTCGCCTCGCTGAACAGCCGCGTCTCCACCAGCCGCCGTTCGGCGACCTTGACCTTGCTCGTGTCGTACAACTCCTCGGGGAAAAACCGAAGCTCGCGGCGGATCACCTTGTCCTTCGTGTGGCGGTTGCCGCGGATGACGATCTTGCCCATCCGGTACTGCTGCCCCTCGTTGACCTGCACCGTCAGATCGACAAACCCGTCCTGCTCGGCGAAAACGTACGTCGTCGCCACGTCCGCGTAGATGTAGCCGTCGCGACCGTACAACTCGACCAGCCGCTCCCGGTCGCGCTTGAGCACGTCCGCGTCGATCGGCAAACCCAGCGCCGACTGCATTTCCGATAGGAGCCGGGAATCATCGAACACCGTGTTACCCACCAAGCGGATGTTCTGAATCTCGTGGCGCAGCCCATCGTCGATCTGAAAGATCAGCGTCAGGTCCGACTGGTTGTCCGCCAGTTCGATGCGATAGCCGACCTGCGCGTTCAGATACCCCCGATCGACGTAGAAGCGCCGCAGCATCGCCGCGTCGCGCTCGGCCGTCTCGTCGTCGAACGCCCCCGTGCGAAAAAGCCAAAAATACGTGTTCGTCTCGATCTTCGAACGAAGCTCGAGCGCCGGATAGGCCTTCGCCCCGTCGAAGACGATGCTCCGCACCTTGACGCGGGGGCCCTCGCTGATGCGAAACAGGACGCGGCGCTCGTCGCGCAGCACGTCCCCGTCCGTCTCCACGCTTACGTAGTAGTAGCCCGCCTCGCGGTACTTCCGTGCGATCTGCTCCTGCGCCTGGCGAATCAGAAACTCGCTGATCGCCGAACCAACCGACAGCTCGATCTCCTTCAGCAGTTCCGACGTCTTGAACTTCTCGTTCCCGACGAAATCGACGCCCGTGACGAACGGCAGCTCCGAAACCACGAAGACCAGCACCAGCCCGCCCTCTTCCTCGCGGGGCTGGGCGTAGGGATCGACCGCGAACTTACCCGTGCCCGCCAATCGGGCGCAGGCCGCGGCTATCGCCTCGTCGTCCCAGACGTCGTTGACGTTGATCTGGGCGACGCTTTGCAGATAAACGGGACTGAGATTGACCGCCCCCTCGAATTCGATCCGGGAGATGAGCCGGTCGGCGGTCTCCACGGGCCCTTCGGCGACATCGCCCTCACCGACCTGAAACAAGCCCATCGTCGCCAGGAGCGAGACCGACAGGGTCACGGCTATGCAAACGCCCCGCCGCGTGCGAAACCGCGCCGTCCAGTCGCGCTCCGATCTCATGCGGCCCCTCGACGGCTTGTGGTATTCATGAAGTGCGAGGCCATTTGGGCGAGGACTATACACGCGCAAACCAATGCGCGGAAGAACTTTTACGCAATTCCCAGCACTGAAATCACAGTCGTCCGTATCCGCCGGAGATAACGAGCGCAAATTCTGCGGGTCGTTGACACCGCAGCCACCATCTCGCGCGGCAACGATCGTCACCGCCATAATCTTTGTAACCGCCGCGTCTTACCGGCGCATGTCGGCAACTCGCCGAGAATCATGCCCGCCCGATTGCGGCTCGCCTTCATGTTCATTCCCCTGCATGACCTGATGCCGCTGATCCGGCTGGAGTACATGATGGGCTTCTGGCCCGCCGTGACGCTGGTCATCGCCATCGCCGACTTCGGCGCGATTCTCCCAGAATCCGCGTCCGGCCGCCGCCAACCCAACGACGCCCGGACCGGAGTGCAATTTTTTCACGAAATCCGCGCTTCGACGCCGGTCCGAGCCGCGCGCGCCTGCCCTTGACCGCCGCGCAGCGGATATCACAGGGTCAGCAAGCGGGTTCTTCCAAGCCCCCGCCAGCGACGAATCGAGAACCCCCTCCCTAACGGTCGCTGAGAAGATCGAATGGGGACCCTCAAACTCGTTTGAACTGCCGCTCGAGGTCGCGGGTGGACAGTTGCAGCGTCGTCGGTCGGCCGTGGGGGCAGTTGCTGGAGCGATCGACGAGGTGCCGCTGGGATAGCAAGGCCCGCATCTCCTCGACCGTGAGCGGATCACCCGCCTTGACTGCCGCCTTGCAGGCCATCATGTCCAGCAACCGGTGCAACAACTTCTCGAGCCCGTCCGGGGCAGCAGCTCCGTCCGCCGCGCGCGACGCGTCGTCGGCCGAATCGCCGCTCGCCACCGCGCCCGCCGCGCGCGATGCTTCGCCGCCGGACTCCTCACTCGCCACCCCGCCCGGCTCGGCGAGCAAATCGAGCAGGTCGCCGACGAACTCCAGCGGATCGACGCCGGACAGCAACACCGGAAAGCTCTGCACCGCCAGCGTCCGCGGTCCGAACGGCGCGATCTCGATGCCCAGTTGCCCGAGCAACGCCCCTTGCGCCTCGACCGCCTCGACCTGCGCCGGCGACGCGCCAAACGTCTGCGGCATCAGCAGCCGCTGCGACTCCAGCGGCCCGGCGAGGACGCGGTCGCGAAAGCGTTCGTACAGGATCCGCTCGTGCAGGGCGTGCTGGTCGATGATCACCATCCCGTCGGCGGTCTGGGCCACGAGATACGTATTGTGGACTTGCAGAACTGCGCCACCCTCGTCATCGGCCACTGCCGCCGTGCGCTCATCACCCGCCTCTACCCCGCGATCGGACGCCCCTTGCTGCGCCGGCGAAGTGCCCGGCCCCAACGACCGGTCCCTCGAATCCACCGATTCACCGGACCGATCTGACGCCGCGCCGCCCCCGGGCAGCGCGTCATCCGACGGCCCGGCGCCGATCCCGCGCAGCGCCGGGGCAAACGTGCTGACGATCGACGGCCGCACATGGCGCGAAGCGAACGGCGGCGGCTGGAAGCCGAGCCGCGCCTGCGTCGGATCGATCGACTTGAGATAGTCGGCCAGGGCCCGCCGCGCGCCCCACGAGTGACGATCGTCCGTCACCCGGGCATCGTCCCCGCCCCGCGGCGCCCGATCGAGGTCGAACCGCGGCGTCAGGTCGTGCGACAGCAGCGTCTCCCTCAGCACCGCCAGGACCTGCGACTGCACCAGCCCCGCGTCCTGCCAACGGACTTCGATCTTCGTCGGATGCACGTTGACGTCGTAGCCCGACGGGTCCATCGACAGAAAAATGAACACGACGGGATAGCGATCGTGCTCGACGAGCCCGCGATAGGCCTCGCGAATCGCGAAGCCGACGCGGCGGTCGACGATATACCGCCCATTGAGAAAAAGGTATTGCCACTTCGTCGATCCGCGCGACTGCGCCGGCGGCGCGATCAGGGCCTCGAGGCGCAGGCCGCGCTCCTGCCGATCGACGGCCAGCAAACACGCCGCCAGCTCCGGGCCGTAGAAATCGGCGATGCGCCCCCGTCGGTCCTCGCAGGCGGGCACGTTGCGCGCCGACCGGCCGTCATGGGTCAGCGTCATCGCCACGCCCGGATGAGCCAGCGCCAGCCGCGCCACCTGCTCGTTGCAATGCCCGAACTCCGTCGCCGCCCGCCGGAGAAACTTGCGCCGCGCCGGGACGTTGAAGAACAGATTGCGAACCTCGACCGTTGTGCCCGGCGGACCGGCGCAGGGACGGGGCCCGTCGGTCGCCGCGTCGGTGGCGACGATCTCGGCGGCCTCGATGCGTTCGGGCGAGCGCGAACGGAGGTGCAGGCGGCTCACCGAGGCGATCGACGCCAGGGCCTCGCCGCGAAAGCCGAGCGTCCGCACGGCGAAGAGTTCGTCGGCGGTGCGCAGCTTGCTCGTCGCGTGCGAGGCCACCGCCAGGGCCAGGTCGTCGGGTTCGATGCCGCCGCCGTTGTCGGTCACGCGGATTAGCCGGGCCCCGCCCTCTTCCAGGGCCACGTCAATGCGCGTCGCGCCGGCATCGAGGCAGTTTTCCAGCAGCTCCTTCAGAACGGACGCCGGGCGCTCGATCACCTCGCCGGCGGCGATCTTGTTGACCAGGGCGGGATCGAGCTGATGAATACGGGCCATCGCGTCCTTGCGCTACTCAGCAAACAGCTACGGGCTACGGCGTTACAAGTGTATCATGGCCTTGGCGGATTGCCGACTCGCGAGACGACGAACATGCGCGAAACACTTCACAGGCGCTATCGGGTCTGGTGCCGGTTGATTCAGGGGCAATCAAGGGAAAAGAGGCAGGCGACGAATTCATCAAGGTCATTATGCCCAACGAGACCATCGGCCGGCGCCTGGAGATCGCCCGCGCACAGCTCAATGGGGGTGCCGGCGCCGCTGATCAGGACCGCGACAAATCGTTCGATATCGCGTGCATCGAGCATCGTGTCGTTGTTCACGTCACCCTTCATGCACAGCGGCTCGCAGCGAAAATCCTTGACGACGACGGCGTCGAGGCCGACTTCGGTCGTCGAATTGTCGGGATTGTCCTGAACCACGAACCTGAGCCGGACCTCAGACGTGCCGGATACAAAGTCCAGCACGCGAAACGACTTGAAGGCCCAATCGACGCCGAAGTACGCCCCTTCGACGGGGACCCAGTTGCCGCCGCCGTCGTCGGAAATCTCGACGAATAGCGGATCGTCGCCAAACCCGCTGCTGTTGTACCACCGGGCGTATTCAAACGTCGGATCGATCGCGCCGCTCAAATCGAAGGTCGGCGAAACGAGCCGGGTGGGGCCTCCATCGACATCCGCGTCACCGGCAGCGTTGCCAGTCACATAGCATTGCCCCGACCCGTCAAAGTCGCCGGGCGGATCCCGGAGCAATCCACCGCCCGCCGGGACCCCGCGCTCCCAGGCACCGCTGATCAGGTTGACGTTCTCGACGGTCCAGCCCTGGTCCGTTTCAAAGTCATCCGCCAGCGCGATGATGTCGTCCCCCATGACCGGCGCGTAAACGACGACCGGAGCATTGAAAGGGCTCGTCGCCACGCTCGCCCCATCGCCGACGGCGGTGACATAAAACTCGGGCATTTGACCGCAATCCGCCGGCGGCAGCGTCGCCTGATAATACTCGCCTCCCAGCGGCGTTAACGGCGCGGTCAAATAATTCCCGCCGTCGAGTCGATATCGCAGCGCGGGCGTGCCCGGCTGGACGTTCTCATTCACCGGAATAATCCTGACGTCAAAGCTGATCGGCACGTTGGGCGGAATACTGGGCGGCGGACCATTCGGCAGCGTGATGGACACGCCGATCAACTGGTCGGAAGGGACGACCGATGGCGCCATCACCTCGGTCGGCGTGCCGGGCTTGAACAACGTCAGGGTGACAGGACCCGAACTTGCGACCGGCAGAACATCGGCATCGAAATAGTAGTTGTATAGCGTACCCCAGCGAAGCGCGTTGGCGCCGGGATTCTGGTCGAACGACTCGGTCTCCCAGGTAATCGAGTCGGAAGCAACCATGACGCCCCAGTCGGCGCCGTCGAAATTGACGCCGCCGATGCCGTCGCCGTCGTGGTAATCGACGTCGTGAAAACCGACATTTTGAATCGTCGCGCCTGAAATGATCGGCACGCTGAACGAGCCCCCGGCGCGGTCCGAATTCATGTTGTAGAGCGCATACTCATACCGATACAGGCCGTTCGGCATGAGCGCGGCATTGGCTGCCAGAATGAACAACCCGTCGTTCGGAATCGCAATGTCCGTCTCGGTGACCGACGGATCGTGGTCCTTCCATGCCCGAATGGCCGCTTTTTCCTTTTCGGTCGTGTCCTCCAGACTGATCGTCCAGGTGTCGACGATCAAACTGGCGCGGACGCGGCGATACGAGGCGTTGTTATTCTGATTGCCTGCCGCGGCGTCGTCCGGCGTCACGTAATGACCTTCGACGAAGTAGAGCCCGCCGCCGTCCAGCCCCGGATCGAGATCGGAATTGTGAACCTGCAATCGCTTGTAAATCTCGTCGCCGGTGTCGCCCTGAAATGCATAGGGAAACGGAAACGCCCCCGTATGCGGATTCACCTCAAACCGCGGACCCAGTCCTCCCGTCCCGAAACTGCCCTGAAGCCCATTGAGCCCTGAGCTGTACGGATCGGAACATCCGACGCCCAGCACCGTGCCGCCCTGCCCGTTGCACCCGCATTGACAGAAGTTCTCCGTCAACGCGAGAAATCCGTGCTTCAGCCAACTCATGCCGATCTGACGGAAGCGGCCGTCCTTGAGCTGGTACATGTTCTGTGCGATGACCGGATGCTGATCGGTGTTGCCGACCCAGGACAGGTCTTGATCACCGACGTTGCACGACGTCGTGCCGATGGCGAATGCAGCGATGTCACCGACGCTGCCGTAGCTGGTCAGATTCGGAAGGTCTCCAACGATCACGTCCGGACCGACGAGTCGATCGCAGATGACTTGCCCCCGTGCGGATGCCTCGGCAAGGACCACGCACAACAACGCGCCGATCCAGGCGACGCCGCGGCTCATCCGACGATTCATCGACACGCCATCTTCCCCGCGGCAACGAAAGTCGCGTTCGGATCCTGTCCACCCATACGATGGAATCTGGCCCGTGATGCGCGCCATCCCCAAAAAATGGGCCCCGTGAGCAGGCGGCCGTGTAGGATCGCCCCCCGCGCGATGCATAACCCCTTGAATGCTCCGGAATTGAAATCCTTCCGATGATCCACGCGTTCACCAACCGCGACATTCATTCTACAACGCCGGCGCGACACATTACAACAGGCCATTGACACTTGCGCTGAATACGGATAGCGTGCGCAGTTGCTCAGTAGTCGATATCCGTGGCGGAGGTCAAGTCTAACAAGTCCGCTGATATTGGGTCGTCGCCAATCGCGATGGCCAGGTCTCATGGGTGAGTTTTCTCGGCGAAATCAGATCGAGCGCATCGATTCTCGCTTGCGAATCAACGTCCTCTCAACAATGATCGCGCGCGCCGAGATGCCGCAGAAGTCGAATCGAACGCCGCGAATCATCGACCGGGTTTGCGGAGAATGAAGCAACGTTTTTCCAAATGCCCCCGGGGCAAATCACAAGGAGCGAAGAAAATGTGCCGACCAAAGATGTTAGCGATCGTCGTCGTGTTCGTCGCGGCGCCAGCCCTGGCCGACGTGACGTTCTTTACCGAGAAATCTCAATTCGAGGCCTTTAACATCAATGATGGCAAAGTCCTCAAGGGCATCGAGGACTTCGAGGAATCCACCATCCCCGACCTGGGCAAGCTGGCCTTCCCTTCGCCGCTTCAAAACGGCGTGCCCAACATTGCCTTCCCTAACGGTATTTCCGCGACCAACCTGATCATCCAGGATAACACCTTGCCGGGTCCCTCGGCGCCGCTGCCCCAACCCTCGGGAAATCCGCAGGCCCTGTTTGCCACCGGCCTTGGATTCGCCGGCTCAAACAGCAAGAAGGTCGGCGAGGACATGGGCATCCTGGCCGGGATCCACGTCAGCACCGATCTCATCTTCAACCCTGACGATGGCATCAAGACCGGCGTGGGTTTCGATCTGTCGAGATACCAGGGCTTCAATATGGGAGGCACCGGATTCGTCATCTCCGTCTTCGATATCAGCAACATGCTGGTCGGGGTCTTGCCGATTCCCGAACCTGGCGTGGAGCCCGGCAAGACGTTCTTCGGCGTTTGGGCCGATTCCATCGGTCGCATCAACATTCATGATAACCAGCCGAACCTGCCCGAGGGCATCGACAACATTCAGATGTGGGTGCCCGAGCCCGGCACGCTCTCACTGCTCCTGGTCGGAGGCATCTTCGCTCTGCGACGCAGGCGCTAGCGGCCCGGCGCGACGCGTGCAGCTCGACGCGACGAGCATGCGCAGTCGTTTCGACACCCGGCCGAGTCACGGTTCACCATGAGCCGGCACTTGCTTTGCGCAGGTGCCGGCTCTTTTCTTGGAGCGAACGATCGCTCGGCGGCCGCATGGCGGACCCGCCGGCTCGAAGTTCCCCAACCCGAGGCGCTTCGCGTCGCCCCGTGGCGCGTCGTACGCCGACGGCGTGAACTTCGGCGTGCTGAAGGTCGACACCCTCGCTGATCCCCCGCGCGTCGAGCTGCGGATCGCCGACGTCAACGGCAAGACGGTAATCCGGCAGACGCTCACGATCCGGGGTGATTGAACATCGCCTGGCGTCAATCTTCGCGCCCCACCCATTTGAGCGCATGGCGCATCCCGCTACCATGGGCGGTCGATGGAGCACGCCCGATGACCACCCTGCCCGACATCCGGCCCACGACGCTGGAGCGCGACGAAGTCGGCGGCGACCTGTGGACGCTGAACTTCGGCCCGCAGCACCCCGCCACGCACACGACCCTGCGCCTGGTCCTCGAGCTCGACGGCGAGACCGTTGTCGCCTGCACGCCGCACATCGGCTACCTGCACAGCGGCTTCGAGAAGCTCGGCGAGCACCTCAACTACAACCAGTACGTCGTCGTCACCGACCGCATGAACTACATCAGCCCCATGGCCAACAACATATGCTGGCACACGGCCTGCGAAAACCTCTTCGGCATCGAGCTGACGCCCCGCTGCAAGGCCATCCGCACCATCATCGCCGAACTGGCCCGCATCCAGGACCACCTGCTCTGCGTCGGAACGGCCGGCCTGGACCTCGGGGCCTTCACCGCCTTCCTCTATACCTTCAACGAACGCGAGCATATCTACGACCTCTTCGAGGAAATCTGCGGAGCCCGGTTCACGACCAGCTATACCCGCGTCGGCGGATTGATGTACGACATGCCCGACGAGTGGCCCGCCCACGTTCGGGCATTCATGCGGCGCCTGCCGCGGGCCATCGCCGACACCGAGAGCTTGCTGACGCGCAACCGCATCTTCATCGAGCGAACGCGCGGCATCGGCGTGCTCGGCCGCGAGGACGCCATCGCCTGGAGCTGGTCGGGGCCGATCGCCCGGGCCAGCGGCGTGGTGCGCGACCTGCGCAAGGACGAGCCGTACCTGTGCTACGCCGACAACTGGGACGGCAGGGGCTCAAGCGGCGTGAGTTTCCAAGTGCCGATCGGCAGCGAGGGCGACGTGTACGAGCGGTACTTAGTCCGCCTCGAGGAGATGCGGCAGTCGCTCTACATCCTGGAACAGCTCGTGGACAATATCCCGCCCGGCCCGGTCAACGTCCTGCCGAGCGCGGGTAGCATCGGCGTCCCGCCGGTATCTCCGGGTAGCATCGGCGTCCCGCCGGCTATGGGGGGCGTCTCGCCGGCATCAAAAATCTCCCTGCCCGACAAGCGCGAGGTCTATTTTTCCATTGAGGGGCTGATCCACCATTTCGAGCAGTTCATGACCAACCGCGGCTTCGAGCCGCCGATCGGCGAGGCCTACGGGGCCAACGAGACGGCCAACGGTGAGCTGGGCTTTTACCTGGCGTCGGACGGCGGCAACTGCCCCTACCGCGCCCGCTGCCGCCCGCCGAGCTTCATCAACTACCAGGTCTTCCCCAAGCTGGTGATCGGCCACTGCATCAGCGACGTCGTCGCGGTCCTGGGGAGCATCAACATTATCGCCGCGGAACTGGATCGATAAGGCACTCGCCCGGCCGACGAGCCCGGCGTCGCTGGATGCCATCTGCCGAACCGGATACGATCGTCGACGCAAAGCAACGAGCGCCTGGAGTCGCACGCATGGCCTGGCAGGCAATCGACCGAATCAGCCCGCGGCACGATCCCGACGCGGCGCCCGTTCTGACCGAAGCGGTCCGCGCGAAGATTCGATCATTCCTGCCGCGCTACGAGACGAAGCGGGCGGCGCTGTTGCCGGCGCTGCACGTCGTGCAGGACGCCCTGGGCCACGTCAGCTACCAGGCGATGAAGGAAATCGCCCAACTGCTGGAGATTCCTCCCAGCGCCGTGCTCGATACGCTCAGCTTCTACACCCACTTCTGGGACCACCCCAAAGGCCGCAAGGTCGTCGTCGCCTGCCGCAGTCTCTCGTGCAAACTCATGGGGGCCGAGCAGGTGCTCGACGAACTGAAGCAACAGCTCGGCATCGACGAGCACGGCACGACCGAGAACGGTCAGTATTCGCTGGTGACCGAGGAGTGTCTGGCCGCCTGCGACCACGGCCCGTGCCTGCTGATCAATGAGAAGCTGCACAAGTGCGTCACGCCGCCGCAGGTCGCCCAAATCCTCAAGGACGCGAAAAACGCCGAGATCGAACCGCCGCGGAGCGAGCTGTTCGACGCCCCGCCGCCGACGCCCGCCGGCGATGCCGACGATCTGCCGACCACCTCCGACGTCAAGGAGATGAGCGAGGCCTAGCCGTCCGTTGAATCCAGCCGTCCGTTGAATCCAGCCGTCCGTTGATTGACGATTCGAGGCGAGGAGGCCCCCCGTGACTCATCCGGCCGACACGCCGAAGCCGCCCTCGCCCGGCGCGCCGGGACTGCGACAGACCCGGGCGATCGTCGGTTGTTTCGCCCTGTTGCTCGTCGCGCTGCATCTCGTCGTCGGGCCGCTGATCAAGCCCGCCGATTGGCGCCTCGATCCGCGATCCAACGCTTCGTTCGCCGAAGCGGTGGCGTGGCGAGCCGGACGGCTGGACCTCGAACTGCCCCAGCGGATTCACGACACGGCGCTGTACGAGGGGCGACTGTACAACGTCATTCCGCCGCTCTTTACCGTCATGTCATACGCGGCGATCACGGCCGCCGGCGCCCTCGGCCTGCCGTCGGGCGAATTCTATTCGCCCTGGTTCTTCGGGCTCGTGGCCCTGCCGCTTCCGTTCGTCGCATTCGCGGTTTTCCAGCAGGTCATGCGCCGACCGCCGTGGGCGGCGCTTTTGACCTTCGCCTGCATCGCCGGGACGCCGGTCCTGCCGTCGCTGGTCGCGGCCGAAAGCGGCGGCATCAATCACGTCAATCATCTGCTCAGCCAGACCGGGCTGTTTATTGTCCTGCTGGCCCTGATCGACGGCCGCTACCTTCGCTGGGCGCTGTTCGGGCTGTTCATCGCCGCCTGGTCGCGGCCGACGACGATCTTCTTCGCCGCCCCGATCCTCTGGACGGCGTGGAGCGCCGACGCGCGGCTGCGACGCCGGCGGTGTATCGCGTCGTTACTGACGCTCGCCGTCATCGTCGGCGTACCGATGGCCTTGAGTGCCGCGAAATTCGGATCGCCGTTCGAGACCGGATACCGCTACCTCTACGAGGGCCGTAGCGACGAACTGGCGCTCCGCGGAACCGACGGCGTGTTCTCGACCCGCTTCGTCGCGACCAATGCGTGGTACATGAATGTCGAGCCGGGGCGGATCGTCTCCGGCGGCGCCTGGGGCTGGCGCCCGCAGTTCGACCCCTACGGTGGGAGCATCTGGTTGTCGATGCCACTGTTGCTACTGATGTGGCCGGACCTGCGGCATTGGTGGCGGTCGCCGCTCGATCGCGTCCTGCTCCTGTCGTCGCTGGCGGTCATCGCCGCCCTGCTGTGCTTTCACAATACCGGCTACCTTCAGCCCGGTTACTATCGATACGCCCTCGACTTCCTGCCCGTCTGGCTGGCGCTGATCGCCTCGCGACTCCTCGTCGGGCCCGCGCGACAGCGCTTCGCCCTCGGCGCGATCGCGTGGAGCTTGCTGTATTTCAACACGGCCGCGACGATGTACGCCTAGCACCGGTTAGCGATTTCGCCGCGGCGCCGCTGCTGGCGCTGAACGCCCTGAAATTCGGCAACCCGCTGGATTTCGGCTACCGCCACATCTACGTCAATCGCGACAGCGAACCGATGGCTCGTCTGTGTCGCGCCCACGGCGCCTTCTCGCCCCGGTTCATTCCCGACAACCTTTACTACATGCACCTGGCCCCTCCGGCCATCGACGACCTGTACTTCACCCACGTCGACCTCAAGGCCGACCAACTCATGGGCACCAGCATCTGGATCACCACGCCGATCCTGCTATTCACCTTCGTCGGCGCGGGAACCTGGTGCCGCGATCCACCGCGGCGGGCCATGATGCTCGGCTCGCTCCTCGTGATGATCGGGCTGCTGTGTTACCATAGCCCCGGTTTCATGCAGTCGGGGTACAATCGCTTCGCGCTGGACTTCATCCCGGTCTGGCTCGTCCTCGGCGCCTCCCAGACGCGCGGTTGCCGACGATCGGGCTTGACGCTGGCGTGCATTGCCTGGAGCTTGCTGTACTTTCGGGCGGTCGCGCCGCAGGCGCCGCTCGCGCCGAGGAATTCAGCGGCGGCGCATGACAAAAAGATCATGCGGCATATGCCAGACGACCCAATCGTTAGGGAATCACGATGGCTCGCTTCGAACCGGTCCTGTTGAAGAACGTCGGCGTCGAGGGCATCCGATCGCTTTCAACCTACCGCCAACGCGGCGGTTACGCCGCCGCCGAAAAGGCCCTCCGCGACCATTCGCCCGACGCCATCGTCGAACTCGTCAAGGAAAGCGGGCTGCGCGGCCGCGGCGGCGCGGGCTTTCCCGCCGGGATGAAATGGTCGTTCCTGCCGGCAGACCGCAAGGTCACCTACTTGTGCGTCAACGCCGACGAGTCGGAGCCCGGCACCTTTTGCAACCGCGTCCTCATGGAGCAAGACCCCCATCAACTCCTCGAGGGCGTCGTCATCGCCGGCTACGCCACGCGGGCAACCGTCGCTTACATCTACATGCGCGTCGAGTTCCACGAGCAGTTTCATATCCTGCAAAAGGCGCTCGACGAGGCGTACGCCGCCCGGCTTTTCGGCAAGGACATTTTCGGCGCTCAGTATTCCCTGGAGTGTTTCATTCATCGCGGCGCCGGCGCTTACGTCTGCGGCGAGGAGACCGGCCTGATCGAAAGTCTCGAAGGCAAGCGCGGCTGGCCGCGAATCAAGCCGCCGTTTCCCGCCATCGAAGGCCTGTTCCACAAGCCGACCGTCGTCAACAACGTCGAGACCCTCTGCTGCCTGCCGCACATCGTCCAGCGCGGAGCCGCATGGTTTCAGTCCATCGGCACGGAGAATTCGTCCGGTCCCAAGCTCTACACCGTCAGCGGACCGGTGAATCGGCCCGGTTGCTACGAGGCCCCCCTCGGCCTGTCGTGCCGCGAGCTGATCTTCGGCGACGACTACGGCGGCGGCCTGCGCGACGGCCGCAGGGTCAAGGGGTGCATCCCCGGAGGATTGTCGGTCGGCGTCCTGACCGAGGCCGAGCTGGACTGCAAGCTCGACTTCGACGACGTGCGAAAATACGGCCTGCTCGGGCTCGGCACCGCCGGGGCCATCGTCATCCCGCAGGACGCCGACATTCGCCAGGTCCTGGCCAATATCGCCCGATTCTATTCGCATGAGAGCTGCGGTCAGTGTACGCAGTGCCGCGAGGGCACGAACTGGCTTCACAAGATCGCCGCACGGATCGCCGCCGGCGCGGGCCGCATCGCCGATCTCGATCTGATCGTCGAGATCACCCGTAACATGGGCATGATGCCGGGGCTGAGCATCTGCGGCCTGCCGGACGGCGCGGCGTTTCCCATCCGCACCATCGTGGAGAAATTCCGCGGCGAATTCGAGCAGCATGTTCGCCGCCAGGACCCGCGCCGTGTCCGCGAAGTGCTGAGCGAAACCAATCCAGCCGTCTATGGGTTGCCGATCCTCGGGGGGTCCGCCCTGGCGACCCATTAGCGCCCCATCGACATTTCCGAGCCGCCGGCGCCCCTCAATCGCCCGATTTCGGTTTCGGCTGGGTTGACGCCGCGGTCTCGACATAGCGCTCCCCGGCCTGATACAGAAGCAGCCGCGGACGAAACGAAGCGGCGTCGGCGTTTTGCCCGAGCTTGTTGGCGAGGTTGATGGCCTCGCGAACCACCGCCTCGGCCTGATCGAACGCACCCGCGGTGGCATGCGCAGCCGCCAGGGTGTCCAGCATCTTCGGATCGCCGCGCTGAAGGATATCGCAGGCCCCCGTCGCCAGCGTGACCGCTCGGGCCCCGTCCTGCGCAGTGGCCTTCGGCGCCGTGGCCAGGGACCAGGCCAGAGCATTGGCCAGGAGGGGATCGTCGGGCCGGGCCTCGATGCCTTTCTCCAGGATCTCGCGTGCTTCACCGTGACGCCCCCGGCCGATCAGTGACACGGACCACATCAGCCGCGCCGAACTGAAGTCCGGATGCGCCTCGCAGATACCCCGCCACTGTTCCCAGGCATCCTGGGCCGCCCCGGTCTCATCGAGCAAAAGCGCGTAGAGGTGGCGGACGCGCGGTTCGTCCGGCGCCTTCTTCACGATGCCCTCGAGTCTGCGAACGACTTCCGCGCGGCCCTCGTCGCCGCCGTCTTCGAGTCCGAGCTTCAGATAGGGCATGGCCCGTGTATAAAGGCCGCGACTGGCGAGCCGGCCGGCCATGGCGATGGCGACGTCGAGCCAGTCATTGACGGTCCTTGCTTCCTCGCTCAGTCCCATGGCCTCGAACGACGCCGCCAGCGAGCGAAGTTGGTGCGGGGCGAGGGGATTCGGAGCCGTCTTTCCGTCGGCCGTCGGCGTTCGCTGGTCCACCATCAAGCGGATCAGCGACAGGACCAGCGCCCGGGCGGAGATTTCGGTTTCGGACGAAAGCTCCGTGGCCTTTCGATACGCCGACGCCGCCTGCCTCGGTTTATCCAGGCAGACCCACGATCGAGCCGCGCCCATGTGATTCCTGGGCACCAGCGGCTGGGCCTCCAAAAGCTGCTCATAATATCGCCGCGCCTCGTCCGACCGCCCCATCTTCAGCAATAGTTCGCCGTATTGGCCGATCGCCGACGGATTCCCCGAGCCGGAGGAAATGACCTCGCGAAGCAGTTCCTCGGCTTCCTCGTAGTTGCGCAGTCGGATCAACGTCCGAGCCAGCTCGATCACCGTCTTGTACTGGTACGGGTCCTTTTGAAGGATCTGGCGAAATTCGGCCACGGCGTCACGGAGCAGGCCGCGGACACGTAGCAGGACGCCCAGGGCATGCCGGACGCCGATCTCCGAATCGTCCTTTTCCAGGGCGCCTTGCAGCAGCGCGATCGCTTCATCGACCTGGCCGCCGCGCGCCATCCGTTCGACGAGCGACAGCAATTGCTCGCCGCCGGTCGCCTCGCCGACGAGTTCCACCAGAAGCGGATCGTTGACAAACGGCGCCTCGCCTCCAACCGCGGCCTGACTGCGATGCACGTCGGCTTCCTGGTCCTTGCCCGCAGCCCCGAGCAGCTCGGCCAGCGCCGAGTGGGCCGCCTTGTAATTCGGAGCGAGCGTCAGCGCCTCGCGGAATCGTCGCTCCGCCTCATCGGGCTTGCCTTCTTCGCGGGCGCATTGCCCGAGGCCGAACGCGGCCCGGGCATCATTGGGACTGATTTCCAGGGCGCGCTGAAAGAGCTTGGCCGCCGCGGCCGGATCGCTGCGGACCAGCAGTTGACCGCGCTCGACGAAGACCGGACCGTAGTTGGCGTCGATCTTCGCCGCATGCGCCAGCGCGTCGATGGCCTCCTGTGTCTCGTAGGACTCGGCGGCCGACAGCCCGAGATAGTACCACCATCGAAAACTATCGGGCGCCAGGGCCGCGGCCCGTTGGAAACAACTCTTGGCCGCCAGCGGCTGGGACGCCCCGTGGTACAACATGCCCAGTCGGCCGACGGCTACCGCGTCGTTCGGTTTCGCCCGTATCTCGGCGATGGCCGTGTCGATCTCCGCCCGGACCGCATCGGACGTCGCCACGAGGTCGACGACCGGCGGCTCAAATGCTCCGGAGGCCGCCGACGTCTGCCCGGCCGGACGCCCCTCCTGGGCCTCGACGGCGATCGAAAATAACGCAGCGCACAGGATGGCCCAAACGGCACCATTCCGTGCCCGCGCCGCGTCGAAGCGCAACGCAGCCGGTGCGGCGCCTTGGAAATCAAGCCGAATCTCATGGAGTTTCAACGACAACGCGCCACTCCGATCACCCACTGCAACGATCACGAATCTCACCGTGTCCCGGACCAATCGCTTGCCGAGCCCGGCGGCCCCGCGCCCGCCCAAACGGCGCCAGGATTCAGTTCGGCGCCGCGACCGCCGGCGGAGCGAACCGCCTATTCTAGCCGATCCACACGACCCTGCGATCCGGCAACGAGCTCATGGCCGCCCTTCCCGACGGGCGATCAAGCGGCGCGATCACGCGTGGCAGGCGACAGAAACGTGGGAGACCCATCGCGATCCGACTACCCTTGACGACCGCCGCGCCGCAGGTTGTGATAAGATTCACAATCTCGACCAACCGCCCCATAATCCGCGGCCCGCGTGGCACGGGATGGCAATACTGGACGGTATCTCGAGGGACACGATGGCACACATCACCATCGACGGCAGGCAGATCGAGTGCGAAGAGAAGGTCTCGGTCTTGCAGGCGGCGCTCCAGGCGGGATGGGACGTTCCCCACTATTGCTATCACCCCGGCCTGTCGGTAGTCGCCTCCTGCCGGCTCTGCCTGATGGAAATGAAGATGCCCCATCCGAAGTCCAAGCAGTTGGACTGGGCTCCGCGCCTGTTTCCCAGTTGCCAGACGCCGGTCCGCGACGGATTGGAAGTCCGCTTCGACTCCGAGCTCGTCCGCGACAATCAGCGCCACTGCATGGAGTATTTCCTGATCAATCATCCGCTGGACTGTCCGGTCTGCGACCAGGCCGGCGAGTGTTACCTCCAGGATTACAGTCTGAAATTCGGCGAGTCGAGCAGCCGGATGGTGGAAGCCAAGAACAAGAACCCGAAAAAGGACATCGGCAGCCGGACGCTCCTCTACCAGGACCGATGCGTCATGTGTTCGCGCTGCGTTCGCTTCTGCGACGAAGTGGCCGGCACCGGTGAGCTGGCCATCGTCAACCGTGGCAGCCGCGCCGAGATCGACGTCTTTCCCGGCGCCCCGCTCGAAAACGAATTGCAGGGCAACGTGGTCGATATCTGCCCCGTGGGCTCGCTTCTCGACAAGGACTTTTTGATGCGGCAGCGCGTCTGGCACCTCAAGAGCGCGGACAGCATCTGCCCCGGTTGTTCGCAGGGCTGCGCCATCCAGGTGGATCACAACGACGGCCGCGTCTGGCGGCTCAAGCCGCGCTACAACCCCGGCGTCAACGACTGGTGGATGTGTGATGCCGGGCGCTTCGGCTGGAAGTACGCCCACGATCCGAAGCGCATCCGACACCTCACCGTCCGCCGCGGCGCGGAAATGCGCCCGGCCGAGTGGAGCGAGTTGCCGGAGATTGCCCGGTTTCGCTTCGAGCAGGTCGTCGCTGAGCGCGGAGCCGCATCCGTCGGCGCGCTGCTCTCGCCGTTCCTGTCGTGCGAAGAAGCGTGGCTCCTTGCGAAATTTATTCGCGACGTGGCCCCCGACGCGACGTTGGCGCCGGGGCCGGTCCCGACCGATGGCCAGGACGTGACGTTTCCCAGGGGTAACGGAAGCCCGGTTCGCTTCACGATTCGCGCCGAGAAGTGTCCGAACCGCCGCGGCGTCGATCAGGTCGTCGCGTCGTTCGGCGGGGCGACGTGTTCGTTTGACGATTTCGTGACGAAGGCCGCTGGCGGCGACTTCGCCGCGGCGTGGATCGTCGGCGGCTACCCGAACGATTGGGTAACGGCCGATCTGGCCAGGGCCGCCGCGAAGATCGCTTTGCTCGTCGTGCAGGACATCTTCGCCAATAAGCTCTCGGAATCCGCGACGATCGTGGTGCCCGCCTGCTCCTGGGCCGAGCGTTCCGGATGCTTCGTCAACGTCGACGGTCGGGTCCAGCCCTTCGACGCGGCAATCGCCCCGCTTGAAGGGTGCCAGCGTGACGGGCAATATCTGGCCGGCGTCGCGGGCATCGAGGGAATCTATCGCGCCGCATCGATCCGTACCTGGATGGCCGAATCGATGCCGCAGTTCGCCGAGCCGCACGTGCCGCCCAAAATTCCGGCGCACGCGCACTAGGAAACAACTTCGATCAATGACCGCCGGGAGCATCAAGGCCGCAGGATTGGACGACTGACCCAGACGTGAACTTCTTCAAGGCACATCCGATCTTTTGCGTCTTCTGCGCTCTCATTCTGGTCGGACTGCCGGCACTGTTCGCCGTGGCCTGGGCCTGGGCCGCCTGGCACGAAGCGATTCAACAGGCGATGGCGGATCAGCTCTATTTCAGCGTCTTCCTCGCCGTCGTTGTCTTCGGCGTGATCATGGGCGCCGTCGCTTATTGCATCCTGCTGGAGCGAAAAATATCCGCCTGGATACAGGACCGTTACGGTCCCAACCGGGTCGGACCCTGCGGCCTCCTTCAGCCCATCGCCGACGGACTGAAATTCCTGCTCAAAGAGGACATCATCCCCGCCAACGTGGACAAGGCGCTGTTCCTCCTCGCGCCGTGGATGATCTTCGTTGTCGCCTTGATCGGATTCGCCATCATCCCGTGGGGCGGCGAGTTTCGATGGCCCTGGATGGCCGACGACGCCGAGCCGCTCACGGCCCAGGTCTCCAGCATCGACATCGGACTGTTGTACCTGCTGGCCGTCTCCTCGCTCGGCGTCTACGGCGTGGTCCTCGGCGGATGGTCGAGCAACAACAAGTATTCCTTTTACGGCGGGATGCGCGCCGCCGCCCAGATGCTCTCCTACGAAATCCCCATGGGCCTTTGCATCCTCGTCGCCATCTTGATGAGCGGCCAGCTTCGCCTCGAAGGCATCGTCGCCGCCCAGAGCGCCGAGCTGCTCGGCGTCTCGGCGCTGAACTGGAACGTCTGTTATTATCCCCTGGCGGCCTTGATCCTGTTCATCACCGCCCTGGCCGAGGCGAACCGCATGCCCTTCGACCTCGCCGAATCCGAGCAGGAACTCGTCGGCGGCTACCACACCGAGTACAGCGCCATGAAGCTGGCGCTGTTCTTTCTCGCCGAATACGCCCACATGATCACCGCCAGCGCCTTCATGGTCGCCCTGTTCTTCGGCGGCTATCTGATTCCGGGCTGGACCTGGCTGAACGAAGACACCGGCGTCGCCGCGATGCTCTGCCGCATGGCGGTGACCGCGGCGAAGATCTTCGGCTTCATCGTCCTGATGATGGTCGTCCGCTGGACGCTGCCGCGGTTTCGTTTCGATCAGCTCATGCGCCTCGGATGGAAATGGCTCGTTCCCATCAGCATGATCCTCGTGGCCGCCCAGACCGTCATCATCTACGCGGATTGGCCCCGTTGGCCGGCGGCCCTGGCGGCCAATGTCCTGATCTTCCTGGCCGCGGGCTTTTTCGCCGCGGCGCGCGACGGCAAGATCACCGGCAGACAGTCGAGTCTGCGCCGGCGCACGGGAGTGAGCGTGCAGCGTGCCTAGCGCCGATTGGAAATCGACCGACGTCATGCAGGTACGCCAGCCGACGCTGACGACGACCGAGCGGCTGTACCTGCCGCAGATCCTCGGCGGGATGAAGACGACCCTGCGGCACATGTTTCACAAGCGCCTCCGCGACGAGACGGTCGTGCAGTATCCCGAGCACAAGCGCGTCCTGCGCAAGGAAAATTACCGCGGCGTCCACCGTCTCAACCGCGACGAGCAGGGCCGCGTGGCCTGCGTCGCCTGCTTCATGTGCGAGACCGCCTGCCCGGCCCATTGCATCCACATCGAAGGCGCCGACAGCCCCTGGCCGGACCGCGAAAAGTATCCGATCCGCTTCGACATCGACGAGCTCCGCTGCATCTACTGCGGCATGTGCGAGGAGGCCTGCCCGGTGGACGCGATCGAGCTGACGCCGGAATACCAACTGGTCGGCCACTCACGCGACGAGATGATCTTCGACAAGGAAAAGCTGCTGATGGTGTATGATCGGACGCGCGGCGAAAAACCGCGCAAGAGCCCGCCGATCACCGGGTATGAGTAAAAATCCGGCCGCAACGCGCCGCCGGTTCGACGAAAGAGCAACGCGCTTTGGAACTGCCGCTGGTATTTGCCGCCTATTTCGTGACCGGCCTCGGCGCGGTGGCGATCTTCGCCGCCCTGCCGAAAGAGGGCCGCCTCCCGCGAAGGGCGCAGGTTATCCCGCTCCTGGGATTCGCCCTCGGCGCCGTCCTCCTATTCTTGGGACAGCTCCTGCCCGACGCCGCGAGCAACCGCGTCTACGTCTGCCTGTTTTCAGCCATCGCGATCGGCGGGGCGGTCCGCGTGATCACCCATCCGCGCCCGGTCTATGCCGCCCTGTTCTTCATCCTCGTCGTGCTCAGCGCCGCGGCGATGATGTTCCTCGCCGGCGCGGAATTCGTCGGCGTCGCCCTGGTCATGGTTTACGCCGGCGCGATCCTCGTGACCTACGTCTTCGTCATCATGCTCGCACAACAAAGCGCCCCGTCGACCGGCGGCATGTTCGCCGAGGCACTGGACTACGACCGCAGCGCCCGCGAGCCCATCGCCGCGATCCTGGCCGGCTTCGTCCTGGTCGGCGCCATCGGCGGCGTCATCGCACATCATTCGTGGGAACCGCTCGACGCCCTGCGATCGGCGGCCCCGGACGAATCGAATACGCTGGCCCTCGGCCGCGTGCTCCTGACGGACTTCGCCATCAGCGTCGAGCTGGCCGGCGTCCTGTTGACCGTGGCGATGGTCGGCGCCATGGCCATCGCTCGAAAGAACCTGCCGGCCGACGACGACGGCGCCGACGCCCCAGCCCCCGGCGAGATAGGAAAGCGCGTCAGCCCCTTTTGATCGTCACGGCGGCCCCTGGCGAAAGGATGACATGAACGCGGCACAGGCCATGATGTGGATCGGGGCGATTCTTTTCGGAATCGGCGTCGTCGGGTTTCTCACCCGCCGCAACCTCATCATCATGTTCCTCTGCACCGAGATCATGTTTCAGGGCGTCTTGATCAACTTCGTGGCGATGGGGCTGGTTCGCGGCAACCTGCACGGGCAGGTCTTCGCCCTGTTTATCCTGGTCATCGCCGCCGTCGAGGCCGGCCTGGGCCTGGCGATCGTCGTCATGCTCTACCGCCGGCGCGGCACGCTCGACGCCGAGGATTGGCGCGGCATGCGCGGATAAGTGGTTCGCCGGGCCCGGCGCGACGGCTCGGCTCGCAGTGAGTGGAAGGATTGTGACCGATTTGACGAGCGCCATCTGGATAGCCCTGCTGCCGCTGATCGGTGCGGCGCTGGTCGGCCTCGTGGGCCTGCGCGGGCTCCGCGATCGCTCGCACTGGCTGATCATCCTTCCCGTCGCCGCCGCGTGGCTCCTGGCCCTGCGGCTGACGGCCGACGTCTATCATTCGCTCAAGGCCGACGGCGCCAACGGAGCCGTGACATTCGCCTCGCGGGCGCTTTATGACTGGCTCATCGCCGGCGCATCCGCCTGGCTGCCGGTTTCACTGCGCATCGACCCGCTGACCTGCGTCATGCTGGTGACGGTCCTGACCGTGTCGCTGCTGGTGGTCATCTACTCGGTCGGCTACATGCGCGATCATCTCGGCCGCCCCCAGCGCGGCTACGAGAGGTTCTTCGCATTCCTCGGCATCTTCGTGTTCTCAATGTGTGTGCTGGTGCTGGGCGGCAATTTCCTGATGCTCTATCTCGGCTGGGAATTGGTGGGGCTCTCCAGCTATCTGTTGATCAGCTTTTATTATCCCCGGCCCGCCGCCGCCGCCGCCGCCAAAAAGGCCTTCCTCGTCAACCGCATCGGCGACTTCGGCTTCGCCGTCGGCATCTTCCTCATCTACTACACCTTCGGCACGCTCGAGTACGACGCCGTCTTCGCCGCCGTCCGCGACCGCCTCTCCGACGGCACCCTCGAAACCTCGCGCGTCACCACGATCGCCCTGCTGCTCTTCTGCGGCGCGATCGGCAAAAGCGCCCAGCTCCCCCTGCACGTCTGGCTGCCCGACGCGATGGAAGGTCCCACCCCGGTCAGCGCCCTGATCCACGCCGCCACGATGGTCACCGCCGGCGTCTACATGGTTGCCCGCTGCAACCCCATCTTCGCCGCGTCGCCCTACGCCATGTGGATCGTCGCCTGCGTCGGCGCCGCCACCGCCCTCTTCGCCGCCACCATCGCCTTGACCCAGTTCGACATGAAACGCATCCTCGCTTACTCGACGATTAGCCAGCTCGGATACATGTTTCTCGGCCTGGGCGTCGGCGCGTTCGACTCGGCGATCTTCCATCTGTTCACCCATGCCTTCTTCAAGGCCCTGCTCTTCCTCGCCGCCGGAAGCGTCATGCACGCCATGGCCGGACAGATCGACCTGCGCCGCTTCTCCGGACTGCGCCGATCGATGCCGATCACCTTCGCGACCTTTCTCCTCGGCGGTCTGGCTCTGTCGGGCTTTCCCCTGCTGGCCGGATTCTGGAGCAAGGACGAAATCATCCACGCGGCGCTGGGTAGTTCAATGCCATACCTGGCGTACATCGCACTGGCCACCGCCTGGCTCACCGCGTTCTACACGTTTCGCATGATCTTCCTGGCGTTCTACGGCAAGGAGCGATTGCCCGTCGGCGTCGAGAAGGCCCATGAATCCGGCGCCTGGATGACGACTCCGCTTCTGCTCCTGTCCGTCGGCGCCGTCTTCGCCGGTTACGCCGGCGTCATGCGGGCCGGCACCGGCTTTCTGGCGATCTTCGAGCCACACGGCGCGTTTCATCACTTCCTCGATCCCGTGCTAACGTCACAGTTTGCTCAGTCGATTGGAACCGAACCGGTACACGGCGGTCATGCATTGATGTGGATATCCTCCGGGATCGCCCTCTGGGGCATCGCCACGGCCTACTTCTTCTATCGCCGCCGGCCGACCATCCCGATGGCCATCGCCCTGGTCTCGGGCCCGGTCTATCGCCTCCTTTACAACAAATATTACGTTGACGAGATATACGATGCGATCCTCGTCCGCCCGTTGCGGCGGCTCGGCGACGTCTGCCACGGCGTGGACCGCTTCGGCATCAACTCCCTGTTGTGGATCATCGCCGCCGTGCCCCGCGCCATCGGTTTCGGGCTGAAACGCTGGCAACAGGGCGCGATGCAGGGATACGCCCTGGGGATGGTCGTCGGCGTGGTGGTGATTCTCTGGTGGATGCTGGCCACGGCATAGACCGCAAACGGGTAGCGACGCGTGAATATTCTCGAAGACAGTTGGATCGGCGATCACCTCCTTTCGATCGTCATTTTCCTGCCCGTCGTCGGTGCCACGCTGTTGTTCAGCCGCACGCATTGGGACGACGCCTCGATCCGCCGCTGGGCCCTCGGCATCTCCGTCGTCACCTTGCTCTTCGCCTCACTTGCGCTCGCGCGCTACCTCGGCGATTCGGCCGCTGCAAGTGGCGACATCCGCCTCGCCGAGCGCGCCGATTGGGTCGTCGGCGGGGACGCCGCCGCCCGGATCCGCATCCAATACGCCCTGGGAGTCGACGGCATCAGCATGCCGCTGCTGCTCCTGACCGCCTTGCTGACGCCGCTGGCCATCTGGGGCAGCTTCTCCGGCATCCGCGAGCGCTGCCGCGAATACTACGCCCTGATGCTCCTGCTCCACGGGGCCATGCTCGGCGTCTTCTGCGCACGCGATCTGCTGCTGTTCTACGTCTTCTTCGAGTTCACGCTGATTCCTCTGTATTTCATCATCGGCATCTGGGGCGGGGCGCGCCGCCAGAAGGCCGCCGACATGTTCTTCATCTACACCCTGACCGGAAGCATGTTGACCTTCGCCGGCGTCCTCTGGCTCGGTTGGAAGGCGTCGCTTATTCCGCTCGGCCCGAACGGCCTTCGCGAATTCTCGTTCGATCTCGAGCGCCTCTACGCGCTGTCCGCCGGCAGTTACCTTTCGCTCGATGCGCAATGGTGGCTGTTCGTCGCCTTCTTCGCCGGCTTCGCGGTCAAGGTGCCGCTCTTCCCGCTGCACACCTGGCTGCCGCTGGCCCATACCGAAGCACCGACCGCCGGCTCGGTCATCCTGGCCGCCGTCCTGCTCAAGCTCGGCACCTATGGTTTCCTGCGCCTGAGTCTGCCCATGCTGCCACAGGCCGCCGTCCAACTCGCCCCGGTCATGGGCGTCCTCGCCGTCACTGGCATCATCTACGGCGCCCTGGCCGCCTGGGTGCAGAGCGACGTCAAAAAACTCGTCGCCTACTCGTCGGTCTCGCACCTGGGATTCTGCCTCCTCGGAATGTTCTCGCTGACCGCCGCCGGCCTGAGCGGTTCGCTGATGTACATGATCAATCACGGCCTCAGCACCGGCGCCCTGTTCCTCGTCGTCGGAATGATCTACGAACGCTACCACACCCGCGAGATGGACGATCTCGGCGGACTGGCCCGCAAGATGCCGATCATGGCGTTTTTCCTCATTGTCTTCACCCTCTCCAGCATCGGTCTGCCCGGGCTCAACGGTTTCGTCGGTGAGTTTCTCGTCTTGCTTGGAACGTTCCTATCCGGCTCGAGCGCCGATGGGCCGCCCGGTCCCCTGGGCATCGCCTTCGCCGTCCCCGCGGCGGCGGGCGTCCTGCTCGGCGCGATCTACATGCTGCACATGGCGGGCCGCGTCCTGTTCGGTCCGCTTAAGGAGCCGGCCGGCGGCCTTGACGCATCGGCGGGATTGACGCAGGACCTGACGCCCCGCGAAGTCGGCGTGCTCGCCCCGCTGGCGATTCTCTGCCTGCTGCTCGGCGTGTATCCCAAACCGCTGATCGACATGGCCGAGCCGTCATTGCAAGACGCCGCCGCCCCCGCGCTCTACGCCCAATCGCAACGGTCGCATGCCGATCAAATCGCCACGACCTATCAGCGCCATGCCGCCGATCAGAGCCCCGCTGCCTTTCAGAGCCCCGCTGCCTTTCAGAGCCCCGACCGTCAGGGAGGGGGTTCTTTGCGAATGCGGCAAGAAATCAGAACCCGCTCCCTCACGGTCGCGGCTTTGAAAAACCGCCCATCGCCGGACGAACACGACCCCGCGCCCGGACCCCGGAGGACGGCACCATGACCCCGCCGGGGCTATCGCTGCTGTCCGCCCTGTTGCCGGAGATCATCCTGATCGGCGGCGCGTTTGTCGTGCTGTTCACCGGCATGGGCGCCACCCGCCGCGACTCCCACAGGGCCTTCTGGCTCGCCCTGGGCTTTACCGCCCTCGCCACCTGGTTTGCATGGTATCCAACGGCGGCGACGGCCGACCTGTCGTCGTGGATCGCGCGGGACACGCTCGTTGATTACGCCCGCCTCCTGACCCTGGGCATGGGCTATCTGATCCTGCTCACCGCCCGGCACGTTCCCGAGCCCCACGAGCGCGCCGAGTTCTTCTGCCTCATTCTCGTATCGCTCAGCGGCGTGATGCTGACCGCCCAGGCCAACGACCTGATCTTTCTGTTTCTGGCGTTGGAAGTCGTCAGTGTCCCCACCTACATCCTGATCGGACTCTCGCGGCGCGACGTGCAGGCCCAGGAGGCGACCGGGAAATACTTTTTCCTCGGCGCCTTTGCCGCCGCCATCACCCTTTACGGATTGAGCTTTCTATACGGCGCCACCGGCACGACGACCCTGTTCGGCGACGCCGACCGGCCCGGCATCGCCGCCGCGCTGTCGTTCGCCGCCGCGATCCACAGCCCCCTGTTGATCCTCGGTTTCCTTCTGACGTTGGCGGGCCTGGCCTTCAAGCTCGCGGCCGTGCCGCTGCACTTCTACGTGGCTGACGTCTACCAGGGCGCCGCCGCGCCTGTCACCGGCATGTTGGGCTTCGTGCCCAAGTTCGCCGGGTTTCTCGCCGTCGTCCGCCTGTTGTCGCTGATTCACTGGAACTCCGATGGCGGCCTTTTCTGGCTGCTCTGGGCCATGGCCGTCGCCACGATGCTGGTCGGAAACACCCTGGCCCTGATGCAGAGCAATGTGAAGCGAATGCTCGCCTATTCCAGCGTCGCTCACTCGGGGTACATGCTCGTCGCCCTGGTGGCCGAAAACGGCGACGGCCGCGGCATCGCCGCGATGCTCTTTTACATGAGCGTCTACGCCGTCATGAATCTCGGGGCCTTCGCCGCCCTGTCGTTCTTCCGCAAGCGCACGGACGACGAAGAGGACTCCGCCCAGACCCTCGAAGACCTGGCCGGTTCCGCCCGCCGCCATCCCTGGGCCGCCCTGGCCCTGGCCATCTGCGTCGTCGGCCTCATGGGTCTGCCGCCGACCGGGGGCTTTTTCGCCAAGCTCCACGTGTTCAGCGCCGCCCTGGCCCGCGGCACGGAATCCGCTCAGGGCGCCGCACTGCTCTGGCTGGTGGTCATCGGCGTCGTCAACGCCGCCATCGGCGCCGCCTATTACCTGCGCATCGTCGCGAGCTGTTACCTCCGCCCGCCCGGCGAGGCGGCCTCAAAAGTCTTCGCCTCGCGCTGTCCGGAGTTGCATCTGGCGTTGGCGGCGTGCGCCGTTTTTGTGCTGACCGTCTTCTGGCGGCCCGCCTGGGTGTCCGAACGGACGCGCGAGGCCGTCGCCGGGATACGCGCCGCGCCCCAAGCGGCCTCGGACCTTCCGGTGACGGTGCAGCAATCCGCGGCGAACTCGCCGCCGCGACCGCCCGTCGCCGGCGAACCGTAACCGCTTGACAGGTCGCGAGAGTCTTTCACAATGAATCGGGGCATGGATCAGTTCGCGGCGGTTGCGCCGCCACGATGAGTAGGTCACAGACAGGAGCCAACAAGATGATCGTCAAGAGACTGTGCGCCGCCGCCTTATGGACCGCGTTGTCCGTCGGATGTCAGAGCCCGATCTCCGGTACCTGGACGGCCGGAAGCGAGCCCGGCGCCGACAACCCGATCGCCGGCGTGACCTTCTGCCACGACGGCACGTTTACGGCCAACGCCGACTATGGAAGCGGCCGGATCGAAGCGATGTCCGGCTGTTACAGGGTCGCCGGCGATGAACTGACACTATGCACCGCCGATGCCCAGCGCACCTACGGCGTGTCGGTGGACGGCGACACGCTGAACATCACGCACAAGGACAACACGCAGATGCTCAAGCGGATGGCCTGCAAGTGCACGGCCGATTGCTGCGCGCTGTGCTGTCCCGCCAAGTAACCGGCTGCGCCGTCACGGCCCGGGAATGACCCGGGCCAGGATGGAGACCCCGTTCTGCTTGCCGAAGGGAAAGATTGAACTCGCCAGCTCCGCCGTCTTGAATATCTGATGGGCCAGCAGCGTGCTGGCCGAACCGGTCGTGTCCATCAGATCCGTGACGTCCGCGACGTGGTTGAGCCCGAGCAGGTGCCCCGCCTCGTGCGCGGCCACGTTGCCGATGGCGGTCCCGATCCCCTCCGCGCTGGGCTGCTGGGCGAACGGCTTGTCGAAGTCGTCGGTGAAGACGATGCCGTCGTCGCAGCGGTCGCGGTTGCCGCCGTCGACGGCCTCGGCGATGCCGAACTTCGTCTGGCTGAATCCCCCGAACAAGATGATGCTGAACGGGTCCGCCGGCAGGTTGGCGTCGTCCGTCGTGGCCACCACGAGGCCCGTGGCGCTGAATCGGTCGCGAAACACGTTGATGATCGTCGTCTTGATCATCGCGGTCTTTCCGGAATAGGCCGCGTCGATGTCCGCCGCGTCGAATGCGTCGACGTTGATCGTCCCTTCGCCGGGGATCGTCACGCTGCCGCCGTCGAAATCGAGAAGGATGACCTGGGCCGGCGGCTGCGGCAACGGGACGCCGCGCTGAATCTCCACGTCCGCCTGGTATTGGCCGTCGGTGTCGCTGAAGGCGAACCGCGTGATCGCCAGGTAGTACCTCGGGCTGGCCGCGGTGACGACGTCATCGATCGCCGAATCGAGTCGGCCGGTCGTGAAATCGACGTCGTCGTTGAGGGCGAAAAGCTCCTCGTTGCCGTCGAAGATCGCCGTCAACGGGTCGAGAAAGCTTCCCTCGGTCGGGCGGACCGTCACGTTGATGCGGTCCCCGGGATTCATCGGCCCCAGGTCGTAGACGTCGACCTTGTCCCCGGTCAACATGGCGATCAGCTTTGCGCGGCTCGACGCGTCCATCGTCACCGGCGTCGCGGTCGCAAACGTGCTGCCGATCGGTCCGCCGATCATGCCCGCCTGGTCCGGACATCCGGTGACCATCAGGCCAATGGCGCAGAGCCCCAGGATACGATGCTTGTGCATGGCTGGATCGTTCCCCTTGCCTGACTATCGGCGAGATTGTGCCCCTCGGCGCGTTCGTCTCCGGACTGGAGAGTCCGGAAGCGTTTCGCGCAGACGGCTCCCGCCAAGTATTGGAAACATCGCCGCGATAGTCAAGAGATTCGCCTTCGACCGCTAACCCTCCTCCTGCAGCGGCCAACGTCTCGCCGATCGAGACTTCCGTCTCGGGCCGCCGAAACGGACGCCTCGGAATTGCTTGACATCCCGATGCGCGCCACCGATAATCCCCCGCCAATCGCCGCAAACCGAGGCACCGACCCGACGGCCTCGGACTCGGCGACGGAGGTTCGAGAACGGCTCGGGGCGTGATCGGCGGTCGTCGCCGCCGCATCGCCCCCTTTCAGACTGATGGTCTTGACCAGAAAGGATCCTGCCAGAATGAACATGAAGAAACTCGCATTTGCCGGCGTCCGGGCGACCGCGGCCGCAGCCCTCATTGGCGGAGCCGCCCTCGCGGCAGGCGCGGCTGGATGCGCCGAGAAGACTTGCTGCGGCGGCACCGGCGCGAATTGCTGCTCGGGCGACAAGTCCTGCGGCGGTGACAAGTCCTGCGGCGGCGAAAAGAAATGTGGCGGCGACAAGAAGTGCGGCGGCGACAAGTCTTGACCCCCCCGGACGCGTGGCGTTGATTCTCTGGGGCCGCCCGTTGCAACCGACGCGGCGGCCCTTTTTCTGCGCGGCGCGCCGGACAGCCGCTACAATGTCGTCGATCCGAGAATCGCCGGACAGTCGCCGGGCACGACCATGACGAAGCCATCTCGTCCCGCCAAACTCCCCGTCCTCGGCGCCGGCATCGGCCTGCGCCGGCAGCACTTTCGCGAGATCATCGAGCGCCGTCCGGCGGTCAACTGGTTCGAAGTCATCCCGGAAAACTTCATCGGCCGCGGCGGATTCATGGCCGATTCGCTGCGCCGCATCGCCGAGCGCTACCAGCTCGTCGCCCATGGCGTCTCGCTGTCCATCGGCAGCACCGATCCGCTCGACCTCCAACACGTCCGCCGCCTCAAGAGGTTCTGTGACGACTGCCATAGCCCCTGGTTCAGCGACCATCTCTGCTTCACCAGGGTCGACCATGTCAATCTCAACGACCTGATTCCCCTGCCGTTCACAGACGAGACCGTCCGCCACGTCGCCGAGCGGGCCCGCATCGTGCAGGACATGACGCAGCGCCCGTTCCTTCTGGAAAACGTGACCTATTACATGGCGCCCTCGCGGTCGCAAATGTCCGAGGCGGAGTTCATCACGCGCATTCTCGACGAGGCGGACTGCGGCCTGCTGCTCGACGTCTCCAACGTCGTCCTGAATTCGAAGAACCACGGCTTCGATCCCGAGGAGTTCCTGCGGTCGATTCCCGTCGAGCGGGTCGGACAGTTGCACCTCGCCGGTTACGAGACGCAAGGCGACGTCCTGCTCGACACCCATGCCCGGCCCGTGTCCGACGAAACGTGGACTCTCTTCCGCCAAGTCGTCGAGCTGATCGGTCCGTCGTCGCCGCTGGTCGAGTGGGACGCGGAGATCCCTTCGCTGGACCGACTGCTTCAGGAAGCCGGTATGGCCCAGCGTTTGATGGACGAGGCGGCCGCCGCCCCGGCGAGCTAAGGCGATGCCGCTCTCGGACTTTCTTTCCGCCGTCCGCTGCCTGGTCCTCGATGACGCGCTGGCCGATGCGCCGCCGCCTGCCCGCCGCCGGGAGATCGCCCGCCGCTTCCCGCAACTGACGCCTGCCGAAGCCGACGACCTGTCGGCCATCTCGCCGGCGCGCCTCGGCGTCTATACCGACCTGATCTTTGCCGGCCAGCGCAGCCAGATCGAATGGACGTTTCCGATCTCGCTGGCGCTGATCGCGCGGATTCGAGAGCATCTCGGCGACGACCGCCCGGCCCGCCGCGCCGACTTCGATCTGATGCGGGAGATGCACCGCTTCGAGCCATGGCGCAGCGCATCGTCGCGCGACCTGGCGGCGCTGTTTCAACGCTTCATCGCCGGGCAAAGGCCCGAGTGGACCGACGCCTGCCCGGTCTTGACCGAGTTGATCGACCTGGAGCGGACCGACCTGGACATCTTCTACGCCGAGGACGTCGACTGCCAGCCGCTGACCGACGCGTGGCTCCACGCCATCGGCGAACGATCGGTCGAGCAGGTCATGGCCATCCGGTTCATCCGACCGTCCTGCACCGCCTTGCGATTCTTCGACCATGACGTCATCGCCATCGCCCGTGAATTCCGCCACGATCAGACGCTGCAGGAGGCCCCGCCGCAGACGCGGATTTGCGCCGTCGGCAGCCGTTCGCCCGGGACGCTGCTGGCCGAGTGGAACCGCGTCACGCCGACTGGCCACGACGCCCTTGCCGCCCTGCCGCCGGCCCGGGTTCACACCGTCAACGACCTCGCATCGGACTGGCTCGCCCGCCGGACCGCCGACGACGACTCGACCGGCGAGGCGGCGCTGTTCGCCGAGTTTTTCCCCCAGTTCCTGGGCTGGCTGAAGAGCGGCGCGCTGCTTTTGGCGCCGTCCTGACCGCCGGCCCCACCGGACAGACGCCGATGGTCCCCCCGTCAATCGTCTCCAGTGCCCGCAGAATACCATTGCCGCGACGCGGCAGTTTGTTACGATAGATTCGTCAGGTCGCCGTTTCGGGAACGGAGCCCGTCGTCTCAAAAACGAAACCGAAAGGAGTCGGTCATGTCCAGTTGTCCTCGTGCAATGATACTCGCCGCCCTCGTGCTTGCCGCCGCGCCGGCCGGTTGTCAGAAACCCGACGAGCCGCTGCCGCTGGCCAACATCGAGAAGGACTACGATCGTCCGCTGCCGCCCGGGCAGTTCGCATTGAGGAAGATCGAGCCCGGCCACCCGGCCTATCCGCAATTCGGCGAGGGCTGGTACCGGGCCAAGGGCGTCTCGCTGCGCGAGGCGATCGACCGCAGCATCAACTACCTCAACAAGCCGTCGAGCCAGAAATACTACCCGCTGGGGCCGATCACGCACGAGCGGGCCCTGGCCTCGCTGCACCTGTTTCGCGACCTGCTCGATCAGGCCAACAACCCGCAGGCCCTCGACGAATTGATCCGGCAGAATTTCGACGTGTACATGTCCGTCGGATGCGACGATGAGGGCACGGTCCTGTTCACCGGATACTACTCGCCGATCTTCGACGGCTCGCTTACGCCCGGCGATCAATTCAACGTGCCGCTTTATCGGTTGCCGACGGAGATCGAGAAGGACGCCGAGGGCAACGTCGTCGGCGGGCCGTGGCTGCCGCGGGAGGAGATCGAGACCAGCGGCATGCTCGCCGGAAGCGAGATCGCCTGGCTCGACGACCGATTCAAGGCCTACGTCTTCACCGTGCAGGGCTCCGGCTACATCCGCCAGGAGGACGGCTCGCTCTACGAGATCGGTTACGCCGGCAACAACGGGCACGAGTACACCTCGGTCGCCCGCCAGCTCATCGCCGACGGCAAGATCGACCGCTTCAAGCTCTCGCTGGACCGCATGATCCGGTATTTCCGCGACCACCCCGAAGACATGGATCACTACCTCTTCCAGAACAAGCGGTACGTGTTCTTCCAGGAGTCAGCGGGCGGTCCGTACGGCTGCCTTGGCGAGCGGGTGGCCGATTACCACAGCATCGCGACGGACAAGGAGATTTTCCCGCGGGCGTGCCTGGCGTTTCTCGATACGCGGATTCCGCACGAGCCGGGCGAGTCGATGCGGCCGTTCCGCAATTTCGTGCTCGACCAGGACCGCGGCGCGGCGATCCGCGCCCCGGGCCGCTGCGACATCTACATCGGCGTCGGCGACGACGCCGGCCGGGTCGCCGGATTCACCTTCAGCGAGGGCAAGCTCTATTACCTCCTGGCCAAGGAAGGCGTCGGCCTCGAACCGGCGCCGGCCCCCGAGGGCGAAGGCGAATTCGACTCCACCGCCGCGGCCTCGCCGTAAGCGCGGCGAGAAATATCCCGCGCCCTTCAGAGCTGTCCCGATGAATATCATGATGAGCGAGCGGGTGCGTTCGCCTTTCCGAGCCGCGACCGTGAGGGAGCGGGTTCGTTCGCCTTACCGAGCCGCGACCGTGAGGGAGCGGGTTCGTTCGCCTTACCGAGCCGCGACCGTGAGGGAGCGGGTTCGTTCGCCTTACCGAGCCGCGACCGTGAGGGAGCGGGGATTTGAGATCTCGGAGTTGAGATTGCCGAATTGAGACTCGAACTTTGAGATTCGAGTCGTGAGAATTCAAAGCGACACTATCGGAGAATTGAAATGGGGGCTCCGCAAGACGAGGGATCAAGGCGATTCATAGATGGCGGCGGCGGCGACGACGGAGCGGAACAGCTTCTCCTCGTCCGGGCTCATCGTTCGATCGCGGCGGGTCCAGACGGTGCGGGCCAGTTCGAGCGCGCGGTCGACGTCGTTGGGCTGGGAACCGGCGTCGGTCAGCCAGGAAAAGCTCGGCACGAACCGCGGAGCAAACGCGCTCAGCGCCACGTTGCAGGCGTAGCCGATGACGCAGCCGGTCGGCAGGCGCGTGCCGATCGCCGTCTTGGCGTGGTCGCCGATGACCGCCCCGACGAATTGGCGCCCGGTGTCGATCGGCCGGCCGTTAATCGGCATTCGCACGTTGCCGTAGGTATTCTTCAGGTCGCTGCCGACCGTGCCGGCGCCGAGGTTGACCCACTCGCCGATGTAGCTGTGGCCGATGAAGCCGTCGTGCTGCTTGTTGGAGTAGCCGTGGACGATCGACGCTTCGAGTTCGCCGCCGATCTTGCAGACGTCGCCGATGCTGCAACCGCCGCGAATCGACGCGCCGGGCAGGATCGTGCACCGCTCGCCGATGTAGCACGGCCCGGCCACGACGGCGCCGGGGCCGACGACGGCGCCGGGGCCGACGTGGATCGGACCGGACTCGGCGTCCAGCACGGCGCCGGGCCTGACGACCGCGTCCTGACAGACTCGGACCGACGATGGATTGACGATGTGTGCGCCGTCGTCGATCCGGCCGCTCGCCTGGCAAGGCGAATCGGGCAGTTGGCGCAACAGCTCGGCGGCGTTCTCCTCGATGAGTTCCCAGGGGTATTGAATCAGTCGCCCCGCGGACTGCGGCAGCGTCGCGGCCGCGCACGAATTCAGGGCTGCCCTGAGCTTGGCCGGATCGGTAAGGACCGACGGCGTCAGGTGACAGCCGACGGACCGCCCGACGCGCGCCGCGGCCAGCGAATCACCCACCCAGGCCGCGCTGTTGGGCGGGATGTCAAGCTCGCCGCGCGCGAGCAGGCGTCCGTTGATCCAGACCTGATCGTCGGAGGGCGACGGCTGATTGACGCGGCGCGTCTGGCGCTCGGCGATGGCCGGGGCCAGCGATTCGCGAACGAAGACCGCCTCGGCCGGCCGTCCCACGGCCTTTTCGATTTTCGTCAGGAGATTGTCGGCGCCGCAGCGGAGATTGAACGTCGCCCGACCGTAGACCAGCGGCAGGAGATTTAGGTATCCGGCGTCTTCAAAGACGATCAGGTTCATGGTCCGGCGTCCACGATCATCGGGGCGTCAAAGCGGCGTTGTACCGCACGGAGCGGCGATCGCAAACGGCGACGCGGCGGCGACGGCGCAGAACAAGGCCAGTGGAATGGGGTTCCATGGGCCTGGAGTTGATCGGGGATTGACCCGCGGGCGAATTCGGCGGTGATACCATCCGCGCCGCCGGGATCAGTCGATGCCGAGCAACTCGACTTCGAAGACGAGCGTCGAGTTGGCGGGGATGCGCGGCCGGCCCTGCGCGCCGTATGCCAGGTCCGGCGGGATGATGAGCAATCGCTTGCCGCCGACTGCCATGCCGCCGACGCCCTCGGTCCAGCCACTGATGACCTGGTTCAAGCCGAATACGGCGGGCTCGCCTCGGTCCACGGACGAGTCGAACTTGGTTCCATCAGTCAACCAGCCGGTGTAGTGGACCTTGACTCGGTCCGTGGACGCGGGTTTCTTGCCATCGCCCGTCGTGACATCCACGTACCACAGGCCGGTCGGCGTCGAAAGGCCCTTGGACACGTCGCCGCCGCGCGACTGGACGAGCTGGTGGGCCGCCGCCAGCATTTGCTTATTCTGATCTTCCATTTGTCTGGCCATCTCCGCTTCACGTTGGCGCGCCGCCTCGGCGACGGACGCGATTTCCCCGGCGCTGAGCCGGCTGACCTTTTCAATGACCACGGGGGTCTTGGGTGCGGCGGGCTTGCTTCCGTCGGCCCGCGGGTCCATTTCGACCGGCGTGTTGCGAATCTTGTCCACGACGTCCATTCCGCCGACGACCAGGCCGAAGACGCAATAGCCCCAGCCGCGCGGGTCCTTGGAAGTGTGGTCGAGGAAACCATTGTCCTTGACGTTGATAAAGAACTGACTGGTCGCGGAATGCGGATCGCCGGTACGGGCCATGGCGAGGGTGCCCCGGGAATTCTTGAGGCCGTTGTCCGCCTCGTTCTGGATGGGGGACTTCGTCTCCTTGCGTTTGTAGCCCGGCTCCATGCCGCCGCCCTGGATCATGAAGTCCTTGATGACGCGGTGGAAGACGGTTCCCTCGTAGAAGCCGTCGTCGGCGTAGGCCAGAAAATTCTCGACGGACTTCGGGGCCTTCTCGCGATTGAGCTCGATGACGAACGAACCGAGGTTCGTGGTCATCCGTACGTATTCGCGGTCGGCGATTTTCGATTTGGCGGCGCCCATTTTCTTGCCCTCATCCGCCGCCGCCGGCATGGCCGCAACCGCGGTGGCCAGGGCTCCGATCCAAATGTGACAAGCCAGCGATTTCATATTGCGTCCTCACATCCAAACCGGGCGATTTCCCGGTGGCCGTTGCCAGGCGTCAACTTTTCAATTCGTGAGATGCTAGAGGATTGCGCCGGACCTGGCAACTCGCATCGCCGAAGCGAGGGTTCGGCGTGCCCTTTCGCTTTTCTCCGGACAGCTTCGGCAGCGAAAATCGCGCGGTCCGGCGTTCACCGGCAACATTCAAGGCCATGACTGCCGGTCGCTTGGGCATTCGTCGGTGTTTCCAGCCCGAGCGTCGCCTTTTGCTGGAAGGAGACATTGAGGGACGGTAGAATCTCGTCCCGGACATTGAACGGCTGCTCCCGGTCGCCGGGCCAGGAGTATGTTCGTTGAAGCGCTTCAGACGTATCTCAGTTCGGGCCCTTGACATGATCGGAGCAGGAGAATGGAGAATCAACCAGGCAGATCGGTAGCGATGCGCGAACCGGGATTCTCGAAGAATCCGAGGCGAGGCGTCTGCTGGACGTGGGTCTTTCTTTTGATCCTTCAAAGTACGACCCGTGGTCAGGTCGAACGCCAGCCCTCATCGGTCATGAAGGGCGCGGACGTGACGGAGAAAGTTCAAGTCAAGGTGATCGCCCGGGATCTTGCAGCATTGCCGCAGCACCGGCCCTGGCAACCCGGCGATCCGGTGAGGCCCGTCAATCCTCGACAGCACCATGGCCGGCAGGAGCGTGTGGCGCGAATTCCCAAGCCGGCGGCCCGGGCGGACGGACTGATCGGATTTCAGATGAGAATGGCCGCGGTCCGAGTGGTGCCGTCGCTACAAGCGCCGCTGCTGAATTTTGACGGACAGGGCTTTTCCGGCGTCAATCCGCCGGACACCGTCGGCGACGTGGGCGTCAACCACTATATTCAAGCGATCAACGATTCGGGCGGGACACTCTATTCGATTTACAACAAGTCAGACGGCTCGCTCGCGGCCGGTCCTTTTAGTCTCGGCGACCTCGGCGGACCGGCGGGCAGGGGAGATCCGATTGTCCTATTCGATCATCTGGCCCAGCGCTGGCTGCTCAGCGAGTTCGCGGCGTCCGGCAACCTGTTGAGTATATACATTTCCCGATCGGCGGACCCGGTGGCCGGTGGGTGGTTCAGCTATGAGTTCGCGACGCCCCACTTTCCCGACTACCCGAAATACGGGGTATGGCCGGATGCCTATTACGTTACGACCAATGAAGAGGATGGGCCAGCCGTGTATGCCCTGGAGCGCGCGGAAATGCTCGAGGGCCGTTCCGCGGGAATGCAACGATTTCTCGCGACGCAATTGGACGGCTTTGGATTTCAGGCGCTGACCCCGTGCGACGTGGACGGTCCGGCGCCGCCTGCCGGAGCACCGCACCTGTTGTTGCGACACCGCGACGACGAGGTTCATAATCTCGGCGCGAACGACCCCACTCAGGACTTTCTTGATCTTTATGAACTCAAGATCGACTGGTCAGATCCGGCCAATTCATCTCTGACGGGGCCAGTGGGCATCCCCCTGTCCGATTTCGACTCAGACCTTTGCGGCCTCGTTTCCTTCAATTGCTTCCCCCAGATGGGGTCGACGATTCGGCTGGATCCGCTCCGCGAAGTCATCATGTGGCGCCTACAATACCGAAACTTCGACTCCCACGAGACCCTCGTCGGATCGTTTGTGACCGACGTGGACGGCGCCGATCATGGCGGAGTGCGATGGTTTGAGCTGCGCAAGGACGACACGACCCATTGGCACATCCATCAGGAGGGTACCTTCGCGCCTGACAGCCACCATCGATGGATGTCGAGCATCGCGATGAATGGCGACGGAAATATCGCGCTGGCGTACAGTCTCGCGAGTTCCACGGCGTTTCCCGGATTGCGATACACCGGTCGATTAGCGACTGATCCGATGGGAACCCTGCCCCAGGGCGAGCAAGTGCTCTTCGAGGGGACGGCGGCCAATGGGAGCTTTCGGTTTGGCGACTACGCCGCACTGAGCGTCGATCCCGAGAACGGCCGCACATTCTGGTTCACCGGGCAAAAGAACGAAGCGACAACGTGGTCGACGAGAATCGGCGCCTTTGAGTTCCTGGCGACCGTACCCTGACATCGCAGCATCGCGGCATCGAATCAGTATCGAGCGCGGGTTGAAACGGCCCATCCTGGTCGCGTCAAGCGGGGCCGGACCGGGCGTGAATTCTCGCCATCGGTCGGAAGCGCGGCCTGGCGACGCCGCCAACAATTGGAGTCTTCGGTATGTTGACCAGCAGGATACCAGCGGCGTGCTGGCCACTGGTCGTGGCGTTGACGATGGGGCCACGACCGCCGGCAGATGCCGAGGAATCGAGAATGGAGCGGTCAAAGCGCATGGTTGAGAGGCACCTGGCGGACATGAAAGGCGCCGATCGCGGTCAATTGGTGGCGATCGAGGCGGAGACTCTGAAACGCACGATGGATGATACGGACTTCTTCGCACTACGATTCCGCCGGTTTCCGATCGAAGTGGTCCCCGAGCCACCCCTCCAGCCGAATAACATATTTGTCGCATTGGGCGAAAAGGTGATTCACGTCGCGGACAAGGAAGCCCTCAAGCGATTTCTCAAGAAACATCTGAAACCGGCACGAGACGTGAAATCGATCGTCGCCGCGACAGATAGCTGCCTGCGGCTCTTCCAAGAAATACACCACGATGGTTTCTTTGAGTTTGAGGCGCCCTCCGTCAAGGCCACAGATCAGACATCGGAGGGCGAAGTCAAAGTCGTCAAGCAGCGCGGCGACAAGGGTGAACTGACCGTCAAGTTGAGAATCGACCAGGGCAAGGTAATAGAATTGGAATTCGGTGGTCAACCTATACCGGGCATACGCCCGAAATGCCAGGCCGCGAGACTTCTCGATCCAGACCCCGTCATTCGCGAGATCATGCGGCGGGACATTCTGGTCATGGGCCGTGCTTGCCAGCCATACCTCGATGAAGTGCGGGCTGCGGCAGATCCAGAATTAAGAAATGCGATCGACGCCGTCTGGCAGCAGATCCTGGACGAAGACAGGTGAATTGAATTTCGCTGACTTCGCGCGCCGAAGTCGACATCGTGATATTCAATGGCGACCCTTCGATCGGGGAGATCAAAATCCCACAAGTTTGGGAATAGGAAACCCGGGATCAGTCACTCAGCCCATGACTCGTCCCAGGTCGGCGGCGAAGCGTCGGCAGGCGTCCTCGACGGACCGCTCCCAGGCCGAATCCGACCCCGGGGCATCGTCAAACGCGTAGATCACCGAACGGCCGGCCGCGATGATGGCCCCGCGTCCGGCGGAGTCGAAGTACGGCGCGAAGTCGGCCGCTTCCCCGCCCTGCGCGCCGTAGCCCGGCACGAGCAGGATGCAGTTCGGCATGGCCGCTCGAAGCGCCTCGGCATCGCGACGATCGCGCGTCGCCGCCACCGCCCCGACGGCGGAATAGCCGGTCGCGCCGATGAGCCCGTCTTCCCGAGCCCAGCCGGCCACCGACGCGGCCACGACTTGGTGCCAGCGCGTCCCGGCGGCGGTCCGCAGGTCCTGAATGTCCGCGGCGGTCGGATTCGACGTTCGCACGAGAACGAATATCCCGCGCCCCGTCTGCCGCGCGACGTCCAGGAACGGCTCGACGCCGTCGCGACCGAAATAGCCGCTGACCGTCACCGCGTCGGGGGCGCAGGGCGACCCTTCGCCGGCCAGGTGGGCCGCCGCGTAACGGCGGGCGGTGTGCCCCACGTCGCCGCGTTTGACGTCTCCGATGACGATCAGGCCCGCCTGGCGCGCCGCCTGGACCATTTCAAAATAGAGGCGCACGCCTTCGGCGCCGTGGCATTCGAAATAGGCGGAGTTGATCTTCACCGCGGGCACGATCGGGCAGATCAACTCGATCACGCGGCGGCAGAACGCGTCGATGCCCTTCAGCGCCGGCGCTGCGCGGCCGGCGGCGGCCCGCAACGATTCGGGGAGCCGCTGCCATTCGGGGTCCAGGGCGACGACGGCTGGCGTCCTTTTTGCGTCAATGGCGGCGATGAGCCGATCGGCAAAATAACTCACTGTCTCACCACGACTTGTTGATCTGAGCCATCGATTGGCAACATCCTCTATGGCGACGGCAATCGGCGAGCCGCGTTTCGTCGAGCGCGGCCGACGTGGTAAGCTATAGCAGGCCGACCAAGACCCAGGAGACGCCCACCATGCCGCAACCTCGCGTCCTGTTTTGCGGAGTGATTATCTGCTCCCTGTGCGCATCGATCCAGTCGCCGGCATCGGCGCAGTCACTGGTCGAGGTCCATCCCGACGTCAGGTATTTTCCCGAGATCGACCCGACGGTGGCGATTCACTGCGCCGACGACGGGCAACAGGCCTACCTGCCGCCCAGTTTCGATCCTGCCCGGCGGATCGAGCGCGACGCGGCAAACCTGGCGCGCGGCGCGTCGGGCGGGTTCGACGCGTTTATCAGCACCGGTTTCACGCCGCCCGATCCGGAGATCGCCGCCGGACCCAACCACGTCGTGGTCATCGTGAACGGCGGAATCGCGTTCTTTCAACATGACGGGACGCTCGATTTTTCGCGGTCGATCAACGGCAGCGCCGGGTTTTGGGGCGACGTCGGGGCGACGAATTTTGTTTTCGACCCGGAGGCGACGTTCGACCCGGCGAGCGGCCGGTACTTCGTCATGGCCAACGAACGCACCGACCCGAGCGGATTCGAGGAATCGTATTTCGTCCTGGCCGTATCCGACGACGACGACCCCAACGGGACGTGGCACAAGTACCGATTCGACGTGACCCCGGAAGGCGCGGGCGGGGCCGGCGGCGGCTCGATCGACTCGCCCAACATGGCGATCACCGATGACGCGGTCTATCTCGGCGCCGACTTCACGTTCAACGGCCGCTACCTGCTATACATCGTCGAAAAGGCGGCGGTGCTGATCGGCGCGGCGCCGGTCACGACCGACACGATATTCTTCAATTCCGGCGCCTCGGGACTGCCGCGCGTGATCGGCCAGCCGCCGAGGATGTACATGATCCATAACCGGACGAATCAAAGCGTCCGCCTCAGCGCGATCCTCGATCCGCTCACGGCCCCGACGCGCGTCACATTTGACCTGGTCATCCCACCATACGCGCTCGGCAGCGAAGCCCCGCCGCAGATGGGCGGCGCCGCCGAGCCGACGACCTTCGGATCGCGCTTCTGGAGCAGCGAATGGCGCGATGGATCGCTCTGGGCCGTGCACCACCAGAATACGACGCGCGTCCTCGCCCGATGGTACGAGATACACACCAACGGGTGGCCCGATTCGGGGAACGACCCGACGCTGGCACAATCCGGCGAGATCGATCCGGGGCCGGACCTTCGCACGTTTTTCCCGGCCATCGGGTCCGACGAATGCGGCAACGCGATGGTCGTCTTCGCACGTTCGTCGCCGTCGGAGTTCATTTCGATCTGGGCGGCGACCCGACACGCGGGCGATCCCCTCGGCACGCTGCGCGCGCCGTTTCTGGTCAGGGAGACGACGGCCTACTACCAGTTCACGCGATGGGGCGATTACGGCGGCATCGAGGCCGACCCGGTCGTCGGCGAGCGATTCTGGACGCACCACGAGTATACCCTTGACGGCACGAACTGGTTGACATGGGTGGCGCCGCTGGTGGCACGGCCCAGGGGCGACCTGACGGGTGACGATGCCGTGACACTCGAAGACGTCGAGCCGTTCGTGGCGCTGCTGCTCGACGAAGATGTCCCGGCTTCCGAATTGTGCACGGCGGACATGAACCGCGACGGTGATTTGAACGGCGCCGACGTTGCGCCGTTCACTGCCAGGATTCTTGAATAGCTTCGCGTCGGCGCGAACTCACTCGGCGGCGGGCGGCGCTTCGGACGGGCTCGCGGTGGGCGCGGCGGGCGGCTTGTTGCGGCCGCGAAGCTCGTCGAGTTCCTTCTTGGCATCGCTCCACAACTTGTACGCTTCCTTGCGATTGCCCCGACGAAACTCGGACGCCGCGTTCATGCGCTTTCGCTTGATCTCTTTCGATTTCCGCATTTACTGGTGCCTTTCGTTGGCCTGCGAATTCATGTCCGGGGCTTCGAACCGCCCCACTTCCCGGCTTCATCCCCGTGGCCCGAAGGGTCGGCCACCCTGGTGGCCGGCGATGGACCGCGGATTGTACCGGAATGCGGCGGCCGCGGGGTACCGGGACGGGAAATAATTGGTTGCGGTATTGCGGACAACTGATGTCGCCTTTCTTTAGAATTCGGCGGATCAGCGACTTAGAATCCTGCTGGAAAATCCGTCGAATCGCCGTTTCGGCGACTTGACAGCCATCGGGGATTGGGTACAGTGCTGTGCTGCCAATTGAGTCGAGGGATTCGACTCATTTGAGTCGTCGGCGGCAGGCCGCATCCTAGGAGTTTGATTGATTTTTCGACCACTGGCAGCCACTGAAACGGCCATTGATCTGACTGTCTGACGGCGGGTGCGAACTGATCCCGACCACCGGCAGTCGTCGGTGGTTTTTTTGACTCCAGAAAATGAGCTTCGGCCCGTGGCCTGAAAATCGGCAGGCGCTGCGGAGCCGCCCGGCCATGAAGGGAATCAGGACGCCCTCGACGAATGCGGGGGTCAACGAAAGTACGAGGGCTCGTAGCTCAGTTGGTTAGAGCGCGTCCCTGATAAGGACGAGGTCAGTGGTTCGAGTCCACTCGGGCCCATTATCATTCGCCGGAGCGGGACTCGATCGAAGGCGGTGACGAATGGTATGGGGCGCATTGGCACTGATCTTCGCGGCAGCCCTTTTGCTGGTCGTCAAATTGAAGGGCGGGGGCTGAGGGTCGCGTGGTAGCGGCTGAGCGTGTCTCGGCCCAGCGAATGAAAAAGGAAAGGTGCTCTTCGAGTGCAGGGCCCGCCGGAGCAGGCGGAGGCGCGGTGGGGTGTGACGGCCCGCGAGATTCCGGTATCTTGCAGCGCGGTCGGGGCCGTAGCTCAATTGGGAGAGCACTAGCTTTGCAAGCTAGGGGTTGCCGGTTCGATCCCGGTCGGCTCCAGTGAGAGGAAGGGAACGAGGAAGCGCGAATTCGGAAACTGTCGTCGCCGGTGGTGGCGATGAACACTTTCCGAATTCCTGTTTCCTCTTTCGGCGGCTTGGGCCGTCGGGAGCGGAGCGCTCTTTGACATGTGAATAGTGTGCACGTATGTGATTCTTTGAATCATGAGATTCTTCGAGTTCTCTGTCATCAGTCGTTGCCCGTCGCGGGTTTTACCGGGGCGCGGCGGCGGATGAAGGCAGAGCGCCGACGGCGATTTGGAAGCATTTGTCACGTGCGACTGAGCGGTTCTTCGGCGAATGGCGCTTTTGGCGTGATTCGCAGCGGGCCGTCTGAGTCAGCGATCGATAAATGCGGTCAAGCTCGTAAGGGTGCATGGTGGATGCCTAGGCGTCCAGAGGCGAAGAAAGACGTGGCAGCCTGCGATAAGCTCCGGGGAGTTGGCAAACGAGCGTTGATCCGGAGATTTCTGAATGGGGCAACCCGACGTCGCTTAACAGGCGGCGTCACCGGCGTGTGAATTCATAGCGCGTCGGAGCCGACCCGGGGAAGTGAGACATCTCAGTACCCGGAGGAAAGGAAATCAACCGAGACTCCGTGAGTAGCGGCGAGCGAAAGCGGATCTAGCCCAAACCCGCCTACGGGCGGGGGTTGCGGGGCCTCGAGGAGTTACAAAGGCACGGCCAGCAGAACGGTCTGGAAAGGCCGACGATACAGGGTGACAGTCCCGTACGCGAAAGCCGTTGCCCTCCGTTGAGAGGATTCCCAGAGTAGCACGGAAGCCGTGAAACTCCGTGTGAAGCAGGGGGGCCCACCCTCCAAGGCTAAGTACTCCTGGACGACCGATAGTGAACCAGTATGGTGACTGAATGGTGAAAAGAACCGCAATAAGCGGAGTCAAAAGAACCTGAAACCATGTATCTACAAGCAGTCAAAGACCTATAGGATTCTTCGGAGTCCGATGGTCGATGGCGTACCTTTTGCATAATGGACCGGCGAGTTACTCCTCTGCGGCAAGGCTAAACCGCATTCGCGGTGGAGCCGTAGCGAAAGCGAGTCTGAATAGGGCGAATGAGTCGCAGGGGGTAGACCCGAAGCTGAGTGATCTACCCATGGGCAGAGTGAAGCGCCCCTAACCGGGCGCGGAGGCTCGAAGCCGTAAACGTTGAAAAGTTTTGGCATGACCTGTGGGGAGGAGTAAAAGTCTAATCAAACTCAGGGATAGCTGGTTCTCCCCGAAAATGCTTGAGGGCATGCCTCGGGAATTACGTCGTGGGGGTAGAGCTACTGAATGGATCGCGGGGGCTACCCGCCTACTGCCTCCAATCAAACTCCGAATACCACGACGCGGACCCCGGGAGAAAGACTGTGGGTGATAATGTCCACGGTCAAAAGGGAAACAACCCAGACCGCCGGCTAAGGTCCCGAATAACGTCTGAGTGCATAAGGAAGTTGGATGTCTATGACAGCGGGGATGTTGGCTTAGAAGCAGCCACCATTTAAAAAGTGCGTAATAGCTTACCCGTCGAGAGATCCGGCACCGATAATGAACGGGACTAAGACGTTAACCGAAGCCGCGGGAGTTACGAATAGCGAATTATGAATAGCGAAGAGCGAAGAGGATCGCGCCTTTCCGTATGTTGATAGACGGTGTGGCGTTTTCCGATTTTCCATTTCGCTATTTACAATTCGCTATTCGTGACTCGGTAGGGGAGCGCTGATAGGCAGATACGAGGCGTACCGTGAGGAGCGCTGTTGGGCCTATCAGGTGAGTATGCCGGTTTGAGTAACGAGAAAGAGGGTGAAAATCCCTCTCGCCGTAAGCCTAAGGTTTCCTGGGGAAGGTAGATCCGCCCAGGGTTAGGCGGACCCTAAGGCGAGGCCGAAAGGCGTAGCCGATGGACAGCAGGTTAATATTCCTGCCCTTCGCATGGCGGTTGAAGTTCGCGTGCGTTTTGCCAAGGCACAGCCCACGATGAGGTTCGAGGGTTCCCGCAAGGGCGAGGCCGATTTGTTGCTGAAGTGTGTGGAGGCAGAACCGAGAAAATCGCGAGCGGACAAGATGCGAAACCGTACTAAAACTGACACAGGTAGGCGAGGAGAGTATCCTCAGGCGCTCGAGAGAACGGTCCTTAAGGAACTAGGCAAATTGACCCCGTAACTCCGGGAGAAGGGGTCCCTACCGCTTGTAGCAATACACGCGGAGGGCGCAGAGAAACGGCAGCGGCGACTGTTTATCAAAAACACAGGACTCTGCCAACTCGTAAGAGGATGTATAGAGTCTGACGCCTGCTCGGTGCGGGAATGTTAAGGAAGGCGGTCAGGGGGTTCGCCCCCGAAGCTGGCGACCGAAGCACCCGTAAACGGCGGCCCTAACTATGAGGGTCCTAAGGTAGCGAAATTCCTTGTCGGGTAAGTTCCGACGCGCATGAATGGCGAAACGACTGCTGCACTGTCTCAAGGACCGACTCGGTGAAATAGGACTTGTGGTGAAGATACCACATACCCGCGGCAAGACGGAAAGACCCCGTGAACCTTCACTGTAGCCTGGTATTGGAGCCGGTTACTACATGCGTAGGATAGGTGGGAGGCTTTGATCCGGTTGTTTCGGCAGCCGGGGAGCCGTCGTTGAAATACCACCCTTGTATTATTCGTCTCCTCACCGTGACCCGTGAAACCGGGCATGGGACAGTGCTAGGTGGGCAGTTTGACTGGGGCGGTCTCCTCCTAAAAAGTACCGGAGGAGTGCAATGGTCGGCTCAGCACGGTTGGCAATCGTGCTTAGAGCGTAAGGGTACAAGCCGGCTTAACTGCGAGTCTGACAGGACAAGCAGATGCGAAAGCAGGCCCTAGTGATCCGGTAGTCCCGTGTGGAAGGGCTATCGCTCATCGGACAAAAGGTACTCCGGGGATAACAGGCTGATCTCCACCGAGCGTCCATAGCGGCGTGGAGGTTTGGCACCTCGATGTCGGCCCATCGCATCCTGGGGCTGAAGGCGGTCCCAAGGGTTCGGCTGTTCGCCGATTAAAGCGGTACGCGAGCTGGGTTCAGACCGGCGTGAGCCAGGTCGGTCCCTATCTGCCGTGGGCGCACCAAACTTGACGGGAGACAACCTTAGTACGAGAGGATTGGGTTGTAGTGACCTCTGGTGATCCTGTTGTCCTGCTAAGGGCAGCGCAGGGTAGCCACGTCGCGAAAGGATAAACGCTGAATGCATCTAAGCGTGAAGCCCCCCCGAAGATGAGGTTTGGATGTCTCATTTTGAGACGAGAGACCCCTCGTAGACCACGAGGTCGATAGGCCGGAGGTGTAAGGTCAGAGATGGCCTGAGCTGACCGGTACTAATGGTCGATGGCTTGACCGCATTTATCCATCGCTGACCGACGCGCTTGAACAAAAAAGGCGCGCAACACGGTCAGCGGTCGTCGGCACGAAGGTCTCGTGCTTGCAAAGTTTCACACGTGCAGGCTATTTTACATCATCGCCTTCCGCGGCCGCCAGGTCGCGGCGGGCTGTGCTGGTGCCGATACCCAGGGGGAAACACCTGATCCCATTCCGAACTCAGAAGTGAAGTCCCTGGGGCCGATGGTAGTCCAAGAGGGCGAGAGTAGGTCAGTGCCAGTTTTCTTGAGGCCCGGGTATCGAAAGATTCCCGGGCCTCACCTTTTTTACCCCCGTCGGACGCGAAACGCCGACCCGGGGGCAAACTTATCCCTCGTTGGCCTGACCTGCCCCCGTTTTATGTACCAGTTGTTATGAGAGTCGGAGCCAATTCTACATCCCGGCGCATCTGCCGCTCTGCGCATCGCGGAGGGGAAAGAA
>Ga0299906_10000064_pt1 | contig 95242 bp, 59 predicted proteins | sample RVTome_14_FD_200259 | JGI IMG/M metagenome (GOLD analysis project Ga0299906, IMG submission 200259) | Soil microbial communities from uranium-contaminated site in the Upper Colorado River Basin, Wyoming, United States - RVT145D125 (version 2) ...
CGCGGAGCGTGAGCGTCCGCGGGGCGTACGGCGGCTCGGGCCAGAACCCGGGCTGGCTGCCGGCGCTCGAGCGCAAGAGCGAGCCGTCGATCTTCGTCGACGGATTCGAGTCGGGGAATACGTCGGCTTGGTCGTCGGCGGTGCCTTGAGCTCGGTGCCGGCGGCAGTCCGAGCTCCCAATGCCGAGAGCTACTCTGGTTCTCCTTTCCACGGCTCTCCTGGAAGGAGCGCCAGGAGCCTGTTCAGAACGGTCCTGGCACCATGCACCATGTCCCACTCGAATCCGGCAGCGAGGAGAGGCCGGATGTCCTCGGCGAAGACAGGGTCATGGAGCTTACGATGCAGATTGGCCTCGAACTCTGCGCGAGAAGCTCGTGTTCCTCCGCGTTTCATGTACTCCGTGAAGGCCTTGACAATCTCTGCTGGCTCAACGCCTCTAAGCCCGATCGCCGTTGCCAAGTCGAAGAGATCCCGGCTCTTCTTGCGCTGGTAGAGAGCCCGGAGCTTGGAGCCCAGCAACTCTTCCAACCGATAGCTCGATATCGACGCCTGCCCCTGGAACCAATCAGACTTCACTTCAAAAGGGTACCTCTCGAGGTCGTACACCGAGGAGTGTTCGCGCGAATTGATCTCTATCTTCAATCGCATCGGCAGCTCCGAGACTTCGGCTTTCATCCGGTAAATAAGGGTGATTCGCCCTTCTCCGAAATTCCGCTTGGGGTTGCCCAACCACGGATCGAGACCCTCTCGTATGGCATCGAGGGTCGGGCCTATGGGCTCCGGTGCGATCTGGACGAGATCGATGTCTTCCGAGTACCGAGCCGCAGGGTGCAGGTGCAGCTTGTACAAAGCTGTCCCCCCGCGAAGAGCCAACGCGGTGGCGACGGCTGGCCGAGCGAAGAGCTCCACCAGCGCTCGGCTCAGAATCAGGTCTTGCTCGACCTGAAGGTCCTGAGTCCACGGAGCCTTCTGGCGCCACTCGGCGATGAACGCGGCGGGAATCACAGGTCGGGCTCCACGGTCACGTTCACGGCGACCTGCCAGCGAGGATCCCGCGGCGCGCCGCGCATCGGCGCGCTCGGGCTCAACGGGGTCACCTGGACGGCGCTTTCCTCGATCCACTTCGCCAACGACCCGGTCTTCTCGCCGGCGCCTATCAGGTCGAGGAGATAACCAAGACGCTGTGCCCACGGGATCGACGAGGTCTTTGCCGCGACGCGTGCCAATACTTCAGAATCAAGCACTTCAGCCAACTCGGAGAGCACCGTGGCCACGTTGTCGAGTCCGCCGCAATGTCTGACGTAGCCTACGAGGTCGAGCGCGGTCGCCTCCGGAGACGACACCCGAACCACTCCTCGAGCCGTGTTGAAGGACACGACGGGCACGTTACGGACGTTCCTTCGCGCGATGAAGACCACGCGAATCCGTCCGCACCGAAGCTCGGGGCGATTGACCGCGGTGACGACCTGGAACTGCTGGGGCCTGTGGTGCGCCGCACCGTGGTACTGGGCCGCGCTGAGAAGTCCCACGAAATAGTCCTCCTGGAGGTGGCCCATCAGTTGCGGCACGAACTGGTCGGGCGGCAGACAGCCGAGGATCCGGTACTCCGGAGGGACGATAACGTAGAAGCCGCGATAGGGCACGGCGACCGCGCCCTTCTCCCGCAGCCGCCGCAACGCAGCGCGGACCGCGGGGGCGGAACCGCTCAGCTCCTGGCCAGCGTCGGCCGTGGTGAAGTGGTAGCGGCCGTGGGCGGTGAGATGGTCGATGTACTCGGTTGCCCTCAAGGCTTCAGCTCCTGAGATGACTCGACGAAGGTAACGGAATCCGTTACTTTCGTCAAGTTCTCTACATGCTGGGCGAACCGAAGCTACCCGATCGCCTCCCGCACCGCGAACGCCGTCTCCAGCGCGCGCCGGCCCTGCGCCCCGTCGACGTAGGCGACGGCTTCGCCGCGGCACGCCGCGAGGAACGCCCGAAGCTCCGCCTTGAGCGGCTCGACGCGCTCGATCGTGAAGTCGTGCGGCAGGATCTTTCGCTCGCCGTTCTTCTCCTCGAGCCCGCGTCCCCGGCGCCCTGCTCGCGCCGTTCGTCGCGGTGAGGCCCGCGTACGCGCACTTCCAGGACGGCCTCTCGGCGACGGCCGGCGGATGATGAAGCTGTCGCCGCGCACCGCGGTGACCGGCGCCGCCAGGCGGATCTCGACCAGCGCCGTGTCGCCCGGCTCGAGCCTGGCAACGCCCAGCGGGCGCAGCTTGCCCACCACCTCGCTCGAGTAGCAATGGAAGCGCACCGGCACGAACGTGGTGAGGGCGTCGGGCGCCAGGAGGGTTGGCTGCCGGCGCTCGATCGCAAGCCCGAGCCGACGATCTTCGCCGACGGGTTCGAGTCGGGGAATACGTCGGCGTGGTCGTCGGCGGTGCCTTGAGCTCGTTTTGGCCGTTGAGCTCTTTCAGCGGCAGGATGGGGGGTCGTCTGGGCCGCTGAGAATCGTGCGCTCCCTGGTTACCCGATCGCCCGCCGCACCGCGAACGCCGTCTCCAGCGCCCGCCGGCCCTGCGCCCCGTCGACGTAGGCGACGGCTTCGCCGCGGCACGCCGCGAGGAACGCCCGGAGCTCCGCCTTCAGCGGCTCGACGCGCTCGATCGTGAAGTCGTGCGGCAGGATCCGGCGCTCGCTTCCCTGCTCCTCGAGCCGGAAGCTCTTGATCTCCTGCTCGCGATAGTCCACCGAGACGTAGCGCCGGTGGCCGAAAAAGCGCAGGTGGCGCGTCGGCTCGACCGACACCCGCGACGCCGTGACGTTGGCCACCAGGCCCGAGGCGAACTCGAGACGCGCGTTGGCGATGTCGATGCGGTCCGAGAGCACCGCGACGCCGGTGGCGCGGATCTCCGCCAGCGGGCTCGGGTCCAGCGCGTGGAGCACCTGCAGGTCGTGAATCATCAGGTCGAGGAGTACGTCGACGTCGAGGCTGCGCGGCGTGAACGGCGCCAGACGCTCGACGTCGATGAAGCGCGGCTGCTCGCCGAGCCCGAGGAGCGCCTGCACCGCCGGGTTGTAGAACTCGACGTGCCCGACCGCCAGCACCTGGCCGTCGCCGGCCGCGGCGAGCAGCGCGTCGGCCTCCGCGAGGTCGCGGGCGATCGGCTTCTCGACCAACAGGTGGAGGCCGCGCTCGAGCACCCGGCAGCCGATCTCCCGGTGAGCCACCGTGGGAACCGCGACGACCACCGCCTCGACGGCGTCCAGGAGCTCGTCGAGGCTGCCGCAGGCCGTGGTGCCGTGCTCGGCGGCAAGCGCCGACGCCACCTCGGAGCGCAGGTCGTAGATGCCCGCCAGCTCCGCCTCGGGGAGCTCGGCGAGGATGCGCACGTGGTGGCGGCCGAGGGCCCCGGTGCCGACGACGCCGGCACGGACCGGCCGCGCCGCTCCCGGCCGGGCCGCTCCCGGCCGGGTCACCCCACGCCTCCCCGGCCGCCGCCCGGCAGGTCGCGGATCAGGCCGCGCGCGGAGCCCTCCGCGAACTCGATCATCACCCGCACCTCCGGCTGCTCCTCGAGCCCGCGCAGCAGCTCCAGGGCCTTGGGGACGGAGTGCTTGCCGCGGACCAGGACCCGGTAGGCCGTCTCCAGGGCTTTCAAGGTCTCGACCGAAAAGCCCTTGCGCTGGAGACCGATGCGGTTGATGCCGTAGCAGGCCGGCTTCATGCCCACCGTCTTCACGTAGGGCAGCGGGTCGCGGGTGATCACCGAGTAGCCGCCGATGTAGGCGTGGCGGCCGACGCGGCAGAATTGGTGTACCGAGCTGAAGGCGCCCACCACGGCGTCGTCCTGCACCTCGACGTGCCCGGCGAGGGTGCCGGCGTTGGCGAAGACCGTGCGGCTGCCCACACGGCAGTCGTGGGCCACGTGGGTGTAGGCCATGAACAGGTTGTCGTCGCCGATCGTGGTCACGCCGCCGCCCGCCGCGGTGCCGCGGTGGATGGTGCACAGCTCCCGGAAACGGTTGCGGTCGCCGACGACCAGGCGCGTCGGCTCGCCGCCGTACTTGACGTCCTGGGGATCGAAGCCGAGGCAGGCCTGGGAGCAGACCTGGTTGTCGCGGCCGAGCGTCGCCGGACCGCGGACGTGGGCGCCGGCGTCGATCCGGGTGCCGGCGCCGATCTCGACGCCGGCGCCGATCACCGCGTAAGCGCCGACCTCGACGCCGTCGCCGAGCTCGGCTTCCGGATCGACGATGGCGGTGGGATGGATGCGTGTCGTCATGTCTGGGGTCGGTCGACCATGGTCGTCGACAGCCGCGCCTCCGCCACCCGCGTCTCGCCCACCATGGCCCGCGCCTCGAGCTTGGCGGTCCACGAGCGCAGGCGCACGATCTCCACCTCGTAGCGGAGCTGGTCGCCCGGCACCACCGGGCGCCGGAAACGGGCGCGGTCGATGGCGGTGAAGTAGGTGAGCTTGCCGCGGCGCTCCTCTTCGGACTTGCCGTAGAGCAGCAGGATGCCGCCGGCCTGGGCCATGCCCTCGACCAGCAGCACGCCGGGATAGACCGGCTGGCCTGGGAAGTGGCCGAGGAAGACCTCTTCGCCCGCGGTCACGTTCTTGACCGCGACGATCCGCTTGCCGGGATCGAGCTCCACCACCCGGTCCACCAGCAGCATCGGATAGCGGTGAGGCAGGATCGACATGATCCAGCGCACGTCCCACTCCGTTCGGGATTCACTCAAGGCTCGCCCTCCTCGCCTTCGCCGCCCGCGACGCCGGAGCGTTTCTCCAGAGCGCGGATGCGTCGCAGCATCTCGCCCAGGCGGCCGATCAGCACCGTCTGGCGGCGCCAGCTTGCGAGGCTCACCGCGGGGATGCCGGCCACCTGGCCGCCGCCGCTCTGCTCCATCGCCATCGACTTGCCGGCGATCTGCGTGCCGTCCTCGATCCGGTGATGACCCATGACGCCGGACTGGCCTCCCACCACCACGTAGTCGCCGAGGCGGGCGCTGCCGGCGATGCCGGCCTGCCCGCAGAGGATGCAGCCGCGCCCGATCGCGACATTGTGCCCTACCTGGACGAGATTGTCGATCTTGGTGCCGCGGCCGACCCGGGTCTCCTCCAGCACCGCGCGGTCGACGGCCGAGAGCGCGCCGATCTCGACGTCGTCCTCGACCACCGTGCGGCCGACCTGGGGGACCTTCACGTGCTCGCCGCCGTGGGTGGCGTAGCCGAAGCCGTCGGCCCCGAGCACGACCCCGGCATGGAGCACCACCCGGTCGCCGAGCACGGTCTCGTCGTAGAGCACCACGTGAGGGTGGAGCACCACCTCGCGCCCCAGCCGGCAGCCGCGGCCCACCACCACGTGGGCGCCGACGACGCTGCGCTCGCCGACGGCGGCGCCGTCGCCGATGACCGCGTAGGGAGCGATCGTGGCCGTCGGATCGATCGTGCAGCCTTCGCCGACGACGGCGGTCGGGTGGATCCCCGGCGGCGGCGCCGCGCGCGGGTGGAAGAGCTCGATCGCCCGCGCCAGGGCGAGCGACGGGTCGTCGACCACCACCAAGGCGCGCTCGGGCAGATCCAGCCCCGGCGGCACCAGGAGCGCGGCGGCCCGCGAGGCCCGGGCCTCGCCGGCGACGCCGGCGCGGGTGACGAAGGAGAGGTCGTGGGGGCCGGCCCGCTCGAGCGTGCGCACGCCGCGGATCGCCAGCCCGGGATCGCCGCGCACCTCGCCGCCGAGGCGGCGCGCGAGCTCGCCGAGCGCGAAGGTGCGCTCGCTCGGCAAGAGCTCAGCCTCCGCCCGATCCCGCGGCGCCGACCGACTCGTTCAGGCGCTTGACGATCTCGTCGGTGATGTCGACCTTCTGGGTGGACATCACCACGATGCCAGGCACGTTGTTGAGGATGATGTCGTAGTCCCGCTCCTCGCGCAGCGACTTGAAGACGGGCTCGAGCTGCACCTCGATCTGGCGCAGGCCCTCGTTCTTCATCTTCTCGCCTTCGCGCTGCTTGTCGTCGCGGAAGCGGCGGATGGCGATCTGCTTGTCCTCGTGCTCCTTCTGCAGCTCGGCGAGCTTCTCTTCCGACAGCGACTGGCCGCCCTCGGAGGCGCGCTTGCGGACATCGTTGGCGGCCTCGTTCAGGCGCTCGCCTTCGGCCTGGACGTCCTTCTGGAACTTCTCCAGCTTCGCCTGCAGCGCCTTGCCGGGCTCCGAGAGGACGAAGACCCGCTCGAGGTCGACGACCGCGATCTTGACGGCGGTCTCCTGGGCCGCCAGGGCCTGGAATCCGCCTTGCAGCAGGAAAGCGCCGGCCAGGAGCCAGCCGGCGCGCATTGGCACCTTAGTCAGCATGGTTGCTCATCTCCATCAGTTAGGGGTTGTCGGGCGTCAGAACGACGTGCTCAGGCTGAAGTCGAAGGATTCGAACCGGTCCCCGGGCAGGGGATCGATGTTGGTGGCGTAGATGAAGCGCAGCGGCGCGGGGAACAGCGGCACCATGATCCGCAGCTCCACGCCCGCACTGTAGCGCATCAGGCCCAGGTCGAACGTCTGGTCCTCCGTGAACTTCGGGACGAGGTTGCCCTCCTCGTCGGTCTCGCGGGAGAACAGCCGGGTGCCGGCCGAGGTGAACACGCCGCCGGCGTCGCCGAAGAGCACGACCCGGAAGGGCCCCCCCATGATCAGATGGTACTCCAGGCTGAATTGGAGCGTGGTGTCGCCGCCGAGCGGGAAGCCGTCCTCGTCGAAGAGGATCGGACGGTGATCGACGATCGGATTCCCGTCAGGGTCCAGCACGGGATCCCCATTGCCGTCCACCCGGGGCACGTCTCCTGTCGCGCGCGCCACGATGGTCCGGGTGCGGAAGCCGCGGACGCTCGCCTCGCCGCCGAGGAAGAAGCGCTGCTGCGGAAAGAGCCCGGAGCCTTCGTAGGTCTCGATCAGGCCCGCCTCGGCGTGGACGCCGAACGACGACTTCACCGGCCGGCGGCCGAGCGCCTTGAACCAGGTCATCTCGAAGCGCGGCCGGTAGTAGCTCGACTCGCCCCCCAGGGGGCCGCCCGCGATCTCGATCGAGCCCTGGGTCAGCAGCCCGCGGGTGGGCTCGTAGCGGCTGTCGAGCGTGTTGCGCACCCAGACCGGGATGATCGACGAGATCTTGAAGTCCGCGACCTGCTCGCGCACGTCGTCGTCGGGGTCGTCGGGGTCGTTGCGCGGATCGTCGGGAGCGAGGAACTCGCGGCGCAGGTCCTCGAAGTCGGTGAACGAGTAGGTGAAGCTCATCGACTGGAAGCCGCGCAGGTTGCGGCCGTAGGTCAGCGAGGCGCCGGCGTACTTCTGCTCGAAGTCGAAGCCGGTGAGGATGCGGGTGTCGAGGTTCTGGCTGAAGATGCGGAAGGCGACGTTCTGCGGCCGGTCGAGGAACCAGGGCACGCGGTACTCGAGGTCGTAGAGGTCGCGCTGGCGGCCGCTCTGGACCGACACGCCCAGGGTCTCGCCACGGCCGCGGAAGTTGGTGGTGCGGATGGCGAACTGGCCGAAGAAGCCGTCGACCTCGCTCCAGCCGCCGCCGAACTGCAGCTCGGTGCGCTCCGCCTCCTCGCCCTGGACCTTGAGGTCCACCGTCTTCTCCTCGGCGTCGAACTCGAACTGGATCGGCTCTTCCTCGTCGAGAGCGAAGTAGTTGAGCTGGCGGATGCGCAGCAGCGAGCTCTGGATCGACGTCATGTTCATGACCGTCGACTCCTGCACGAACATCTCGCGCCGCAGCACCTTGTCGCGGGTCTTGGTGTTGCCCTCGAACTCCATGCGGCCGACCCGGAACTGGTCGCGCTCGTCGATGCGCACCACCACGTCGGCCACGCCGGGCGAGACCTCTTCGACCTCGGTGCGGATCTGGGCGAAGATGTAGCCCACCGACTTGTAGAGCTTGTCGATCTTCTCCACCCCGTCGTCGATCGCCTTCGAGCGCAGCCAGCCGCCGCGCGGCTGCTCGAACTGGCGCAGCAGGATCTGCTCGCCGAAAACCTCGTTGCCCGCCACCCGGATCGCGCCCAGGCGCCAGCGCTCGCCCTCCTCGACCGGGATCGTCACCAGCAGCCGCCGCTTCTGCTCGGCGATGGTCGGCGCGTCGGGCCGCCTGGCCTCGACGTTGATCTCCGGCCGCGCGATCAGCACGTCCTTGTAGCCGGCGCGGCGGTAGAGGTCGCGCACTCCCTCGAGGTCCTCCTCGATGTTGGCGGGGTTGTAGATGTCCTTCTTGGTGAAGCGCGAGATCAGGCCCGATTCCTTGGTCTTCTTCATCGCCCGGCGCAGGCGCCAGTCGCCGAAGACCGTGTTGCCGTCGAAGTTGACGTCGCCGATCTTGACCTTGTTGCCCTCGTCGATGGTGAAGATGGCGCGGCGCTGCCCGGGGCCGGCCTCCTCGAGGGTGTAGCGCACCTCGGCGAAACGGAAGCCCTTCTCCTTGTAGAGCGACTCGATCGCCAGCTTGAGGCGCTGCAGCTCGCCGAGGTTCAGGGGCTGGTTCTCGAAGACGGAGATGCGCTCGCGGTCGATCTGCTCGTTGATGTCGGAGCGGCTGACCCGCTTGATGCCCACGTAGTCGACGGAGAGGAGCACCGGCCGCTCGACGACCCGTACGATCAACCTGACGCCGCCGTCCGCCGGCTCCGCCTCGACCTTGACGTCGTCGATGAGCTCGCGGTCCCACAACGTCTTGATGCGATCGTCCAGGTCCGCCGTGTCGAGGCGCCGGCCGGGCTCGATCGGGCCCCCGAAGAGGTAGTAGTCGAGGGTCTCGGCCGGAAGCGCCTTCAGGCCGACGTACTCGACCTCCCGGATCTCCTGGCCGTCGAAGCGCCCGCTCTGGGCGGCGGCCGGCGCCGATCCGCCGGCGACGCACGCCGCCACGACCCACGCCGTGAGCCGCGCGAGCGCCCTGTGTGAGGCTGACCTGGGTGGGACCACCATCTGACTCCTTCTCGATTCTCCGCTGCGGCGTGGCCGATGGCCGCGGCTCCCCGAGGAGCCGTTGCTGAACGGGCGGACGGCCGATCTTAAAGCAAGTCGAATGCCAAGCGGGAGGATATCGCGAATCGCGTTACGTACGGCGTTCCGGCTCAGCTCTCGGCGCCGACCTCGCTCGCGGCGGCGACCTCGCTCGCGGCGGCGGCGCGGCCGGAGACCGTCCGCAACCGCAGCTTCCCGTCGTCCACCGAGACCTCGATGACGTCGATCCTCTGCCCGTGCCGGCTGATGAGCAGCTCCGAGACCGCGTCCTGCACGTGGCGCTGGATCGTCCGGCGCAGGGGCCGCGCGCCGGTCGACGGATCGACGCCGGCCTCGCCGAGCAGCCACTTCTTGGCCTCCTCGGTCACCGTCACCTCGAGGTGACGCTCGGCCAGAGTGGCATTGACGTCGCGCATGAGGATGTCGACGATGGCACGCAGCTCGCCGAGGGCCAGGGGGTTGAAGACGATGACCTCGTCGACCCGGTTGATGAACTCGGGGCTGAACGAGCGCCGCAGCTCGGCCAGGATCTCCTCCTCCAGACGCTCGAAGCTGCGCTCCTTGTCGACCTCGCCGAAGCCCATGCGGCCGCCCCGCAGCACGAGCTTCGAGCCGATGTTCGAGGTCATGAGCACGATGGCGTTGGTGAAATCGATGTTGTTGCCGTAGGCGTCGGTCAGCCGGCCGTCGTCGAGGATCTGCAGCAGCAGGTTGGCGACGTCGGGGTGGGCCTTCTCGATCTCGTCGAAGAGCACCACCGAGTAGGGCTGGCGCCGCACGCGCTCGGTGAGCTGGCCGCCCTCGTCGTGGCCGATGTAGCCGGGCGGCGAGCCGATGAGCTTGGAGACGGCGTGCTTTTCCATGAACTCCGACATGTCGAAGCGCACCAGGGCGTCCTGGGAGTTGAAGAGGAACTCGGCCAGGCGCCGGGCGACCTCGGTCTTGCCGACCCCGGAGGGCCCAAGGAAGATGAAGGAGCCCACCGGCCGCCGCGGATTCGACACCCCGAGGCGCGAGCGGCGGATGGCGCGGCTGATGGCGCCGATGGCGCGGTCCTGGCCCACCACCCACTGCCGCAGCGAGTCCTCCATGTGCATCAGGCGCTCGGCCTCCTCGGTCTGGATCGCCGCCACCGGGATGCCGGTCCACGAGGCGATGACCTCGTCGATGTCGCGGTCGGTGACCTCGAGGGTCGCCGTCTCGTCGATGCCGGCGCTCATCTTCTCGAGGTCCTCGCGCAGCTCGATCTCGCGCTGGCGCAGGTAGACGGCGCGCTCGAAGTCCTTCGAGGAGATCGAGACCTTCATCTCGCGCTCCACCTGGCGCACCTCGTCCTCGAGCTGGCGCAGGTTCTGGGTGTCGCGCACGCGCCGCAGCTTGACCTTGGCGCCGGCCTCGTCGAGCACGTCGATGGCCTTGTCGGGCTGGAAGCGGTCGGGCATGTAGCGGTCGGTCTGCAGCACCGAGGAGCGCAGCGCCGGCTCGGTGTAGCGCACCTTGTGAAAGGCCTCGTAGCGCTCCTGCACGCCGCGCAGGATGCGGAAGGTCTCCTCGGCCGTCGGCGGCTCGATCTTGATCGCCTGGAAGCGGCGCAGCAGCGAGCGGTCCTTCTCGATGTACTTGCGGTACTCGCGCAGCGTGGTGGCGCCGATGCACGAGATCTCGCCCCGCGACAGCGACGGCTTCAAGATGTTGGCGGCGTCGAGCGAGCCCTCGGCCGAACCGGCGCCGATCAAGGAGTGGATCTCGTCGATGAAGACGACCAGGTCGTCGGACTCCTTGAGCTCCTTCAAGATGCCCTTCAGGCGCTCCTCGAACTGGCCCCGGTACTTGGTGCCGGCGACGATCAACGACAGGTCGAGGGCGATCAGGCGCTTGGCGCGCAAGAAGATCGGCACCTCGGCGGCGACGATGCGCTGCGCCAGCCCCTCGACGATCGCGGTCTTGCCCACGCCGGGCTCGCCGAGCAGGATGGGGTTGTTCTTGGTACGGCGCGAGAGCACCTGGATGATGCGCTCCACCTCGCGCTCGCGGCCGATCAGCGGGTCGAAGGCCTGCTGGGCGGCGAGCGACGTCAGGTCGCGGCCGTACTCGGTGAGGAAGGGAAGCTCCTTCTTCTGCTGGGACGCTTCGCGTTCACGGGCCATCGAGACTACCTCCTCGCGCACCATGGCCAGGTCGAGGCCGGCGTGCATCAGGATGCGCTGCGCGAGCGAGCTCTCCACGCGGAGCAGCCCGATCACCAGGTGCTCGGAGCCGACCGTCTTGTGCAGCATGCTCTCCGCCTCGTGCGCGGCGTAGGCGAGGATCTTCTTGGTTTCCTCGGAAAGCGGCAGCTCCGCCGTCGACGAGACCCGCTCCACGAAGACCCGCTCGCCCTCGATCTCCCGCCGCAGGTCCTCGGGCTTGACGTTGAAGCGCGAGAGCAGCTCGAGCACCGTCTCCTCGCCTTCGCGCAGGATGCCGAGGAGCACGTGCTCCGACTCGATGACGCGGCTGCCCAGCTTGCTGGCCTCGTAGCGGGCGAAGAAGAGGGCGCGGCGAGCCTTCTCGTTGTACTTCTCGAACATCAGTCCTTCTCGAGCATGGGTCTGACGCGTTCCGGCTGGCTGCGGCCCTCAGGGGCCGGGCCCTACCGCGGCGGCCTCGATCCTGACCGGATCGGCCTCCACGAGCCGTCCATCAGCCAACGTCCGGATCTTAGCACAGCGTTTGGCCAGCGCCGGATTGTGGGTCACGACTACGGCGGTGGTGCGGTGGCGCTCCTGCAGGTCGAGCAGCAGGCCGAAGACGTGCTCGGCCGAAGCGGGGTCGAGGTTGCCGGTGGGCTCGTCGGCCAGCAGCAGCGGCGGTTCCATCATCAGCGCCCGGCACAGCGCCACGCGCTGGCGCTCGCCGCCCGAGAGCTGTCCCGGGAAGTGGTCGAGGCGCTCGGCGAGCCCCACCTCCTCGAGCAGCTCGCGGGCGCGGCTGAAGGCCTGGCGCGGCGCCTGGCCGGCGATGCGGCCCGGCAGCATCACGTTCTCGAGGGCGTCGAAATCGGGCAGGAGCTGGTGGAACTGGAAGACGAAGCCGATCGTGCGGTTGCGGAACCGGGCAAGACGCTGGCGGTCGAGGCCGCCGAGACGCTCGCCGCCGACCAGGACCTCGCCGGCGTCGGGCTCGTCGAGGGCGCCGAGCAGGTGGAGTAGCGTCGACTTGCCGGAGCCCGAGGGCCCGACGATCGCCAGCAGCTCGCCGGCCTCCGCGGTCAGGTCCACGCCCTTCAATACGTGAACGCGGCGGGTGCCGTCGACGTAGGACTTGTGGACGCCGCGGGCCTCGAGGGTCACGCTCATGGGCCCACGATACCGGATTCTCGCGCGCGCGTATTTCGGATCCGCTCGACGGCCAGGTCGGCGTACTCCCGATTGAGCTCGATTCCGACGTAGCGGCGACGCAGCCGTTCGCAGACCACGCCCACCGTTCCCGAGCCGAAGAAGGGATCGAGGACCCAATCTCCCGGCTCCGAGCCGGCCAGGACGCACGGTTCCACGAGGCCAGGAGGAAAAGTCGCGAAGTGAGCTCCGGGGAAGGCCTCGGTCGGAATCGACCAGACCGTCCGCCGATTGCGTCCGTTGCCTTCCCGCACGCTGCGATGGTCGTAGTGGTACTGCAAGGACTTCGAGAACAGGAAAAGGTATTCGTGGCTGCGGGTGGGGCGGTCCTTGACGCTCTCCGGCATGCAGTTGGGCTTCTCCCAGATGACGTCGCTGCGCAGGAACCAGCCGGCCTCCTGCAGCGCGAACGCGAGACGCCAGGGAATGCCCACCAGGTCCTTGGGCTTGAGGCCGTCCGGGGTCCTGGCCCGGTAGGACATCGCGCGCACCGGGTTCTTCTTGTCGGGGGCGCGATAGCCCCGGTTGCCGCTGGTATAGCTGTCGCCGACGTTCAGCCACAGGGTGCCGTCGCCGGTCAGGACGCGGCGGACCTGCTCGAACACCGCCACCAGGCGTCGGACGTAGTCCCGCGCGTCGTCCTCGGCGCCGATCTGACCGTCCGCCTGGTAGTCCCGCAGGCCCCAGTAGGGGGGAGAGGTCACGCAGCAGCGGAAGAAGCTCGCGGGCAGCCGCTCCAACAAGTGCTCGGCGTCGCCTTGAAGGACGGTCGACCGTGATATCGCGACGGCGACGCTCATCGGCCCACGATACCGGAATCACAGCGTCGAGAACCTCGGGGGTACAATACCCGACTCTCGCCAACGGATGGCGCGGCCGGGAGAAGGCCAGAATCCGATACGTCACATCGCCGGATTCTGGCGAGCGCTCGACGAGGAAGAGCTCCTCACCCATCTCGGCATGGTGGCCGAGGGTTCCATAGGCGAAGCCGAAGCTATGGAACTCGCTCTCGGTATTGGAACCGACCCCCCAGCGGGGACTCCTGAGGTGGCGAACAGGACCGCTGGTGTGATAACCTGTCGGAGGCGGGCATGAGGATCGAGGGCATCATCTGGCTCCGAGCGGTGGTCGACAAGCTCGCCTACAAGCACAATGTCGATACGGTCGAGGTCGAAGAAGCCCTCAGCAACCGACCGCAGATCCGCCGGGTCGAGAAAGGGGAAGAGGAAGGGTGAGGACGTCTACATGGCTCTGGGGCAGACCGACGCGGGCAGGTACCTCTCGGTGCTGTTCATCCTCAAGGCGGACGATGAGGCGTTGGTCCTGAGCGCCCGGAACATGGCTCCCAAGGAGCGGAAGCGATATGGCCAGAAGTAAAGGCGAGAGCCTCCTTACCGGATCGGTCGACGAGCTCGTGAGGTTCTTCGATGCCCACGACATGGGCGCCCATTGGGACGAGATGCCGGAGGTCCACTTCGACGTCGACATCAAGCGCCGAGCCCACCTCGTGGCCGTCGACGACGATCTCGTCGACAAGATCGCCGAGGTGGCACGCACGAAGCACGTGTCCTCTGAGTCCCTCATCAACGCGCTCCTGCGCGAGAAGCTCGCCGAGGCCATCTGACGCCGCGAGCCTCGGTACCCTCTACGGGCCCGCTCGCGAAGTCACGCTCATCCAGAAGGCTCCCGCTTCAGTACGGCTCCCCCGGCGTAGAGGATACGAGGTTCGGACGCCTGAGCGGCGATGACCGCGCGCGCTACCGTGGCAGCCACGCTCGCACCTCCTCGGCCTTCGCGGGCTTGCCCCACTCCCGGTAGAGATGCACGAGCCTGGAGAGCGCTCTCCTGGCATGGTTCGACTGCCCACCTTTCGTCGCGCGGAGGGCTTCGTATCCGGCGAGCAGGAGGGGCTCCGCCTCAGCGTAGCGGCCATACGCAATCAGGCACTCGGCAAGGAGGGTCTCCATGTAGTGGATCCGCCAATGACCTCCCGGGAAAGCTCGGCGGGAGATCGCGAGAGCCTCGCGCAGCAGCGGCTCGGCGGACGCGAAGTCTCCGTTCTCCACGAGCAGGCCGGCGACGTTGGTGAGGCTGAGCGCGACGTAGGGACTGTGGTCTCCCAGAGCCTGACGGCGGATGGCCAGTCCCCGGCGGTAGAGACGCTCCGCTTCGTCCAGGTCCCCGGCGGCGTGCAGGTACCTCGCGAGGCCGCTGAGCGTAGCCACGACGTTGGGGTGCTCGGGTCCGTAGCGCTGCCGAAGTAGCGTCAACGCCTCCCGGAACAGCCCTTCCGCCTCGGGCTCGCCCCGGGCCGCGAGGGCCATGGCCAGGCTGTGGAGGCAGTAGGCCACTTCCACGTGCTCGTCGCCGAAAGCCCGACGCAGGGCAGGCAGGGATTGGCGATAGAGACTCTCGGCTGCCTCGTAGTCCCCCCGGGCGAGCAGGAGGTGTGAGAGTTGGACGCGGTCGAGGGCGACTCGCACGTGCTCGTCGCCCAGGAGGCCCCGGTGGATCGCGAGGGCTTCGCGGTAATGCGGCTCCGCGCCCTCGTACTCGCCCTGGTTCTTGAGGTTGAGAGCGAGGGCCAGAAGGCTCTCGGCCACCCCGGCGCTCCGGGGACCGAGAAGCTCCTGCCGGATCGCCAGCGCCTGGCGATAGAGACGCTCTGCCGCTCTGAAATCCCCCAGCTTCTCGAGCAGGCCCCCGAGGTGCTCGAGGCTCGCCGCCACCTCGACGTGGCGGGCGCCGAAGAGGTGGCGGCGGAGGGCCAGGGCCTGGCGCAGGTGCTCCTCCGCCGCCGGATAGTCGGCACGGATGGCGAGGACCAGACCCAGCTCATCGAGGCTCTCCGCCACCTCCGGATGCTCGCCTCCCCGGACCTCGCGCCGCGTCTCGAGCGCCGACTCCAGGAGGGGAACCGCTTCGTCGAAGAGCCCCAGGCGCCCGTAGATGACGCCGATCGTGTGGCCCAGCTCCGCCCGCAGCTCGGGCTGATCGGCGAGCTCGCTCGCCAGACGCTCACCGCCCCGGCGCAGGAACTCGCGCGCCGTGACGTCGGCCCCCGCGGTCTCGTCGTAGGGATCCGAGGCCTGGAACAACTCGACGAGAAACGCCGTTGCTTGGTCGGCGCGCCGGCGCTCGGCCTCGGTCGCGAGCCGTTGGGCTTCGGCCTGGTCGCGCTCGCCGGCGATCGTCGACCGCTGGAGCGCCATGACGATGCCGAAGCCCAAGACCGCCACGACGTACGCGGCGCCGACCAATACCGCGAGCCGATGGCGGCGGAAGAACTTGCCCCAGCGGTAGGGGAGCGTGTCCCTGCATGCCAATACGGGGTGGCCGCGCAGATGACGGTCGAGGTCCGCGGCGAGCTGCTCGGCCGATGCATAGCGCCGCTCGGGCTCTTCGCGCAGGGCCATGAGCACGATGTTGTCGAGGTCCCCGGAAAGCCGGCGGACGAGCCTGGCAGGATCGCTGCGCCGCCGTCCGGCGATCGATTCCGGAGCAAGGGTCCGAGCCGCGCCCTCCCGGACAAGAGTCTCCAACGGGCGCCCGACGACGCGGCTGGGCGGCTCGGGTGCTTCAACGCGGACCCCGACCGGAGAGCGGTCGCGCAGCCCGAAGGGAAGGCTCCCGGCGAGCAGCAGGTAGAGCAGGACGCCCAGGGAATAGACGTCGCTCGCGGTGGTGACGGGCTCGCCGCGGACCTGCTCCGGGCTGGCGTAGTCGGGAGTCATGAATCGCAGGGCCGTGGCCGTCCGCGTCGACGGCGGCGGCCAGGGATCGAGGATCTTGGCGATGCCGAAATCGAGGAGCTTGGGTTGACCGTCGCCGGTCACCAGGATGTTCGAGGGCTTGAGGTCACGGTGCACGACCAAGTTCCGATGGGCGTATTGCACCGCCGCGCAGACGGTGCGGAAGAGCTCGAGCCGCTCCGAGACGGAAAGACGTCGGGCGTCGCAATACTCGTCGATGGGCTCGCCGTCGACGTGCTCCATCACGAAATACGGCAAGCCGTCGTCGGTGGTGCCGCCGTCGAGCAGCCGGGCGACGTGGGGATGGTCGAGGCGGGCCAGGATCCGGCGCTCGGCCTCGAAACGGCGAACGATTTCGTCCCGATCGAGGTCGGGCCGGAGGAGCTTGATCGCCACGCGCTTGTCGAAAGCCTCGTCCGTCCGCACCGCCGAATACACGGTTCCCATGCCGCCGCGGCCGATCCGGCGCTCGATCTCGTAGGCGCCGATGCGGCGGCCCGCGGCGGGGCTCGCGACGAGCCGCGCCGTGCCCCGCGGTCGCTCCAGGAAATCGACGGCTTCGAGGTGAGCCGCGAGGAGGGATTCGACCTCGCCGCACAGGCCATGATCGCCCGCGCAGGCTTGGCGCAAGTATCCTCGCCGCCCTTCGGGATCACGCTCCAGGGCGCCGCGGAACACCTCCCGAACCATCTCCCAGCGGCCGGAATTCACGCCCTTACCTCCGGCTGAGCTCACGGAAGAGCCAGGCCTTGGCCAGGCTCCAATCGAGCTTGACGGTGGCCGGCGAGATCCCGAGGACCGCGGCCGTCTCCTCGACGTTGAGACCGCCGAAGAAGCGCATCTCGACGATCCGGCCCTGCCGCGGCGCGAACTCGGCGAGCGCCCAGAGGGCCTCGTCGAGGGCCAGCAGGTCAGGCTCCTGACCTTCCGGCACGCCCAGGGCCTCGTCGAGCCCGAGGGCGAGGGCCCCGCCGCCGCGCTTGGCCGAGCGCTTCTTGCGCGCGTGGCTCACCAGGAGCCGGCGCATCAGGGTCGCCGCCACGGCGAAGAACTGCCCCCGGTTCTGCCAGCGGATGCGCTTCTGCTTCACCAGGCTCACGTAGAGCTCGTGGACGACCGCCGTGGCCTGCAGCGTGTGTCCCCGGCTCTCGCGCTCGAGGTAGCTCTGAGCGAGCCGCCGGAGGTCGTCGTAGACCAGGGGCACCAGGCGCTCGAGAGCGTCGAGGTCCCCGGCGCTCCAGTCGCGGAGCAGCCGGGTGACGTTTTCCGGGGCGGGGGGCGGGGGGGCGGCCCCTCCGGCGGTGCCAGGCGATGAAGCGACAGGCGTCGATGCGATGGGCGTCAAGACAATACCTCCGTCGGGGCGACAGTTGAGCAGAAGGCCCGTGTCTCTTTAGACCCCCGAGGCGGGAGGAGGAGTTAGCCCGTCCGATGATTCGTTTAGACGATTCCGGTCCGGATTGCGCGTATTGTCTGAGCGTGGGTAACACCCGCCCCTGGTAGATGCCCCATGTTCATCGTGACTGAACGTTTGATCGCTGCAAGGAGGACTTGATATGAGATGCCAGAGAACGAATCGTGGGAGACGCTGCGTATCGAGGCTCGCGGGCATGGCCGGTCTTGTTGCCCTGATGGCAACGAGCCCGCCTGCCGTGGGTCAGGTCGTACTCCCAGTCACGTCCGATTTCAATGACGGCACCCCGCAGGGATGGACCTCGCAAGGGACAAGTAAGTTCTTCGTGCCGCCGAACCAGTTCGGACCCGCCGGCTCGCCAGGTGACCTCTTCGTGCGAGTTGAGGACGCATCCAGTAGCGTCACGACCGCGGTCGTACTCGCGCCGCCCGCATACTTGGGGGACTGGAGTCAACTCTGCCGCCTGGAGTTCGATGTGCAGCTCTTGGACGACGGTGTCGGAGGATCCCAGCCGTTCACGCCCAGGGTCTTCATCGAGTGGGATGACGACGGCTTCAACTCGGGAGCTCCTCCGATCGCACAGGCGAGATTCCGTGCCACGAGCGTTTCGCTGACGGAAGGCTCCGGATGGGCGCACGTGAGCGCGCCACTGGCGCCCCTGGACGTCAACGGCCAGCTCCCGGGCGACGCCGCGGGCGTATGGGAGATGACAATAGGCACCAATGACGACTGGAACGATCTCCTCGCGCACGTCGGCGTCCTGAGACTGCCAGCGGAGTTCACGGCCGGAAAGGAAGTCTTTGGATTCGATAACGTCCAATTGTCCGGATGCCCCTGTTTGGGGTCCCTCCGCGATACGCTTCTCTGCACCCCCGACGGCTCCGGCGATTACCTCTGGACCTTCTTCTTCAGGAACCTTTCCGATACCGCGGTCGAGCACCTCTTCTTCGTCGACCTGCCCTCGGGCGTCTCGATCGTCAGGGAAGGCTCGTTGCAACCAAACTACGTCCACTTCACGCCGCCGATCCCCAAGAACGGCTTCAGGACCGTCAAGCTCAGGATCAAGAACGCGACGCCGGGCACGCTCAGCTTCAGGATCACCCTCCACGACAAGGACATCGAGCAGTGCTGCGTGGCGGAGCACACCCTCGAGCTGCCCGAGTGCGAGTGCGCCCAGATCGTCGGCGTGAAGGCTCCGAATTGTTTCTTTTCGCCGCCGCCGCCCTACAGTTACACCCTGACTCTGGAGAACCTTTCCTCGAACCTGGTGGACTATTTGCTCTTCACGCCCACGGGCAATCCGGTCCCGAACGTGACCCTGACGCCGAACGTGGTCTCGGGCTTGGGGCTGGATCCGGTGCCCTATGCCAACGGCGAAGGCCGCCACAGCCAGGCGGTGACGATCAGCGGGCCTGACGCCAAGGCCGGGCAAGAGGTGTGCTTGAACGTGAGCCTGCACGATGAGCTGTTCCGGGAGTGCTGCTCGATCGAGCAGTGCGTCACGCTCCCGAGCTGCATTCTACCGCCGTGGGAGCCGATCGGCACCGGCACCGTGGTTTTTTTCCGCGACCGCCTGGTGATCTCGAACCTCGGGTCGAGCGGAGAAGACGGCGCCCGTGTCGACCTGGGGGAGGCCGAGAGCTTCCGCCTCGGCTGGCGTGACCTGGATCCGTCGGACGCCTTGCCCCAAGGGACTCTCCTGCGCTTCGGCTCCACCGGCGCCGTCGCCGGCAGGGAGCAGGAGCTCGGCACGATCGAGATCGTCAAGGGAGCCTCGGCGCTCGAGCTCTCCGCCGATTTCTCGGCCATCCACTCGCCGACGCAGAGGCTCGAGGTCTATGCCGGCGAGGAGCTGGTGACGGTGGTGAGCGGTCACCAGGGGACGGTGACGCTGGCCGGCAACAACGGTGTCGTTACCTGGCCGGCGGCCGTCTCCAAGCTCGGCGGCGATGGTGGCACCACCTGCTACGCCCCCGAGTGGGACGAGCCGATACGGATCACCATCCCCGGCACCGGCACCTTCGTGGGTGACGAGCTGCGCGTCCTGGCGGAGACGGATGAGACGTTGGACTTCATCAGCAGCTTCCGGCTCCAGGCGGCCCAGATCTCGAAGATCGTGGTCGTGGAGGCGGAAGCGGTCTACGACTGCAACGACAACGGCGTACCGGACGCCTTCGACGTCACCAACGGCACCTCGTTCGACGCGAACTTCGACGGGATCCCCGACGAATGTCAGGCCTCACCGGGGGACCTCGTGGTGCTTCTCAACACCGGCTTCGACGAAGCGGCGGACACCGTGCTTTCCCCGCCAGCCACCGACGATGATTGGACCGTCATCAACGCGGATCCACCCCGTCGGGGGAGGATCGTCGCCAATCCAGTGGCGGCGTGGGCGGCCGCCCAGCCCGATAGTGCCTGGATCTCGGTAAACCGGAATCGAGGGCAATCGGTGCCGGGTCTCGAGCGGCCGCAATTCGAGACCTGCTTCTGCCTCGGTGAAGGCGCTTCGGCTGCCGCTCTCGACCTCGAGCTCTTCGCCGACGACCGGGCCACCGTCTTCTTGAACGGCGGGCACGTCGCCGGGCCGGACGGCGGCTTCAATACTCCCGAGCCGTTCAGCGTCCACTACTCCGAAACCGTGGGCGAAGGTCTGCTACGGACCGGGGAGAACTGCCTTCAGGTTGAGGTCGACGACTTCGGCGGTGTGTTCACCGGATTGAACCTGGTGGGCACCCTCCGGGTCGGCAACGGGGCTTGCGAGTAAGAGTCGAAACATAACGGACCGCCGGAAGGTCCGGCGGTCCTCTTGATCGCGGCCCCCCGTCACTCCTCTGAGCCTGCCGCTCGGTCACCTCCCGCCCGTCCCCTGGAGACGCCGTCCCGCCGCCGCTTCGCGCTCCGCTTCCCGCGGACGCCCGAGGCGGCTGTAGACGTCCGCGAGCACGAAGTGGCCGAGCGGCGCGACGCCCGGCTCGGGAGCGAGATCGAGGCCGCGGCGCGCCGCCTCTTCCGCCGCCGCGAGGTCGCCGGCGTCGAGCAGCGCCTTGGCGAGGTAGAGGTGGCCGGTGCCGAACTGGGGGCGGATCTCGACCGTCGTCCTGAAAGCCTCCGCCGCCTCCCGCGCACGTCCGCTGCGCAGCAACAGCTTGCCCAGGTTGAAGCTCGCGCGGTAGGCGTCCTCGTGGACGTCCACGGCCTTGCGGTAGGCCGCGACCGCTTCGTCGACGCGGCCGAGCTCCTCGCGCGCCAGGGCGAGGTGGAAGTGCGCCCCCGCGAGCTCCGGGTTGGCGGCGAGGGCCTCCGCGAGCCGGCCCTCGGCCTCGTCCGGACGTCCCATCTCGAGGTAGCACTCGCCGAGCTTGGCGAGGAAACGCGGACGATCGAGGTCGAGCTCCAGCGCCCGCAGCAGCTCCGTCTCGGCCTCGGCGAAGCGGCCCTGTCGCATCCGCACGTCGGCGACCTGCCAGATCACCCGGCCGTTGCGCGGGTCGAGCGCGGCGGCGCGCTCGAGGCCGGCGAGGGCGTCGTCGAGACGGCCCAGCTCCTTGTAGGCCACGGCCAGGCTGTAGAGCGCCTCCTGGTTCTCGCCGTCGAGCGCCAGGGCGTCGCGGTAGGCCGCGGACGCCTCCTCGAGGCGCCCGGCCTTGCGCAGGAAATTGCCGAGCAGCAGGTGCGCCTCGACGATCTCCGGGTCCTCGGCGAGCGCCTGACGCGCCAGGGCGACGGCGCCCTCGACGTCGCCGAGGGCCGACGCCGAGCCGGCCTCCTTGAGCAGGTTGTAGAGCCCGATCTTGTCCTTGGGGTCGCTGCGGGCACGGTCGTCGTCGAGGTGGCGGCTGCTGGCCGCCCCGCCGAGGTAGCCGAGGGCCGCCAGCCGTTCCGCGGTCACCGCGTCCACCGGCTGCGGCCCGCGGTCCGCCTCGGGGCTCGCGACCTCGCCGAGGAGACGGTCGAGGGCCGCCGCCATGTCGCGGGCCAGACGCGGCTCGCGCGCCGCCAGGTCGGCGAGCTCGCGCGGGTCCTCTTCGAGGTCGTAGAGCTCGGGCCGCGGCGCGCGGATCAGCTTGTAGCGGCCGTCCTGGATCGAGCGCAGCTCGCTCCAGCCGTAGTGGTAGCGCGGGAACCAGCTCTCGGCGAGCGCCAGCAGGCGCCGGCGCTCGCCGCCCGCCGGCGCCAGCAGGTCCACGCCCTGGACCTGCGGCGGCGGCGCCAGGCCGAGACGCGCCAGGATCGTCGGCATGACGTCGACGATCCGCACCTGGTCGTCCACCACGCCGGCGCCGATGCCGGGGCCGGCGATGAGGAGGGGGATGCGCACCACTGCGTCGTAGAGGAAAAAGCCGTGGGTGCGCTCCTGGTGCTCGCCGAGCATCTCGCCGTGGTCGCCGAGCACCACCACCAGCGTCTCGTCGAGCCGGCCGTCCTCCGCGAGCGCCGACAGCAGCCGCCCGACCTGGGCGTCGGTGGCGGCGATCTCGGCGTCGTAGGCTCCCGAGACGTCGGCGGGAAACCGAGACCGGTAGGGCTCCGGGGCCTCGTAGGGAGTGTGCGGATCGTAGAGGTGGACCCAGGTGAAGAGGGGGCCTTGCATTCCCCCCCGATCCCCCCCGGGGGGGCCGTCCCGGCTCTGCGTCCACCAGCCGAGGACCTGGTCGACGACGTCGGCGCCGGGCCGCTGGATCGCGTCCATGCCGGGGGCCTGCTCGTACTTCGTGAGGTCGAAGTCGTCGAAGAAGCGCTCGAAGCCCTGGGCGATGCCCCAGCGCGAGTCGAGCACGAAGGCGCCGACGAATCCGCCGGTGGCGAAGCCGGCGGCGGCGAGCGTCTCGGCGAGGGTCGCCGCCTCCTCGGCGAGGTAGAAGCCGCCGTTGTCGCGCACGCCGTGGAAGGCCGGGTACGTCCCCGTCATCAGCGAGGAGTGGGCCGGCAGCGTCAGGGGGGCCACGGTGGCGGCGCGGGTGAAGCGCAGGCCGCGCTCGGCCAGGGCGTCGAGGTGCGGCGTCGCGGCGGCGGCGTAGCCGTAGCTGCCCAGGCGGTCGGCGCGCAGGGTGTCGAGGGTGATCAGCAGCACGTGGCGGGGCTCGGCGCGTCCGCAGCTTTGCCAACCGATCGCGGCCACGGCGCAGATCATGAGGAGTCCAAGCGGAAGACGAGTGGTCCGACGCATCGCGCGTTCCAGCGTAGTGTAGCGGCCTTCGGCGAGGACGGGCGACCCTGGCCGGCGCAGCCGGAGACCGGAATAGAATGCCGACGTCATGGATCAGCAGCCAAGGAACGATCCGCGCCGAGACGCCGCGGAGGAGCAGTGGTGACGACGACCGCAGCGGCCATCGCCCTGACCCCCGCCCATCCTCTGACGTTATCGATACCGGAGGTCGATGGTGGCGACGCTGCCAGATCCCCTGCGCAAGAAGCTCGAGAAGGCGGTCACGAAGGCGCGCGAGGTTGCCGAGGAGGGCGCCCGGGCGACATCTTCGTCCGCTGGAAGCCGCTCCACGTGCAGCCTATCGGCTGGGAGCCCGACTTGAACGACGACGTACGCCTCAACATCCGTCCGTTCATGACCGTCCCTGACGTCGCGCCCTGGTACCATCTCGGTCCCGAGTACGGCGGCAAGAAAGGCGACCGGATCAACGACCACCACCTGACGCTCGAGGAGAAACGTCGGGCGCGCCGCGAGGCCGGCAAGCCCTCGGAGCCATGAAGCCCTCAGAGCTCTCCATCCTCCTCGGCGAAGGCGAAGGCACCATGCTGGAGTACAAGGAGTCCCTCTCCTCGTCCTTCGCCCGGGAGCTGGTCGCCCTGGCGAATACGGCGGGGGGAAAGATGCTCCTGGGAGTGCGCGACGACGGGACGGTGAAGGGCATCGCCGATTCCAACACGCTGCGGGCGCGCATCCAGGACATCGCGCGCAACTGCGACCCGCCGGTCACGGTGCTGGTGGAACCGGTGGGCGATGTCATGGTGGTCACCGTGCGCGAGAGCAACGCCAAGCCGGTGCAGTGCAGCGACGGCTTCTTCTGGCGTCAAGGGGCGGTCACCCAGAAGCTCACGCGCAACGAGATTTGGGAATTCTTTCGCAGCGAGGGAGTGATCCGCTTCGACCTCTGCCCCTGCCCGCGATTTCGCTACCCCCAGGACTTCGACCGCAAGAAGTACGACGCCTGGCTCCGCCTGAGCGGCATCACGGGCCGGCCGCGCACCGAGGACGTCCTGGTCAACATCGAAGCCGCTGAGCGCTCGGGCGGCCGGTTGGTGTTCCGCAATGCCGGGGTCCTCTTCTTCGCACGGAAAGTCCGGCACTTCTTCAACCAGGCCTACGTCACCTGCCTCCTCTTCAAAGGCATCGACAAGGTCCACGTCCTCGACCGCAAGGACTTCGCTGGGGGCGTCGTCTCCGACATCGAAGACAGCCTGCGCTTCATCGAGCGCAACACGCGAACGGCGTATCGGATCGAAGGTCTGCGGCGCGAGGAGATCCCCGAGTACCCGCCGGCGGCCCTGCGCGAGGCCGTCACCAACGCGGTCATGCACCGCGACTGGTTCAACGAAGGGGCCAACGTCTTCGTGGAGATCTACGCCGACCGGATCGAGGTCAGCAACCCCGGCGGCCTGCCCAGCGGGATGCTCCCCTCGGACCTCGGCCGTAAGAGCGTGCGCCGCAATCCGCTGATCGCCGATCTTCTGCACCGGATCGAGTACATCGAGAAGGCGGGCACGGGCATCCGGCGCATGCGGGAAGCGGTCAGGGAGCACGGCAGCCCGGCGCCTCTGTTCGAATCCACCGGTTTTTTCACCGCCACGTTCCGGCCGCTGAGCACGCGGCCCCCGGAAGTCACCCCGGAAGTGACCCCGGAAGTCGAGACCCCCCAAGCTACCCCCGAAGTCGCGGGTCAAGTCACGGGTCAAGTCACGGGTCAAGTCACGGGCCAAGTCACGGGCGAAGTTCTGCGGCTGTTGAAGGCGCTCAAATCCGGACCGAAGTCGCGCGCTGAAGCTCAGGACAGCTTGAGCTTGATCGGGTTGGCGAACTTCAGAAAGCGATATCTCGAACCGTCCATGAAGCTTGGGCTCGTGGGGATGACCATCCCGGACAAGCCTCACAGCCCAATACAGCGGTACGGGATCACATCCCTGGGACTTGAAGTCCTGAAGCAGGCTCGGTAGGACAGCGAATGAGTAGTCCCGTGGCCACCGAGACCGTGCTCGAAGCTCTGACCGCGGCCCTCGGCCAGGCCGCCCGCCACAACCGTAGCGCTATGGTGGCCCCCGCGGCCGTCCTGTGGCCCGACGAGGCTGGCCAGTGGGAGCCCCTGGTGCCGCTCCTGCGCGAGCTTCTGCCGGCCTTCCTGACCCTCGGAGATTACGCCCCCGAAGAGCGCACCGGTCCCGCGATCTGGATGCGCTGCCTGCTGGCCGGCGAGCTCGGGGCCGCTGGCGGCCCGAGGGCACCGTCCCCGTCCTCTACCTCCCCGGCGTCAGCCGCCAGATGCTCCGCGCGGCCCTCGGTGGGCTCACCGAGCTTGCTCCTCACGAGGCCGGGGCGAGAATCGCCGAGCTCGAGAAACACCACGGCGTACGGCGCGGCTGGGTGTGGGCGGAGATCGGACAGGCGCCGCTGGCGAATGCCCTGGAGCACCTGGCGACCCTCGCCCGGGCGACCGCGTCGCCGTTGACCGGGGCTTCGGCCGACGCGATGGCCGAAGCCTACGCCGCGAGTGGGTGGCGGGCCGACGCAGCGGTGCTCCACGCCCTGCCGCGTTCGTGGTCGCGGTAGCCGCGGACGGCACGGTGGTCGCCAAGCAGTCGACCATCGTGGGCGGAGGAGACTGACGATGGAGCTGGATGCCCTCGACCGCATCGCCGCCAAGGCCTTCGACGGCTACCTGGTGCGCAAAGACCTGGTCCGCCAGTTCAGCAGACAGTTCCCGGTACCGACCTACGTGGTGGAGCTCATGCTCGGCCGCTACTGCGCCTCGCTCGACGAGGCCGAGATCCAGGAAGGGCTGGAGATCGTCCAGCGCCAGCTCGCGCAGCGTACCTGCCGCCCTGGCGAGCAGGAACTGTTCAAGGCACGGGCTCGGGAGCAAGGCTCCGTGAAGGCTATCGATCTCATCACCTACCAGGAGCGAGCGCAAGTCGGCGCCGTGTGCTAGACTACGCCAGGTTTTTCGGACAGCCACGTCGGGCTCGCGGTCGAGCCGGCGTCAAGAACGGACAACGCGCTGGGGGCCGGCCTCACGGCCAGCGCCCGATGTCTTGTCCTTGAAAGGAGACCGGACATGAAGAGCAGAGGTCGCGTCGTTTCCGCCATCGCGCTCGCCGGGGCCCTCGTCCTCCTGGCGGCCCCGCTCGCCGCCCAGCGCGTGACCGGGCAGATCAACGGGACGGTCCGGGACGACGAGGGAGGCGTGCTGCCGGGCGTGACCGTGTCCCTCACCGGGGAGACCGTCGCCGGCGCCCAGACCGCGATCACCCTCGCCGACGGCTTCTACCGCTTCCTCGGCCTGGCGCCCGGCTTCTACGACCTCAAGTTCGAGCTCGAAGGCTTCGCGCCGCTGACCCGCACCGGCGTGCGCGTGTCGCTGGGCGCCTCGACCGTCGAGGACGTCAGCCTCAAGGTCGGCGAGCTCTCCGAGGCCATCACGGTGACCGCGGAGGCCCCGGTGGTCGACACCGAGTCGAACGAGGTCGGCGCCAACTACGGCCGCGACTGGGTGGCCAACGCGCCGGTGCAGCGGCTGAGCTTCAACGACCTGGTGGCCGCCGCCCCCGGCTCGCTGCGCGGCGGCGACACCAGCCGGCGCACGATGGTCTACGGCTCCTCCTACGACGAGAACTCCTTCCAGCTCGACGGCGCCGACGTCAACGACAACTTCTTCAACGAGCAGCTCGCCCAGCCCAACATCGACGCCATCGAGGAGATCGAGATCCTCTCCCTCGGCGCTCCGGCCGAGTACGGCAACCTGACCGGCGCCGTCTACAACATCGTGACCCGGCAGGGCACCAACCAGTTCCGCGGCGACGTGAGCTTCTACACCCAGCTCGACGGCCTGACCGACAGCAACACCGATGAGACCGACAACGAGGGCTTCCCTTTCGAGCGCGACGAGTACACCGACTACAGCGCCCAGGTCGGCGGACCGATCTCGCGCGACAAGGTCTGGTTCTTCGCCTCCTTCCAGCACCAGGAGGACAGCTTCCTCGCCGTCGGCGCCAATCCCTCGGTGGGCCCGCTCGCCACCTCGTCCGCCGAGTATGACCGCTATTTCGGCAAGCTCAACGTGCAGATCAACCAGAGCCACCGCCTGCAGGTGACCTACCACCAGGACGAGTCGCTCGAGGCCGTAGGCATCGGCGTGGACGTGGCCCCGACCACGGCCTTCGCCCGCGAGGGCAAGACTCCGACCCCGGGCCTCGGCTACACCGGCATCGTCTCGCCCAAGACCTTCGTCGAGGCGCGGTTCACGGGCTTCTACGGCGACGTCTTCCTGGGGCCGGCCGATCCCGCCCAGCCGCGCGACCTGGCGCGTTTCATCGACCTCGACACCGGCTTCATCTCCGGCGGCCATTATTATTGGTACGACTTGCAGCCCGAGCGCAGCACGCTGAACGTCAAGGTCTCGCACCTCGCCGAAGATTTCCTCAAGGGCGATCACGATTTCCGCTTCGGCGTGCAGTACAACGAATCGGAGGCCGGCGGCGTCTACGGCTACAACGACCTGATCCTCACCTACCAATACGGCGGCGCCCAGTACGGCTACGGCTACACCCGGGTGCCGTTCAGCTACAGCGGCAACACCGAGGCGATCGGGCTCTTCGTCGACGACACCTGGCACGTCAGCGACCGGCTGACGCTCAACCTCGGCGTGCGCTACGACTCCAACGACGCCTTCTCGCGCGAGCAGCAGGAGCTCGACGAGAACCTCCGGCCCACGGGCGTCGTCTTTCCGCGCGCCGACTTCTACACCTGGGAGTACGTGTCGCCTCGCCTGGGCTTCAATTACAAGCTCACCGCGGACGGCAGGACGGTGCTGAAGGGCCACTTCGGCCGCTATCAGCGCGCCATCGCCACCGGCGAGTTCGCCAACGTGATCGGTCCGTCGATCAAGCCGATCTTCGCGGGTCCGTTCGACCCGGCGACCAATACCTTCCTCGACCTCTTCCAGATCACCGACAACTCGAACCTGAGCGTCGACCCGGGCTACGACAGCCCGCGCACCGACCAGTTCATCTTGAGCCTCGAGCGCGAGGTCGGCCACAACCTCGGCGGCTATCTGAACCTGGTCCACAAGCGCGGCCGTGACTTCGCCGCCTGGCGCGACGTCGGCGGCATCTACGAGGAGGTCGTGTGGATCGACGGCGACTACGACCTCGACGGCGTCGTCGACGGCGACGACCCGTTCGCGACCGGCGATCCGATCACCTTGTTCCGGTTGCTCAATTCGCCCTCGGACCGCGCCTTCCAGATCACCAACCGCGACGAGATGGACATCGACATCTACGCCGCGAGCCTCGGGGTGATCAAGCCGATGTCGAACAGGTGGTCGCTCAACGCGTCGCTGACCTACCTGCGCTCGGAGGGCCGCACGCCCGACAGCGGCGGCGGCTCCAACGTGCAGCAGCGCGGCGGTCTGCAGTTCCGCCAGTTCGGCCGCAATCCGAACGATTTCGTCAACACCGGCGGCCGGCTGCGCGGCGACGTCCCCTGGCAATTCAAAACGCAGCTCGTCTATCAGCTCCCCAAGGGCTTCCTGGCGGCGGTGAACCTCTCCGTGTACAGCGGCGCCAACCGCGTCCGCATCGTCCGCCCGCCGCGCGAGGTTACCAACTTGTCGACCACGATCCTGGCCCAGGAGCGCGGCAGCTTCGGGCGCCTGCCGTCGGCGGCCCTGGTCGACCTGCGCCTGGAAAAGGAATTCACGCTTGCCGGCGACGTGCGCCTGGGCATCATCGCCGACGTGTTCAACGTCTTGAACGACGATTCCTACCTGGGCGTGCGGAGCTCGATCTCGACCGCGTCGGTCTTCGACCTGCCGGCCGGCTTCGTGTTGCCGCGGCGGGTGCAGCTCGGGGCCAAGCTGCGGTTCTGAGATCCGCGGCTTCGCCGCGGAAATCCCCCCTGCCCCCCTTTTTCAAAGGGGGGTACCTGACGGCTCGCTTCGCCTCGCGCGTGCGCGGACGCACGCCCACCCCTCTCCAGCGCCGAGCCGATGCGCCAGCGAGGAGTCCGTTTCCCCCCCTTTGAAAAAGGGGGGCTAGGGGGGATTTCTTCCAAGCTCCGCCAGACGTTCCCGCGCCGGCTCGAAGCCCGGATCGAGCGCCAGGACGCTCTCGAAGAAGGGCCGCGCCTCGCCGGCGCGGCCCTGACGCACCAGCACCAGCCCCAGGTTGTAGGCGTAGCGGGGATCGCTGGCGTCGAGGCGCCCGGCCTCGCGGAAGGCGCGCTCCGCCTCGCCGAGCTCGCCCGCCCCGCCCAGCGCCATGCCGAGCGCGTTCCAGTAGGTCGCCGTCGCCGGCTCGATGGCGACGGCCTCGCGCAGCTCCGCTACCGCAGCGCCGGCGTCGCCGAGGTGGGTGAGCACCTCGCTGAGCATGGCGCGCAGGTTGGCGTCGCGGGGCGCCAGGGCCCTGGCCGCCTCGAGGGCGCGGCGCGCCTCGGCGAGCTTGCCGAGACGCCCGAGCAGCCGCCCCTCCTCTTTCTTCAGGCCGGCGTGGCTCGGCAGCACGAGCTGGCCGGCGGCGAGCGCCGCCAGCGCCGCGTCGGCGTCGCCGAGCCGCAGGCGCGCCTCGGCGAGACCAAGCCAGCCCTCGGGATAAGCCGGCGTCCGCTCGGTCGTGACCTGGAAATGACGGGCCGCGTCGCCCGCGCGGCCCAGCCCACGCAACGCCCGCCCCAGGTAGAGGTGAACCTCGGCGTTGTCGACGCCGCGCCCGAGGAGGTCCTCGAATCTCGCCGCGCTGGCGCGGAAGTCCTCCGCGTGGAGCGCCACCAGCCCCTGACGCATCAGGTCGTTGGCGACGCGGAACTCGCCGATCTTGTCCTTGGGATCGGCTCCCGGCGTCGCCGTCGCCGCGGGGGAAGCGCCCCCCACGTAGCCGAGGGCGTGGAGCCTCTCGAGCAGCTCCGGCGGCAGCGACTGCGCCCCCGTGTCCGGCGGACGCTCGCGGGCAAGGAAGCCGCCCAGGGCGTCGTCGAGGGCGCGGACGCGCGGGCGGTGCTCGTCGGCGACGTTGCGCGTCTCGCCGGGATCGTCGGCCAGGTCGTAGAGCTCCGGGCGGGGCGCCCGGACGTACTTCCAGCGCCCGTCGCGGACGACGCGCAGGTCGCTCCAGCCGAAGCGCAGGCGCGCCACCAGCGACTCCGCGTAGACCGGCGCCGGCTCGGGCTCGGCGCCGCCGCGCAGGGCGCCCGCCAGGCTGCGTCCCGAAAGCTCCGCGCCGGCCGGCGGCGCGACGCCGGCGAGCTCGAGGATCGTCGGGTAGAGGTCGACGAGCCCGGCGGCGCCCGCCAGCCGCGTACCCGGCACGACACCGGGGCCGCGCACGATCAGCGGCACGCGCAGGGTCGACTCGTAGACGAAGAAGCCGTGCAGGGGCTCGTCGTGCTCGCCGAGCCCCTCGCCGTGGTCCGAGGTGACCACGAGGAGGGTGTCGCCGGCGAGGCCGGTCTGCAGATCTCCCCCCTCGATCCCCCCAGGGGGACGGTGCAACGCCGCGTCGAGGCGTCCGACGAGCTCGTCGGTCCAGGCGACCTCCCCGGCGTAGGGACGGCCGGGGTAGCGCGACGCGTACGGCTCGGGCGGCTCGTAGGGATCGTGGGGGTCGAAGAGGTGCAGCCACAGGAAGAGCCGCGAGCCGTCGCGCTGGCTCTCGATCCACGTAAGCGCCTCGGCGAGGGTCGCGTCGCCGCGCTTCTGGGCGGTGTTGAGGAAGCTCGGATCGTCGGCGGACGTCTCGAAGTCGTCGGAGTAGACGCCGAAGCCGCGATCGAGGCCCGAGGCCGCCGAGACCACGACGGACGACACGAAGGCCGCGGTCGCGAATCCGGCGTCGCGCAGGACCTCGGCGAGCAGCGGCAGGTCGGGAATCGCCGCCGGCGACACGTTGTCGCGCACGCCGGTCTCCGTGGGCAGGCGTCCGCTCATCAGCGACACGTGGGACGGCCGGGTCAGGGGGACGTGGGCGCAGACCTGCTCGGCGAGCGCCCCCTCGCGGGCCAGGCGGTCGAGGTGGGGCGTCGCCACGTCGCCGCCGTAGGCGCCGACGTGGTCGGCGCGCAGCGTGTCGAGGGTCACCAGCACGACGTGACGGGCCGCGGGCGGCGGCGGAGCGTCGCGGCAGGCCGGGAGGGCGAGCAGGAGAAGGGTGAGGAGAGCGGCGCGCGCGAACGGCGCGCCGCGCGACCCCCGTTCGGGACGTGGCCGCGATCTCGGGCCTTGGCTGGACGCGGTCAGAGTCTTCAATCTGACGCCGCCGTGACCTTTTCGGCCAGCCAGACATTGATCAGCGTTTCGCTGGAAACGCCCTGACGGAGGGCCACGGCGGCTACCTTCTTCGCGAGCTCCGGTTCGATGGCGGCAAGGAAGGTCCGGCGTCGGATGTCGACTTCGAAGTCCGCGTCCCGGGTCAGATCATCGTAGTCTGCGACGTCGTGTCCATCCCAAAACTCCGCCGCCTCCTCAATGCTGGCAAAGTGCTCAGGGATCGGGTCACGCTTGGTGCTGGATCTTGCCATAGGTCTTTCTCTCTTTACGAGTCATATCACGGGCGCTCACAACCAGCGCCTCCCTTGTCGTCTTGTAGATGAAGAACACCGTCAGGTAGCGGCCGACCTGGGTCCGGCCGAAGGCGGCGTAGAGGTCCTCGCCCTCGACGTCACCCGGCGATGCAGGCTGTAACGAAATGATGGGCCAGGGTCGGCCGACGAGCCAGCACGTCCAGCCGGGCACCACCATAGCGGCCCGCCACCTTCAGGGCCGATCCCCGTAGCGCAGATCTGCGTAACGTCCAAGTCTCAATATACTCTGATGACGAGCTGGTCCGGCCACCCGGCTGGGACTTGGCCGACCACCAACGGTTTCTTCCGGCCGCTGGTCGAGATCGATGGCGTCACGCCGTGACCCGCGAGAGCCTGGCGAGCAGCAGCGCGCCGACGGCGGCCACGAGCAGTGAGGTGGCGAGGCCGGGGAAGTACCCCCCGGCGTCGAGCGCCAGGAGGGGATGGAGGAGCCCGTTGGCGACGCCGGCGATCCCGAGGAACCACAGCGGGAACAGCGCGACGTGGCGCCGGCGCGCCAGCCCCCACGCGCTCAACGCCCAGATCCCCAGCCACGCCAGGTTGAACGAGACGAAAAAGCGCAGCGACAGCGGCGGCAGGCCGAAGGCGGCCGGGAGGCGCTCGTGGAAGCCTGTCGTCACCTCCTCGACGAAGTGACCGGCCTGGGCGGCGATGGCGATCGCGGCGACCCACACCGCCCGCTGCACCGCGGCCGCGCTCGCTACGACGCCGCCCCGCGAAATCGTCAGCCACAACGCGACGACGGCCGCGACCGTGAGCACGAGGACGCTGGGAAGCACTTCAGTCATTGGAGCGCTGGGCCAGGACCTGCGCCAGGATCCCCAGGAAGATCGCCAGGAGGACCGTCCTCAGCAGCAGCTCGGCGTCGTGGTCCATCCGCGAAGCCTATCCCGGCATGGGATCGGCCGGCCAACCTGTCCGCCCTCCGCCGGTTCAGCCGCCGAGTCGAGGTTCTGAAGCGTGAGCTTGACGCGGGACGCTTGTGTATGTACTCTGTATGCATGAAGGTCGTTTGGGATCCCGCCAAGGCGGGTACCAACCTCGAGAAACATGGGATCCGATTCTCAGACGCCCTTGGCCGCATCTTGGTGGTGGTCTACACCCACCGTGGCGAGGACGTTCGGCTGATCTCGGCTCGGCGCGCAACGCGACGGGAAAGGCGGCAATATGAAGAAGGAGTATGACTTCAGCCAGGGTAAGCGGGGCTCCGTCATCCGGCCCAAGGGGAAGACGCGGATCACGATCTACCTGGACGACGACACACTGGAAACTTTCCGCGAGCGGGCCGACCGAGCGGGCATCGGCTATCAGACCATGATCAATCAAGCGCTTTCCGAGTACCTCGAGAGGTCGTCGGCGCAACTCGACGAAGCGACGCTTCGCCGGGTCCTGAGAGAAGAGCTCCGAGCCACCGGATAGAACACCCCTGGCCGGCGCGGGCGACCGGCCCAGCCGCGCGGAGTCGGAGGGCGAGCACCGCTCGCCAGATGGTGCGTGGTGCGCACGCTACGTCTCCAGCGAGATCCATCGCGCACGGACTCCCTCAATCCAGCAGCGCCGGCGACAGGACCGCCTTGAGCGCCGGGTCCTGGCCGTCGAGCCAGCGCCGCAGCGTCTTGAGCCCGTCCTTCAAGTGGTAGGACTCGAAGCCCGCCTCGCGCATCACCTCCGCCAGGTGCGCGCTCTTGATCCCCACCTCGCAGTAGAAGACGTAGATGCGGCCGCGGTCGAGCTGCGGCCAGGTCTTGAGGGCCTCGAAGTAGTCGAGGCGCTGGGCCTGCGGGTAGTGCCACCCCCGGAATGCCTCCGGCGAGCGCAGGTCGACGACCACGGCCCCGTCCGGCACCGACTCGACCTCGCAGCTCGTGGCCGCCGCGCGGCCCAAGTCGAGGGCCCGCAGGTCGAGGGTCATGCGCTCCCGCGCCTGGAGGCGAACGTGGCCGAGCTCGAGGCGGGCCTCGGCCTCGTTGACCCGCTTGAACGAGGCGTGGGTGGCGGGATGATCGCGGGTCAGGGCGCAGTATTCCGGCACCTTGGCCGACAAATCGAAGGTGCCGATGCGCCGCGCGTAGACGAAGATCTCCTCCTTGTTGGTGCCGCACAGCGGACGCAGCACGGGCAGGTCGGTGGCGCGCGAGATCACCGCCAGGTTCTGCAGCGTCTGCGACGACACCTGGCCCACCGATTCGCCGGTGACGATCGCCGCGGCGCCCACCGCCCGCGCCACCTGGTCGGCGGCGCGCAGCATCTGGCGCTTGAGCACCACCTGCCACAGCGCCTGCGGGCAGCGCTCCTCGAGCTCCGCCACCAGGGGCTGGAAGTCCACCATGTGCAGGCGCGGACGCACGCCGTAGCTCCAGCGGTCGGCCAGCACCTTGATCACCGCGAGGGTGCCGTCGCAATGCGGCGCGCCGCCGAGGTGGCAGAAGACGTACTCGAGCTCGACGCCGCGCCGCAGCAGCAACCACGACGCCACCACCGAATCGAAGCCCCCCGAGACCAGGGCCACGGCCCGGCCGCCGCGGCCCAGCGGCAGGCCGTCCGGCCCCGGCACGCTGTCGCTGAAGAAGTACGCCTGGCCGGCGTGGAGCTCTACGTAGGCCGTGACCTCGGGCGAGCCGAGGTCGACGCGCGCCGCGTGCGGCAGCAGGCGGGTGCCGAGCTCACGGTCGACGTCGGCCGAGCGGAAGGGGATCTGCTGGGGCTCGACCCGCCGCGCCCGCACCGCGAACCTCTTGCCGGCGAGGCGCGGCGCGAAGATCTCCTCGCCGTGGCGCACCACGTCGTCCAGGCTCTCCCAGGTCCGGTGCTCGACCCGCGACACCGAGCTGACGCCGAAGACCCGGGCCAGCGCCGCGTCCGCCTCCGGCGACGACGCGGTCACGAAGAGGCGCGACCAGGTGCGCGCGAGCTCGAAGTCGATGCCGGAGGAGGCGAGGGCGTCCTCGAGGTTGGCGACCAGGCGGGAGGTGAAGCGCTGCCGCGTGCCCTTGGCCTTGATCGAGAGCTCGCCCGAGAGGCGGACGAGGAAGACGTAGGGGCGTTCGGGGGTGGTGGGGGCGGGGCCGCGCATGGACGAGGACTCCTCGAAGAACGTTAAAATATCATGACGATGAGGACCTTCGCTCGCCTCGCCACCGTCGTCCTTCCGGCCTGGCTCCTGGCGCTCGCGGCGTCCGCCGGCGCCGGGGACGCTTACGATCCGCGGCGGGTGGTGTGGACGCGGCTCGAGCTCGAGGCCCACAAGCTCTTCCTGAGCGCCCGCTCGGAGGTGAGGCTGCGCTCCGTCCCGGCCGTCGAGGCGGCCGGCGAATGGATCGAGAGCCCGCACGGCGCCGGGATCCTGCCGCACGGTCCGCGCGTCTTCGAGGTGAGGATCGACACCGCGATGATGGGCCGCGAGTCGACCGACAGCGTGTGGTTCGACCCGCGGCACGTCGACGCCTTCCAGCGGATCAAGGTGCGTCTGGGCAAGAAGGGCTACCGCAAGGTCATCCGCTACAGCGACGAGGGCACTTTCGTCCGGCGGACCGCGCCCACCGACCACCGCGAGGCGCGCCGGCCGTTCGCCGACTGGTCGAAGCTCGAGACCTTCTTCTATCCCCATCCCGAGGGCGACGGGTGCCGCCACGTCACCGAGCCGTCGGTCCTCTTCTACCTCCTCGCCGCCGACCCCGACCTGGCGGCGGCCGGCCGCGAGAAGCGGCGCGTCTGCGTCTACTCCGGCGACACGGTGATCCCGCTGGCGATCGCGGTCGAGGGCACCGAGAAGCTGGCGGTCGACTACGTCGATCCGGCCGTGGAGGCCGTGCCCGGCGGCCGCGAGGTCGACGTCTGGCGGGTCGCGCTGCGTCCGTTCTCCGCCGACGGCGACTTCGAGCTCCTGGGCCTCGACGGCGACGTCGAGGTGCTGATCGAGCAGATCTCGCGCCTGCCGGTCGAGGTGCGCGGCCGGATCAGCGGCCTCGGCCGGGTCGCCGTCAAGCTCAAGGCGGTCGAGCGCGGGCAGCTTTAGGGAACCCTCACCCCCGGCCCCTCTCCCAGGGGGAGAGGGGAGTAAGATGTCGGGGATCGAGCCCCCTCTCCCCCTGGGAGAGGGGGGTTGGGGGTGAGGGTAGATTCGGCCTCCAAAAGGAGTCAGGGATGGCCTTCAATCTGCGCAACCGCCACTTCTTGAAGCTCGAGGACTTCACCGGCCGCGAGATCCTCTTCCTGCTCGACCTGGCCCGCGACCTCAAGCGGGCCAAGTACGGCGGCTACGAGCGCCCGCGGCTGGCCGGCAAGAACGTCGCCCTCATCTTCGAGAAGACCTCCACCCGCACCCGTTGCGCCTTCGAGGTCGCGGCCTACGACCAGGGCGCCCACGTGACCTACCTCGGTCCCACGGGCTCGCAGATCGGGCACAAGGAGTCGATGAAGGATACGGCGCGGGTGCTCGGCCGCATGTACGACGCCGTCGAGTACCGGGGCTTCGGCCAGGCGGTGGTCGAGGAGCTGGCGGCCCATGCCGGGGTGCCGGTGTGGAACGGGCTGACCGACGAGTTCCACCCCACCCAGGTGCTGGCCGACCTGATGACCATGCGCGAGCACTCGGTCAAGCCGCTGCCCGAGGTCGCCTACTGCTACCTCGGCGACGCCCGCAACAACATGGGCAACTCGCTGATGGTGGGCGGCGCCAAGCTGGGCATGGACGTGCGCCTGGCGGCGCCGAAGGAGTGCTGGCCCGCCGCCGCCCTGGTCGAGCGCTGCCGCGGCTACGCCGCCGCCGCGGGCGGCCGCCTCACCCTGACCGAGAGCGTGGAGGAGGGCGTCGACGGCTGCGACTTCCTCCACACCGACGTCTGGGTGTCCATGGGCGAGCCGGAGTCGAAGTGGGAGGAGCGCATCCGGCTGCTGAGGCCCTACCAGGTCAACCGCGAGGTGCTGGCGAAGACCGGCAAGGCGGACGTCAAGTTCCTGCACTGCCTGCCCGCCTTCCACAACCGCGAGACGAAAGTGGGCGAGGAGATCTTCCGGAAGTTCGGGCTCGACGGCATGGAAGTCACCGAGGACGTCTTCGAGTCGCCGGCCTCGATCGTCTTCGACCAGGCGGAGAACCGCGTCCACACAATCAAGGCGGTGATGGTGGCGACCCTGGGGGACTGAGGAAACGGTCGCTGCCGAGCCGACTCCTCAGACGTCCTTCAGGATCTCGTCCGCGGAGTCGACCACGGGAGCTCTCGTTAGCCAGCTCCGGAGCCGCTCGAGGTCCTTGGCGCCCAGGATCCGTCGCCGCAACGCCGCGCTCGGAGACAGCCCGCGTGCACCGAGCACCGCCAGGATGGCTTTGGCGCACTCTTCGGCCCTGCCCTGCTGCCGGACTTCCTCGATGACGCGATTGCCGCGGGCCACGAGACCCCGAGCCACCGCGTCGTCGGCCGCCGCGGCGTCGAAGAGCGCCTCCACCTCGAGCGGCTCGATCAGACACCGGTCCGCGATCACCGACGAGCGGTTCAGCTCGACCCAGTCCTTCTCCTGGGGCGACCACTCGCCCACCGTCCCGGTCTTGAGGAAGATCGCGAAGACGCGTCGCAATCCGCGGCGAATCATCTTCGGAGCCTTCCCGGAAACGTCGGCGCGGCTCTGCGTCGACACGACCTCGAACGCGATCTCTTCGAGATGGCGCCGCCGGGTCGCGGGATCGATGCCGTCCTTCAGGATCGCCGAGTCGGACGCGAAGTCGGACCCCTTCGCGAAACGGGTCTTCAGGTCGGAGGCGACGCGGTAGCCGGGCGCGACCTTGCCGCGCAGGACGTAATCGAACTCGCCGTGGCGCGTGGCGTGGCGAGCCTCGGCCGGCATCGCCAGGAGGCGCCGGCCGTCGATGCGCTCCCAGCGCGTCACCTCCGGCGGATCGAGGTGGTCGTCGACGTGTGGGAACCGCTCGTGCGCCGGCAGCCGCACCGCCGTCGGGGACGGCGAGACGCCCGGCGCCTGCAAGCTGTACGGTGGGCGGTTCTCGTCCATGACCCGTAGGGTATCACGCGAGCCGGTCCGGCTTGACTTGGTCCACTGCCTCGTCGACGGCTCGTGGCGGGAGGCTGCCGAGGCGCGATCATGTAGAATGACCCCGGATGACCTGGCTGGCCGACTCGAATGACCTGGCTAGCCGACAGGAGTCGCACCATGATTGACGACCTCATTCAGTCGGACCCTTCCATCATGATGGGGAAGCCCGTCATCAAGGGGACTCGTATCCCAGTCGAGCTGATCCTCGAGAAGCTATCGGCTGGCGAAACGCCGGAACAGATTCTGGAGGCCCATCCCCGACTCACGCTTGAAGCTATTCAAGCTGCGCTCGGCTTCGCCGCGCGCGTGCTCCGCGCCGACGTCGTCTATCCGGTGGCTCGCCAAGCTTCATGACCCTCTCGTTCGTCGCTGACGAAAGCGTGGACCGCCAGATCGTTGAAGGTCTGCGGGCACGGGGATTTGATGTCTTGTACGTCGCTGAAATGGCACCCGGGACTCCAGACGACGTAGTTCTCGCGGAGGCCAACCGACGGCACGCCGTGCTGGTGACGGCCGAGAGACCCAGTGTAACCGATGGGGCTGAATCCGCGAGGCTCCGAACTCTGAAATACTCGCCGCAAGCCGGCATGTCGATCGAATACCTCCTCCATCAGCTCGAGCCCGCCCACGTCCTCGCCGAGATCCGCCGGGTGACGGGCAAGCTCGCGCGCCGGGCGCGCCGCATCGAGGAGCGGACGGTGACCCTCGAGCCCGCCGGCCCGGCCCGCGGCGACGTGCTCTTCTCCTACGTCATCGACCCGTTCCTGCTGCGTCCCGGCGAGCCGGTGCCCTACTCCCACACCCACTACTGGGAATCGCTGACCATGGCGCGCGCCTTCGTGGACCTGGGCTACCGCGTCGACGCCGTCTCGTGGACGAACCGGCGCTTCGTGCCCGAGCGCGCCTACGACTTCGTGATCGACGTGCGTCTGAACCTCGAGCGCTGGGCGCCGCTGCTGCCGCCGGAGACGGTGAAGGTGCTGCACGTCGACAGCGCCCACTACACCTTCAACAACCCGGCCCAGGAGGCGCGGCGCCGGGCCCTCGAGGAGCGACGCGGCGTGCGTCTGCGGCCGGTCAAGATGCTGCCCGAAAACCGCGCCATCGAGTCCGCCGACCTGGCCACGGTGCTCGGCAACGAGCTCACCCAGTCGACCTACGCGTTCGCCGGCAAGCCGCTCTTCCGCATCCCGATCTCGGTGCCTTTCACCTACCCCTGGCAGGAGGGCAAGGACTTCGACGCGGCGCGCCGCCGGTTCCTGTGGTTCGGCAGCGGCGGTCTGGTGCACAAGGGGCTCGACCTCGTGCTCGAAGCGTTCGCCGGCCTGCCCGACCATCACCTCACCGTGTGCGGCCCGGTGCGCCGCGAGCGCGACTTCGAGCGCGCCTACTTCCGCGAGCTCTACCGGACTCCCAACGTCCGCACCTACGGCTGGATCGACGTCGGCGCGCCTGAGTTCCTCGAGCTGGCGCGGGAGACGCTCGCCCTCGTCTATCCGTCGTGCGCCGAGGGCGGCGGCGCCAGCGTGCTGACCTGCATGCACGCGGGCTTGATCCCGATCGTCAACCGCGAGGTCAGCGTCGACCTCGAGGCGAGCTACGGCGTGGCGCTCGCGGAGTGCTCGATCGAGGCGATCCGCGACCGGGTGCGCGAGCTTGCCGCGCGCCCGGCGGCCGAGCTCGAAGCCATGGCGAGGAACGCCTGGACGTTCGCGCGCGAGCGTCACACCAAGGACGTCTTCCGGGAATCGTACCGGCGTTTCGCCGAGCGCCTGGTCGACGGCTCGTGGCGGGAGGCTTGACGAGGATGGCGCCGCCCGTCCACGCGCTCTATCTCTCCCCCCACCTCGACGACGCCGTGCTCTCCTGCGGCGGCCAACTCCACGCCCTCGCCCGCTCGGGACGGCACGCGCTGGTGGCGACGGTGATGGCCGGCGACGCGCCCGAAGACCTTTCGCCGCTGGGCGCGGAGCTCCACCGCACCTGGGCCCCCCACCTCGGCGGCGCCGGCGTCATGGACGGTCGCCGCCGCGAGGACGCCGAAGCTTGCGCGGCGCTCGGCGTCGAGCACGAGCACATGGACGTTTCCGACGCCCTCTACCGCCGCGATCCGTCCACCGGCGCGCCCCTCTATCCCACGCTTGGCTCGCTCTTCGCGCGTCCGCGGCCGGAGGACGACGCGCTCGTCGACGAGGTCGCCGAGCGCCTTGCGGCCCTGCCCGCGGCGGAGCGCGTCGTCGCGCCGCTGGGGGCCGGCCGCCACGTCGACCACCTGCTGGTGCGCCGCGCCGCCGAGCGCGTCTTCGGGCGCGGCCGTCTCGAGCTCTACGAGGACTACCCGTACGCCCGCGAGCGGTGGGTGCTCGCGAAGGCCCTGGGCCTGCCGTGGCGCTGGCGTTCCCGTCTCCTGACCCTCGACGAGGCGGCCCTCGCCGCCAAGTGCCGGGCGATCGCCTGTTACCTTTCGCAGCTCGTGACCGCGTTCGCCGACCGCGACGACATGGAGCGCCAAGTGCGGGCCTTTGCCGCCCGCGTCGGCGGCGAGCGGCTGTGGCGGCACCGATCGTCTCCGTGAGGCGCTCTCGTACGGCGTCGTCTCCGTTCGCCGCGGTGGCGGCCACGAACCGGCGGCGCACCCCCGTGAAGAGGACGTAGGCGGATCGGGAAGGGAATTGACAGACGGACGCCTCCATGGGAGGATCGATGTCCGTTTTTTCCCCTACAGGTGGGGAGAGGGTACAAGGAATGTCAGTACGCGCCGACCTGGTCGGTCTGCTGCGGCATTGTGCGCAGGCCCGGGGCGATCAGGTCATCTACCGCTTTCTCGCCGACGGCGAGAGGCCGAGGCCGCTTACGTGCGGCGAGCTCGACCGGCGGGCCCGGACCGTGGGGCGTCTGCTCCAGGAACAGGGGCTGGCCGGGCAGCGGGTGCTGCTCGTGTACCCGCCGGGGCTCGACTACCTGGCGGCCTTTTTCGGCTGCCTCTACGCCGGCGCCGTGGCGGTGCCGGTCTATCCGCCGCGGCCCAACCGTCCGATGCCGCGGCTGCTGGCGGTTCAGGCGAGCGCTGCGGCCACGGTGGCGTTCACCTGCGCCGACGTGCTGGCGCGCTGCGAGCGTCACCTGCCGCCGGCCGAGGAGCTGCGCTGGCTGGTGACGGACGACCTCGATGGCTCCCTCGCCGAACAGTGGCGCGACGACGGCCCGGGCGAGCTCGCGTTCCTGCAGTACACCTCGGGCTCCACCGCCGCCCCCAAGGGGGTGATGCTCACCCACGCCAACCTGCTCGCCAACCTGGAGCTGATCCGCCGCGCCTTCGCGCTCACCCCCGAGGACCGCGGGGTGTTCTGGCTGCCGCCGTACCACGACATGGGCCTCATCGGCGGCATCCTGAGCCCGCTCTATGTCGGGTTTCCCGCTACGTTGATGGCGCCGGTCGCGTTCCTCCAGAGGCCGGCGCGCTGGCTCCGGGCGATCAGCCGCGAGCGCGCCACGGTCAGCGGCGCGCCCAACTTCGCCTACGACCTGTGCGTGGACAAGGTCGCCGCGGCCGAGCGCGACGAGCTCGACCTGGCGAGCTGGCAGGTGGCGTTCAACGGCGCCGAGCCGGTGCGCGCCGAGACCCTGGAACGCTTCGCCGAGACGTTCGGCCCGCGCGGTTTCCGGCGCGAGGCCTTCTTTCCCTGCTACGGCCTCGCCGAAAGCACGCTCCTGGTCTCCGGCGGCGGGCGCGGCCAGGGCGCGCGCTGGCGCGGCTTCGACGCCGGCGAGCTCGAGCGCCACCGCGCCTCCCCCGCGGCCGCCGGGACGCCGGCGCGCACCCTGGTGAGCTGCGGCGCCGGCCCCGATGGCCTGGAGGTGCGGGTGGTGCGGCCGGAGACGGCCACGCCGTGCGTGGACGGCGAGGTGGGCGAGATCTGGGTGCGCGGCGCCAGCGTGGCGCGAGGCTACTGGGCGCTCGCGGAGACGGAGCGCTGCTTCGCGGCGCGGCTGGCCGGCGGCGAAGGGCCGTACCTGCGCACCGGCGACCTCGGCTTCGCCCAAGGCGGCGAGCTCTTCGTGACCGGGCGCAGCAAGGACCTCGTGATCCTCCGCGGGCGCAACCACTATCCGCAGGACCTCGAGGCCACGGCCTCGGCGAGCCACCCGGCCCTGGCGCCCGGCGGCGCCGCCGCCTTCGCCGTGGACGTCGACGGCGAGGAGCGGCTGGTGGTGGTGGCGGAGGTGCGGCGGGAGGAGCGCAAGGCCGATCCGCGGCCGATCCTCGACGCTCTGCGCCGGGCCCTCGCCGACGAGCACGAGGTGGCCCTGCACGCCGCGGTGCTGATCCGGCCGCTGAGCTTGCCCAAGACCTCGAGCGGCAAGGTCCGGCGCGGCGCCTGCCGCGAGGCCTTCCTCACCGGCACCCTGCAGACCCTCGCTGCATGGCAGCCGACGGCGGAAGGGGCCGAGCCCGTCGAGGCCGCGACGCCGGCCCCGCCCGAGGAAGTCGAGGCCTGGCTCGTCCGCGAGATCGCCCGACGCGCCGGCGTGGCGAGCGCCGACGTCGACCCACGGGCGCCGATCTCCGGCCACGCCCTCGACTCGCTCCAGGCCATGGAGCTGATGCAGGCGGTCGAGGAGCGGCTCGGCGTGCCGGTGCCCATGGAGACCTTCTTCGACGACGTGAGCCCCGCTGAGCTGGCCCGCCGGCTCGCGAGCGAGCCGTCCGCGGCGGCGGAGCCGCCGGCGGCGGCGGGGGAGCTGGTGGGAGAACATCCTCTCTCGCACGGCCAGCTCTCGCTGTGGTTCCTCCACCTGCTCGATCCGGCGAGCCCGGCTTACAACGTGGCGAGCGCGGTGCGGGTGGACGGTCCGCTCGACGTCGACGCCCTGCGGCGCTCGTTCCAGTGCCTGGTCGACCGCCACGCGGTGCTGCGCACGACGTTCGAGGCCGGCGGCGGCGAGCCGCGCCAGCGCGTCCACGTGCGGATCGAGGTTCCGTTCGCGACCGAAGACGCAGGGGGCCGGGACGACGGCGAGCTCGCGGCGCGGCTGCGCGCCGAGGCGAACCGTCCTTTCGACCTGACGGCGGGTCCGCTGCTGCGGGTCAGGCTCTACGCGCGCGTCGGCCACCACGTGCTGCTGGTGGCGATACATCACGCGGTGACCGACTTCTGGTCGCTCGGCGTGTTGCTCGACGAGCTCGGCGCCCTCTATCCGGCGCTCGCCGCCGGGCGGGAGCCCGAGCTGGAGCCGCCGCCGCTGCAATATGCCGACTTCGCCCGCTGGCAGCGCCGTCGGCTCGCCGCGCCCGAGGGCGAGCGCCTGCGCGCTTACTGGCTCGAGCGCCTCGGCGGCGATCTGCCGGCCACTGAGATGCGCACGGACCGGCAACGGCCGCGCGCGCGGGCGTCGGCGGGGGCCGTCCACGGCTTCCGGCTCGACCGCGGCCTGAGCGAGCGGCTCGAGGCCTTCGGCCGCGGCCGGCGGGCGACGCCGTTCATGACGTTGGCCGCCGTCTTCGAGGTGCTGCTGGCGCGTCACACCGGCCAGCGCGAGCTGGTGCTGGGCACGGTGAGCGCGGCGCGCACCCACGCGCTGCTGGGGCGCCTGCCCGGCTACTTCGTCAACCCGCTGGCGCTGCGCGCGGACCTTTGCGGCCGTCCCGGCTTCGCCGAGGTGCTCACGCGCGTGCGCCGCGACGTGATCGGCGCCTTCGAGCACCAGGACTACCCCTTCGCCACCCTGGTCGAGCGGCTCCGGCCGGAGCGCGACCCGGGCCGCTCGCCCATCTTCGACGTGCTCTTCGTGCTGCAGCAGGCGCGGCTCGCCGACGGCCAGGACCTGACGGGCTTCGCGTTCGCCGATCCCCGGACCGCGGTGGAGGTGGGGGGCCTGCGGCTGGCGCCGGTGCCGTTCGAGCAGGGGCTCGCCCAATTCGACCTGACCCTCAACATGGGTAGGGTCGACGACGGCTACGCGGCCACCTTCGACTACGACCCGCAGCTCTTCGACGCGGTCAGCGTGGAGCGCCTGGCCGCTCATTTCGTACGCCTCGCGGCCGGCCTGGTGGAGGAGCCGCGGAGCGACGTGGCCCTCGTTTGCCTGCTCGCCGCGGCCGAGGAGCGCCAGATCGTCGAGACCTGGAACGCGACCGCCCGCGACTACCCGCGGGAGGCCACCGTGGCCGACCTCTTCGAGGCCCAGGTCGCCCGCACCCCCGACGCCGACGCCGTCTTCGCCGCCGGCGAGCGTCTGACCTACGGCCAGCTCGACGGCCGCGCCAACAAGCTGGCGCGGCACCTGCAGGCGCGGGGCGTGGGCCCGGAGACGCTGGTGGCGATCTGCCTCGAGCGCTCGACCGATTTGATCGCCGCCGTCCTCGGCGTGCTCAAGGCGGGCGGCGCCTACCTGCCGCTGGATCCCGCGTATCCGCGCGAGCGGCTGGCCGCCGCCGCTCGCGCCGCCGGCGCCCGCCTGGTGGTGGCCCGCGACGCTTACCGTCCGTTCTTCGCCACCGACTCCGTCGCCCTCGAGCGCGACGCCGCGGCGATCGCCGCCTTGCCGGCGCAGCGGCCGGCGCGCTCGTCCACGGCGCGCAACCTGGCGGCGGTGATCTTCACCTCGGGCTCCACCGGCGAGCCCAAGGGCGTGGCGCTCGAGCACCGTCCGCTGGTCAACATGATCGCCTCGTTCCTCGGCAGCTACCGGCCGGGGGCGGAGGACCGGATCCTCCCGCTGACCTCGATCGCCAGCGCCTCGTTCGTGGGCGAGATCCTCCCCATGCTCGCCGCCGGCGGCGCCCTGGTGCTGCCCGAGGAGCGCGAGGTGCTCGACCTCGACGCGCTCCTCGCGCTGCTCGAGCGGCAGGCGGTGACGATCGTCAGCACGGTTCCGGCGGTGAGCGCCAACCTCAACGCTTTCACCGACCGGCTGCCGCGCCTGCGCCTGCTGCTGGTGGGCGGCGAGGCCCTGGCGGCCGGCGACGTCCACAGGCTGATCGGCCGCGTCGAGGTGGTCAACGGCTACGGCCTGACCGAGACCGCGGTCTGCTCGACCTGCTACCGCCTGGGGCCGGCCGACTTCGCCGCCGGCGCGCGGCTGGCGATCGGCAAGCCGGTGGCCAACACCCGCGTCTACGTGCTCGACCCGCGGGGACGGCCGTCGCCGGCCGGCGTCGCCGGCGAGATCTTCGTGGGCGGCGACGGCCTGGCCCGCGCCTACCTGAGCGAGGCGGCGACGACCGCCGCGCGCTTCGTGCCCGACCCCTACGGTAACGGCGGGCGCCTCTACCGCACCGGCGACCTCGGGGCCTGGCGCTTCGACGGCAACCTGGAGTTCCTGGGCCGCCGCGACCGCCAGATCTCGCTGCGCGGCTTCCGCATCGAGCTCGGCGAAATCGAGTCGGCGGTGACGCTGGTGGGCGGCGTGCGCGACGCGGCGGTGACGGTGCGCGAGGACGTCCCCGGCCAGAAGCGACTGGTGGCGTACGTCGTGCCCGAAGGTGCCGAAGGCGACGCCGAGGCGATCCTCGGCGCCCTGCGCGAGCGGCTGCCCGGCTACATGGTGCCGTCGGCGCTGGTGTTCCTGCCGGCGTTGCCGCTGCGGTCAAGCGGCAAGGTCGACGTCGAGCGTCTGCCGGCGCCGCCGGCCCGCCGTGCCGCCGCCGAGGCGCTGCCCAGGAGCGCCCTCGAGCGCGCCGTCGCCGAGGTCTGGCGCCAGGAGCTCGGCGTGGCGGAGGTGGGGCTCGACGACAACTTCTTCGACCTCGGCGGCCACTCGCTGCTGATGACCAAGGTCCACCAGCGGCTCAAGGCGGCCCTGGGCCGCGAGCTGTCGCTGATCGAGCTCTTCCAGTACCCGTCGGTGGGCACGCTCGCCCGCCACCTCGCGGGCGGCGAGACCGCCGCCGTGCCGCGCCGCGAGCGCCGCGCCAGGGCCGGCGGGGGCGAGGGCGGCGTTGCCGTGATCGGCGTCGCCGGCCGCTTCCCGGGCGCCGCCAGCCCCGAGGAGCTGTGGCACAACCTCGCGGAGGGGATCGAGACGATCCACGTCTTCACCGACGACGAGCTGCTCGCCGCCGGCGTCGCCCCCGAGCTGGTGCGCCATCCTGATTACGTCAAGGCGAAGGGGGTCCTCGGCGACGTCGACCTCTTCGACGCCGGCTTCTTCGGCCTCAACCCGCGCGAGGTCGAGCTCATGGACCCGCAGCACCGGCTCTTCCTCGAGTGCTCGTGGGAGGCCCTGGAGGACGCCGGCTACGACCCGGAGCGCTACCCGGGCCTGGTCGGGGTCTACGGCGGCGAGAGCATGAACACGTACCTCCTGACCAACCTGCTCTCGCACCTCGAGCTGGTGGCCTCGGCCGACACCTTGCAGGCCTCGCTGGGCAACGACAAGGACCCGCTGACCTCGCGGGTGGCCTACAAGCTCGACCTGCGCGGCCCCTCGGTCACCGTGCAGACGGCGTCGTCGACCTCGCTCGCCGCCGTCCACGTGGCGGCCCGCAGCCTGCAGGTGGGCGACTGCGACATGGCGCTGGCGGGGGGCGTGTCGATCCACCTGCCCGAGGCCACGGGCTACTTCTACCAGGAGGGCGGCACGACCTCGAAGGACGGCCACACCCGTGCCTTCGACGCCCGCTCGACGGGCTTCGTGAGCGGCCACGGCGCCGGGGTGGTGGTTCTCAAGCGGCTCGAAGACGCGGTGGCCGACGGCGACCACGTCTACGCCGTGATCAAGGGCTCGGCCTGCAACAACGACGGCACCGCCAAGGTGAGCTTCATGGCGCCGAGCGTCGACGGCCAGGTGGCGGTCTACCGCCGGGCCTACGACGACGCCGGGGTCTCGCCCGCGACCGTGAGCTACGTCGAGTGCCACGGCACCGGCACCGCGCTCGGCGATCCGATCGAGATCGGCGCGCTGACCCGCGCCTTCGCCGAGCACACGGGGGAGCGCGGCTATTGCGCCATCGGCTCGCTGAAGACGAACGTCGGCCACCTCGACGCCGCCGCCGGCGTGTGCGGGCTGATCAAGGCCACCCTGTCGCTCCACCACGGGGCGATCCCCGCGAGCCTCCACTTCGAGAAGCCCAATCCGCGCATCGACTTCGCCGCCAGCCCGTTCTTCGTCAACACCGAGCTGCGGCCGTGGACGCGGGGCGAGGCGCCGCGGCGCGCCGGCGTGACTTCGCTGGGCATGGGCGGCACCAACGTCCACGCGGTGCTCGAGGAGGCGCCGCCGTCGCCGCCGCCCTCGCCCTCGCGGCCGTGGCAGCTCCTGCTGCTCTCGGCGCGCAGCGCCGGCGCCCTGGACGCCGCCACCGAGCGCCTCGCCGCGCGGCTTCACCGCCGCGAGCTGCCGCTGCCCGACGTGACCTACACCCTGCAAGTGGGCCGCAAGGCGCTCGAGCACCGCCGCATGCTGCTGTGCCGCGACCGCGACGACGCCCTGGCGGCGCTCGGCGATCCCGGCCGGCTGCGCACCGCCGTCCACCGGCCCGGCGACCGGCCGGTGGCCTTCCTCTTCACCGGCCAGGGCTCTCAGTACCCGGACATGGGCCGCGGCCTCTACGAGGCGGAGCCCTCCTTCCGCGACGACGTCGACCGCTGCGCCCGCCTGCTCGAGCCCCAGCTCGGCTTCGACCTGCGCGCGGCACTCTTCGTCGAGGACGCCGCCTCGAAGGAGGCGGCGGCGCGGCTGCGGCAGACCGAGGTCACTCAGCCGGCGCTCTTCACGGTGAGCTGGGCCACCGCGCGGCTGTGGACGAGCTGGGGCGTCAAGCCGTCGGCGATGATCGGCCACAGCCTCGGCGAGTACGTGGCGGCCTGCCTGGCGGAAGTGATGACGCTCGAAGACGCCCTGGCCCTGGTGGCGTTGCGCGGCCGGCTGATGCAGCGGATGCCGCCGGGCGCCATGGCCACCGTGGAGCTGCCGGAGGCCGAGGTGGCGCCGCTGCTCGGCGAGGAGCTGTCGCGCGGCGAGCTGTCGCTGGCGGCGGTCAACCGGCCGTCCGACTGCGTGGTCTCGGGACCCGCGGACGCCGTCGATCGGCTGCTCGCCGAGCTGGCGCGCCGCGACGTCGGCTGCCGGCGACTGCACACCTCCCATGCCTACCACTCGCGGATGATCGAGCCGATGCTGCGGCCCTTCGCCGAGGCGGTGGCCAAGGTGCGCCTCGAGCCGCCGCGGATCCCGTACGTGTCCAACGTCACCGGCACCTGGATCCGCCCCGAGGAAGCCACCGATCCGGCCTATTGGGCGCGCCACGTGCGCGCCACGGTGCGCTTCGCCGACGGCCTCGGCGAGCTCCTGGCCGAGCCGCGGCGCATCCTGCTCGAGGTCGGCCCGGGCTCGACCCTGGCGTCGCTGGCCCGGCAGCACCCCGCCCGCGGCGAGGGCCACGCCGTGCTCTCGTCGCTGCGCCACCCGAAGGAGGACGAGGCCGACCTGCCCTTCTTGCTCGACGCCCTGGGCCGGCTGTGGCTGGCCGGCGGCGAGGTCGACTGGGCCGGTTTCTACGCCGGCGAGACGCGGCGCCGCGTGCCGCTGCCGACCTATCCCTTCGAGCGCCAGCGTTACTGGGTGGAGCCGTTGCCGGAAGGAGCGAAGAAGCGGCGCGGGCGCCTGGCGATCGACGACTGGTTCTACGTCCCCGCCTGGAAGCGCGTGCCACTTCCGGTCGGCGGGGTGCCGGCAGGGGGGGACTGGCTCCTCTTCGTGGACGACGGCGGCCTCGGCGACGCCCTGGCGCGGCGCCTGCGCGCCGCAGGGAGCACCGTGACCGCGGTGACCTCAGGAGACGCGTTCGCACGTGTCGGCGACGACGCCTTCCGCCTCGTCCCCGGCCGCGCCGAGGACTACGAGGCCCTGCTCGAGGCGCTCGGCCGCGTGCCGCCGCGGGTCGTCCACCTGTGGAACGTCGGCCGCGGCGCCGGCGCCGAGGAGGCGCTCGAGCGCGCCTTCTACAGCCCGCTCTTCCTGGCACGGGCCCTCGGCCAGCGCGACGCCGAGGTCGACCTGACGGTGGTCGCGAGCGGCCTCCACGAGGTGACCGGCGGCGAGGCGGTCGAGCCGCTCAAGGCCGCGCTCCTGGGACCCTGCGGCGTGGCGCCCCGCGAATACGCGCGCCTGCGCTGCCGGGCCATCGACGTCGAGCTGGGCGGCCCGCGCCTGGTGGAGCAGATCCTGCGCGAGACGGCGGCGCCGGCGTCGCCGCTGGTGGCCTTGCGCGGCCGTCACCGCTGGGTGCGCGACTTCGAGGCGGTTGCCCTCGCTGAGGAGGCGCCGCGGCTCCGGCCACGGGGCGTCTACCTCGTCACCGGCGGCCGTGGCGGCCTCGGCCTGGAGATCGCCGGCGAGCTCGCGCGCCAGGCGCGGGCGCGCCTGGTGCTGGTCGGCCGCTCGCCGGTGCCGCCGCGCGCCGAATGGGCCGCCGCCGAGGACGCCGGGATCCGCCGCCTCGCCGCGCTCGAGGCCCTCGGCGCCGAGGTCCTGGCGCTGGCGGCCGACGTCGCCGACGCCGGCGCCATGCGGCGCGTGAAGGAGCAGGCCGAGGCCCGTTTCGGCCCGGTGAACGGCGTGATCCACGCCGCCGGGGTGCCCGGCGCCGGCCTCATCCGGGCCAAGGAGCGGGAGGCGGCCGAGCGCGTGCTGCGGCCCAAGGTGGCGGGGCTGCTGGTGCTCGACGAGCTCTTCCGCGACGCCGGCCTCGACTTCTTCGTGTCGCTGTCGACGATCACCGCCGTCCTGCCCGAGCCCGGCCAGGTCGATTACGTGGCGGCCAACGCCGTGCTCGACGCCTTCGCCTCGGCGAACGGATCGAACGGTGAGTGGAACGACACCTTGCGCGCCGCCATCAACTGGGACGCCTGGCGCGAGGTCGGCATGGCGGTCCGGACCGAGGTACCCGAGGGATTCCGCGCCTGGCGCCAGAAGAGCCTGGCCGAGGGCTTGTCGTCGGCCGAAGGCGTCGCGGCCTTTCGCCGGATTCTGGCCAGCGGCTTGAGCCAGGTGGTGGTGTCAACCCACGACCTCGCGATCCGGCGCCAGGAGAACGCGCTTTTCCGGCCGCTCGACGAGCTCGCGTCGCCGGCCGCGGCGGCCGCCGTCCACGCCCGGCCCGCCGACCTGACCACTCCCTACGCGCCGCCGGAGAGCGAGCTCGAGCGCCAGGTGGCGGCGGTGTGGCAGGAGATCCTGGGCATCGAGCAGATCGGCGCCGACGACAACTTTTTCGAGCTCGGCGGCAATTCGCTCGCCGGCATCCGGATCACCCAACGCCTCAAGGAACGGCTCGGCGCCAACATCTCGGACGTGAGCATCTACGAGGGGCCGACGGTGCGGGCACTGGCCAAGCTGATGACCACAGACGACGCGACGGAAGAGGCGCCGGCCGCCCTGGTGGCCGCCCACGAAAGCCGGGAGCGCGGCGAGCGCCGGCGGGCGCGGCTCGCGCGCCGGCGCGCCGGAGCCGACGGAGGAGAGAGCTGATGCGACGGTGGAGCATACGGTCCGGATGGAACATCGCGATCGGGTGGAGCTTCGGGATCGCGCTCGCGCTCGGCGCGGGCGGCGCCGCGGCCGACCAGACGGTGGGCGTGGCGGCGGACGGCGAGGAGTACGTGCTGCGGCCCCGGCGGCTCCAGACGCCTCCGGTCATCGACGGCCGGCTCTTGCCGGGCGAATGGGACGGCGCCGAACGGGTAAGCGACTTCACCCAGTTCGAGCCCCGCGAGGGCGAGCCGCCCACCGAGGAAACCGAGGCCTGGTTCGGCTACGACGCGCAGAACCTCTACGTGGGCGTGCGCGCCTACGACTCGGAGCCCGACAAGATCATGGCCACCATCGCCACCCCGGACGGCGACATGCGCTACGAGGACGCCATCCACATCCTCCTCGACACCTTCAAAGACCAGCAGAACGCCTTCCTCTTCATCACCAGCCCGGTGGGCGTGAAGGTCGACGGCCTGGTGCGGCGCGAGGGCGACGAGGTCATCTACGACTGGGACGGCGCCTGGCACACGGCGGGCAGCCGCGACGAGCTGGGCTACGTCGTCGAGATCGCCATCCCGTTCAAGACCCTGCGCTTCCCGCCGGCCGAGGTCCAGACGTGGGGCTTCAACATCCGGCGCTCGATCGCCCGCAAGCACGAGGAGATCTTCTGGAAGCCGCTGTCGCACTCCCACGGCTGGTACGCGGCGACCCGGGTGTCCGCGCTCGGCGAGCTGACCGGACTCGAGGACATCGAGCAGGGCCGGCGCTACCAGATGAGCCCCTACCTGATCGCCGGCGTCACCGACCAGACGCGGGACGGCGGCAGCGAAGAGGTGACCGACGCCGGCCTCGACGTGAAGGTCCACCTCACCTCGAAGCTGGTCGCCGACCTCACCTACAACACCGACTTCGCCGAGGCCGAGGCCGACGACCAGGAGGTCAACTTGACGCGCTTCCCGCTGCTCTTCGCCGAGAAGCGGGCGTTCTTCCTCGAGGGCGCCGACCTCTTCCAGGTCAGCGACCGCGAGGAGCCCCACCGGATCAACGACCTCAACAACCGCCTGTTTTTCAGCCGCAGCATCGGCCTTTCCGACGACGGCGGCCAGGAGATCCCGGTGGTCGGCGGCGCCAAGATCGCCGGCGAGGTGGGCGGGCTCGACGTCGGCGCGCTCTTCTTCGCCACCGACCGCACCACGATCGTCGCGCCCGGGGGCGGCGAAGAGGAGGTTCCCGAGACCGACTTCGGCGTCGTCCGCCTGCGGCGCAAGCTGTTCGAGAAGTCGTTCGTCGGCCTGATCGCCATGGGTAAGGACCCCGCGGGCCCCGAATCGAACCGCGTCGCCGGCGCCGACTGGGACTTCAGCCTGGGGCCGAGCCTGCGCACCGGCGGCTACCTTGTGAAGAGCTCGACTCCGGGCGTCGACGGCGACGACTGGTCCGGCTATTCGGACCTCTGGTACCACGACAAGCACAACCGGATGCACCTCGCCTACACCCAGCTCCAGGAGAACTTCCGCAACGAACTCGGCTTCCACCCGCGCCTCGACATGAAAAAGGGCACCGCCTATTACGACCGCATCTTCTGGCCCGAGAACAGTCGCATCAAGACATGGTGGTTGACCTATTTCGTGGACTACATCACCGACAACGACGACAACCTCGAGTCGCGCATCAATTCGGTCCAGCTCAACGGCTTCCTCCAGAACAGCTCGGGAGCGTCCTTGAAGTTCTACGACAACCTCGAGGTCCTGCGGGCGCCCTTCGAGATTCATCCCGGGGTGGTGATCCCCCCCGGCGAGTACGATTTCGGCAACGTTTTCTTCGGCTTTCAGACCGACTACAGCAAGCCCATCGGGGGCGCCGGCCGGCTCTTGGCCGGCGAGTTCTACGACGGCGACGTCTTCCAGGTCTTCGCCTACCTCCAGTACCGGCCCATGGACGGCTTGCTGGTCGCCGCCCACGTCGACCGCATCAAGGTCGACCTGCCGGTGGGCGAGTTCACCACCGAGCTGGCGACGTTCGACGCCTCCTATTCGCTGACGCGTCCGAACGTCTCGGCGCAGGTCTCGCTGCAGCGGCGCGACGAGGAGAACTCCCTCTTCCGGGTGCTGGTCAAGTGGGGTTTCCGACGCGGGTCGAAGCTCTACTTCCTCTACGAAGACCTGCGCGACCTGACCAGTCTGACGCGGCCTTTCGACACCCGCGTCGGCCTGCCGGGCCGGCAGCTCGTCGTCAAGTCGGTCTTCACGTTCTGAGACGGGGCACGGTCGATGGGCAGAGAATGGAACGGTACCGAGATCGCCGTCGTCGGCATGGCGGGGCGTTTTCCCGGCGCCGCGAGCACCGAGACGCTGTGGCGCAACCTCAAGGACGGCGACGAGGCGATCCGCCGGCTCTCCGACGAGGAGCTCGACGCCCTCGGCGTCGACGCGGCGCTGCGCGCCGCGCCGGGCTACGTGCCGGCGGTGTCGCAGATGGCGGGCTTCGCCGATTTCGACGCCGCCTTCTTCGGCATCAACCACCGCGAAGCGGAGACCATGGACCCGCAGCAGCGGGTCTTCCTGGAGTGCGCCTGGGAAGCCCTCGAGGACGCCGGCTACGACGGCGCGGCCTTTCCCGGCTTGGTGGGCGTCTTCGCCGGCGCCACCCTCTCCACCTACCTGCTGGTGAACCTGGCCCGCAACCAGCGGGTCGCGAGCGGCACCGATCCGCAACAGCTCATCATCGGCAACGCCGGCGACGCCCTGACCACCCGCGTCTCCTACAAGCTCAACCTGCGGGGGCCGAGCCAGGCCGTGCAATGCGCCTGTTCGACGTCGCTGGTGGCCGTCCACCTCGCCTGCCAGAGCCTGCTCAATGAGGAGTGCGACATGGCGCTGGCCGGCGGCGTGTCGATCAACGTGACCCACCTCGGCGGCTACCGCTCGCTGCCGGGCTCGATCCTCTCGCCCGACGGCCGTTGCCGCGCCTACGACGCCCGCGCCGAGGGCAGCGTCTTCGGCTCCGGCGCCGGCATCGTGGTGCTGAAGCGGCTCGAGGACGCGCTCGCGGAGGGCGACACGATCCGCGCCGTGATCCTCGGCTCGGCCACCAACAACGACGGCGCCTTCAAGGTGGGCTTCACCGCGCCCAGCGTCGAGGGGCAGTCGCGGGTCATCTCCGAGGCGCTGGCGGTGGCGGGGATCGACCCCGAGACCGTCGCCTACGTCGAGGGCCACGGCTCGGGCACGGCGCTCGGCGATCCGATCGAGGTGCAGGCGGTGACCCGCGCCTTCCGCGCCTACACCGAGAAGAGGGGCTTCTGCGGCATCGGCTCGATCAAGTCGAACCTCGGCCACCTCGACATCGCCGCCGGCGTCGCCGGCCTGATCAAGGCGGTGCTGGCGCTCGAGCACGGCCAGATCCCGCCCACCGTGAGCTTCGAGACGCCGAATCCGAAGATCGACTTCGCGGCCTCGCCGGTGTACGTGGTGGACCGGCTCACCGAGTGGCCGGCGTCGAGCCGGCCGCGCCGGGCCGGCGTCAACTCCTTCGGCCTCGGCGGCACCAACGCCCACGTGGTGCTCGAAGAGGCGCCGGCGCCGGCGCCGGCGGGCGAGCCGCGGCCGTGGCAGCTCCTGGCGCTGTCGGCGCGCAGCGCCGCCGCCCTCGAGGCCGCCCACGGCGGCCTCTCCCGGCACCTCGAGACCCATCCGGAGCTCCACCTCGAGGACGTCGCCCACACCCTGCACGCCGGCCGGCGGCGCTTTCCCCACCGCCGCGCCCTGGTGTGCCGTCTGCCCGAGGGGGGCGCCCTCGGCGGCGCCACGGTGGTCCCGGAGCGGATCCTCGAAGGCGTCGGCGAGGCGACGGAGCGGCCGGTGGTCTTCCTCTTCCCCGGCCTTGGCGACCACTACGCCGGCATGGGGCGCGGCCTCTACCGCGGCGAGAAGGTCTTCCGCGACGCCGTCGACGAGTGCTCCCGCCTGCTCGATTCCCACCTCGGCCGCGACCTGCGCGAGCTGCTCTTCCCCGGCGGCGAGGAGGAAACGGACGGCGGCGGGGCGGAGCTCGACCTGCGGCGGATGCTCGGCCGCGGCCGTGAGGCGGCGCGCAGCGACGCCGACAAGGCTCTCGACGCGACGATCTACGCCCAGCCGGCGACTTTCGTCGTCGAATACGCGCTGGCCCGGCTCTGGCTCTCCTGGGGCGTCGAGCCGGCGGCGATGATCGGCTACAGCCTCGGCGAGTACGTGGCGGCCTGCGTGGCCGGCGTGCTCCCGCTCGCCGACGCTCTGGCGGTGGTGGCGCGGCGGGCGAAGCTGATCCAGGACCTGCCGCCGGGCGCCATGCTCGCGGTGCCGCGGCCGCCCGGCGACTGGATCCCCGGCGAGCTCGACGTCGCCGCCCTCAACGCTCCCGACCAGTGCGTGGTGGCGGGCCCCGAGGCGGCGGTGGCGGCCTTCGCCGCCGCCCTCGCCGGCGAGGGCGAGGCGGCGCGACGCCTGCCGACCTCCCACGCCTTCCACTCGCGGCACATGGCCGCGGCGGCGGCGGCGTTCGCCGAGGTGGTGCGCGGCGTGCGCCTGCAAGCGCCGAAGGTCCCTTTCCTGACCAACGTCACCGGCACCTGGATCACCGACGCCGAGGCCACCGACCCCGAGCACTGGGTGCGCCACATGGTGGGCACGGTGCGCTTCGCCGAGGGCGTGGCCGAGCTCTGCCGCGAGCCGCGGCGGATCCTGCTCGAGGTGGGCCCGGGGCAGACCCTCGGCTCCCTGGTGAAGCTCCATCCCGGCTACCACGGCGATCAACCGGTCGTCGCCTCGCTGCCGGGCTCGTTCAGCCGCCGCGGCGACCTGCCCTTCATGCTCGGCGCGGCCGGCCAGCTCTGGATCGACGGCGCGCGCTTCGACTGGGAAGGATTCTACGCCGGCCGCCGGCGCCGCCGGGTGCCGCTGCCCACCTATCCCTTCGAGCGCCGGCGCTACTGGGTGGAGGGCAACGGCAGCGCCGCGGCGATCCCATCGGCCGCCACCCTGCCGGCCGCGAGCGCGGACGTCGCGTCCGGGGGCGCCGCGCTCTATGCCCGCCCCGAGCTGGCGAGCGACTACGAGCCGCCGCAAGGCGAGATCGAGGAGCGGGTGGCCGAGCTCTGGCGGGAGGTGCTGGGCGTCGACCAGGTCGGCCGGCGCGACGATTTCTTCGAGCTCGACGGGCACTCGCTGCTCGCCACCCAGGTGGCCTCGCGCCTGCGCGAGGTCTACGGCGTCGAGGTCACGATCCGGCAGGTGCTGGCCGAGCCCACGGTCGCCGGCATGGCGGCGGCGGTCGCGGCGGTTCGCGCCGGGAGCGGACGGCGGCCCGTCCGCGCCGTCGAGATCCGGCCGCGGCCGCGGCGCGACGAGCCGGCGCCGGCGTCGTTCGCCCAGGAGCGGATGTGGTTCCTGGGTCAGCTCGATCCCGACGCCCACGCCTACAACATCTTCTTCAACGTGCGCCTCGAGGGGCCGCTCGACCCCGGCGTCCTGCGCCACGCCCTGCGCGAGGTCAGCCGCCGCCACGAGGTGCTGCGCACCACCTTCGTGGCCGTGGAGGGCAAGCCCTGCCAGGTCGTCGGCGGCGAGCTGGCCGAGATGCCCGTCGTCGACCTCGGCGGCCTCGAAGCGGCGGCGCGGGAGCGCGTGGCGGCGCGCCTCGCCGCCGCCGAGCACCATCGGCCGTTCGAGCTGGCGCGCGGCCCGCTCTTCCGCCTCGCGCTGCTGCGGTGCGGCGAGGCCGAGCACGTGCTGCTCGTCAACATGCACCACGTCGTCTCCGACGGCTGGTCGGTCGGCATCCTGCTCACCGAGGCGGCGGCGATCTACCAGGCGTTGCTGCGGCGCGAGGCCTCGCCGCTGCCCGAGCTGCCGATCCAGTACGCCGACTTCGCCGTGTGGCAGCGGGAATGGCTGCGGGGCCAGGTCCTCGCCGCCGAGCTCGGTTACTGGAAGGAGGCCCTGGCCGACCCGCCGGCGCCGCTGCGCCTTCCCGCCGACCGGCCGCGGCGCCGCGGCGCCGGCTTTCTGGAGACCACCGAAGAGCTGCTGCTCACGCCGCGGCTCACCGCCGAGCTGGGCGCCCTGGGCCGGCGTCACGCGGCCACCCCCTTCATCACCCTGCTGGCGGCCTTCGAGACGCTGCTCCACCGCTACACCGGCGAGCGCGACATGGTGGTGGGCACGCCGATCGCCGACCGCAACCACCAGGCGATCGAGGGCCTGATCGGCTACTTCCTGAACACCCTGGCGCTGCGCGGCCGGCCGGCCCCCGAGCTCTCCTTCGTCGGTTTCCTCGAGCGCACGCGGCAGGTGGCGCTGGCCGGCTACGACCACCAGGACCTGCCGCTCGAGCGGGTGATGACGGCGCTCCAGCAGGACGGCTTCGGCGGCGCCGAGCTCTTCCAGGTGATGTTCCTCTACCAGAACGTGCCGCTGCCGTCGATGGAGGTGGGCCCGCTCCGGCTCTCGCTCGCCGAGGTCGGCGGCGCCGCGGTGCTCGACACCGCGATCTACGACCTCTCCCTGATCATGGACGAGATTGGCCCCGGCGGCCCCGACGCCGACCTGCGCGTGGCCATGGTGGCCAACGGCCGGCTCTTCGAGCGCGCCACCGTCGCCCGCTTCGCCGGCCATTTCCGCAACCTGCTGCAGGCGATCGTCGAGGACCCCGAGCGCAAGCTCGAGGAGCTGCCGCTGATGAGCCCCGAGGAGCACCATCAGCTCGCGATGGCGCGCGGCCTCAAGGGACCGGGCCGCATCCACCAGGTCTTCGCGCGCCAGGCGGCGCTCACCCCCGGCTCGCCGGCGGTGATCGGCGAGCAAGGGGTGCTGACCTACGCCGAGCTCGAGGCGCGGAGCAACCAGCTCGCCCATCGGCTGCGCGCCCTGGGGGTGGGCCCGGAGGTGGTCGTCGGCATCTTCATCGAGCGCCGCCACGAGGTGCTGGTGGCCCTCCTCGGCGTGCTCAAGGCCGGCGGCGCCTACGTTCCCCTAGACCCGGTCTTCCCGCCGGAGCGCAAGGCCTACGTCCTCGAGCAGGTGAAGGCGCCGGTGGTGCTCTCGAGCGCCGCCCTGGCGCCGGAGCTGCCGCCGACCGGCGCCACGGTGCTGCGGCTCGACGCCGACTGGGACGCCGTCGCCGCGCTTCCGGCGACGCCGCCTTCGAGCCTCGCCGGAACCGACAACGCCGCCTACCTGATCTTTACCTCGGGTTCCACCGGCCGGCCGAAGGGGGTGGTGATCACTCACGCCGCGCTCCTCGCCTACGTGTGGGGGGCGCGCCGGGTCTACGAGATCGAGGCCCACGACCGCGTGCTGCAGTTCGCCTCGCTCAGCTTCGACAACAGCGTGGAAGAGATCTTCCCGGTGCTCACCTGCGGCGGCGCCGTGGTCCTGCGCACCGAAGCCATGCTGGGCTCGGCGGCGGCGCTGCTCGACCAGTGCCGGGAGCATGGCGTCACCATCCTCAACCTGCCCACCACCTTCTGGAACGGCCTCGGCCTCGCGCTCGCGCGCGAGGGGCGCACCCTGGGGCGGCCGATACGGCTGGTCATCGTCGGCGGCGAGCGCCTCGACCCGGACCGCCTGCCCGCCTTCCGGCGCCAGTGCGCGCCGGGCGTGCGGGTGTTCAACACCTACGGCCCCACCGAGACCACCGTGTGCAGCAACGCCCACGAGGTCACGGGGCCGCCGCCGGGAGGCGTCGAAGATGCGCCAATCGGGCGCACGCTGCCCGGCGTCGCCGGCCACGTGCTCGACCGCCGCGGGCGCCTGGTGCCCTACGGCGTCGCCGGCGAGCTGGTGCTCGGGGGTCCGGGCCTGGCCCGCGGCTACCTGAACGCTCCGCGGCAGACCGCCGAGCGCTTCGTGCCCGACCCCTTCGGTCCTCCGAGCGAGCGTCTCTACCGGAGCGGCGACCTGGTGCGCCAGCGCGCCGACGGCGTCGCCCTCTTCCTCGACCGCGTCGACCACCAGGTGAAGGTGCGCGGATTCCGCATCGAGCTCGGTGAGATCGAGACGGTCCTCGCCGGCCATCCCGCGATCACCCACGCGGCAGTGCTGGCGCGCGGCGAGGACGCCGACCGGCGGCTGATCGCTTACGTGGTGGCGGAGGACGACACCACCGAGAGCGAGCTGCGCGAGTACCTCGGCCAGCGGCTGCCCGACTACATGGTGCCGGCGTTCTTCGTGTTCCTGGACGTCCTGCCGCTGACCGCCAGCAACAAGCTGAACCGCCGCGCCCTGCCCGAGCCTGACGCCGGCCGGCGGGCCATCGAGACACCCTTCGCGGCGCCCCGGAGCGACGCCGAGAAGCTGCTGGCCGAGGTCTTCGCCAAGCTGCTCGAGGTCGAGCGGGTGGGGGTCAACGACAGCTTCTTCGAGCTCGGCGGCCATTCGCTGATGCTGCCGCAGGTGATCCATCGCCTGCGCCAGGCCCTGCACGTGGAGGTCCCGTTGCGCACCCTCTACGACGAGCCGACGGTGGCGCGGCTGGCGGTGGTCGTGGAGGACCTGATCCTCGACCAGATCGAGAGCCTCGAAGAGCCGCCGCGCCGCGCCGCGGCGCCCGACGAGCCCCACCTCGCCCGGATCTTCGAGACCGGGGTGGCCCTCGACCCGGCGGCGGAGGCGCTGGTCTGGCAACACGAGCGCCTCACCTACGACGAGCTCGACCGGCAGGCCAACCGCCTCGCCCGCGCCCTGCGGCGACTCGGCGTCGGCCCGGAGACGATCGTCGCCCTCCACCTGCGCCGCCGCCCCGAGCTGCTGGTGGCGGTGCTCGCTACCCTCAAGGCCGGCGGCGCCTACGTCTCCCTCGATCCGAGCTATCCGAGCGGGCGCACGGCGCTCATTTTCGAGGACGCCGAGCCCGTGCTCGTCCTCGTCGACGCCGGCGCCCGGCCGCCGGCGGCAGCCGCCGCCGTGCTCGCGGTCGAGGACGTGCTGGCGGCCGCCGCCGGCGAGGACGAGAACCGCCTCGAACCGGCCTCGGGCGGCGACGACCTGGCCTACCTGATCTACACCTCGGGCTCCACCGGACGCCCCAAAGGGGTGGCGATCGCCCACCGCAACGCCGCCAACCTGGTGCGCTGGGCCGGCGCGGCTCTGCCGGCCGACGAGCTGGCGTGCATGCTCGCCGCGACGTCGCTCAACTTCGACCTCTCGGTCTTCGAGCTCTTCGTGCCGTGGAGCCGCGGCGGCAAGGTGGTGCTGGCGTCCAACGCCCTCGAGCTCCCCGACCTGCCGGCCGCCGCCGAGGTGACCTTCGTCAACACGGTGCCGTCGGCGATGGCGGAGCTGGTGCGCACCGGCGCCGTGCCCGCGGGCGTGCGCGCCGTGGGCCTGGCGGGCGAGGAGCTGCGGCGCCCGCTCGCCGACGGCGTCCACGCCGTGCCCCACGTGCGCCACCTCTACAACCTCTACGGCCCTTCGGAGACCACGACCTACTCGACCTGGGAAACGGTGACGCGGGATGCCGAGAAGCCGTCCATCGGCCGGCCCGTCGGCAACACCGACGTCCACCTCCTGGACCGCGGGCAGGCGCCGGTGGCGGCCGGCGAGGTGGGCGAGCTCTACCTCGGCGGCGCCGGCGTCGCGCGCGGCTACCTGAAGCGGCCGGCGCGGACCGCCGTGGCCTTCCTGCCCGATCCCTTCGCCCGGCGGCCGGGCGAGCGCCTCTACCGCACCGGCGACCTGGCGCGCCGCGGCGCGGACGGCCGCCTCGACTTCCTCGGCCGCAAGGACCACCAGGTGAAGGTCCGCGGCTTCCGAATCGAGCTCGGCGAGATCGAGGCGGCGCTCGAGCGCAGCCCGGCGGTGCGGGCGGTGGCGGTCGAGGCGCGCGACGGGGCGGAGCCGGAAGAGAAGCTCCTGGTGGCCTGGGTCGAGCCCGAGGGAGACGTCTCGGAGGACGCCCTGCGCGACTTCGTCTCGCGCGCCCTGCCGAGCTACATGGTGCCGCAGGCCTTCGTCTTCGTCGACGAGATGCCGCTGACCCCCAGCGGCAAGGTCGACCGGACGACCCTCCGCCGCCGCCCGCTGCCGTCTTCCGAGGGACGGCCGGCCCCCGGAAGGGACGAGGCCGACGCGAGATACCGGGCGCCGCGGGGGGCGGCGGAGGAAGCGGTGGCGGCGGTCTGGGCCGCTGCGCTCGGCCGCGAGCGGGTCGGACGCGACGACGGCTTCGTCGCGCTCGGCGGCCATTCCCTGATCGCGGTGCGCATCGTCGCGCGGCTGAAGGCGGTCCTGGGCGTCGACCTTCCGCAGTCGGCGCCGTTCGAGCACGGCACGGTGGCGGCGCAAGCCGCGGCGGTGGCGGCGGCGGGGACCGGGGAGACCCCTACCCTCGACCGGACCCCGTTCGACCACGGCCGCGTTCCCCTGTGTCTGCGCCTCTACGGCCTGTGGCTCCTCGAGCAGCAGCGGCCCGGCGAGCCGACCTACAACGTGCCTCTCCTGCTCGAGCTGCGCGGCCCCTTGTCCATCCCGGCCCTGGCGGCGGCGCTCGCGGAGATCGTGCGGCGCCACGAGATCCTGCGCACCACCTTCACGGTCGACGACGGCGTCCCGGTCCAGTGTCTGGGGACGGCGTCTTCGGCGTTGCCGCTGGCCGACCTCGGCGCGCTGCCGCCCGCGATCCGGCAGCGGGAGAGCGAGCGCTTGCGCGACCGGGAGGCGCGGCGGCCGTTCGATCTGGAGACGGGGCCGGTCGTCCAGGCCCACGTTCAGCAGATGGGGCCGGAGGAGCACGCGCTGCTGCTCGGGATCCACCACCTCGTGACCGACGAGTGGTCGAACAACGTGCTGATCGAAGAGCTCGCGGCGCTTTATCGGGCCGCTTCGTGCCAGGCCGTTTCGCCGTTGCCGCCGGTCAGCGTCCAGTACGCCGAGTACGCGCGCTGGTACGAGCGCCTTCCGGAAGGCGAGGCCTGGCGCCGGAGCCTGGATTACTGGCGCCGGCAGCTCGAGGGCACGCCGCCGGTGCTCGAGCTGCCGGCCGATCGTCCGCGGCCGCCCGCGCGCAGCGCGCGCGGCGCCGTCGAGAGCGCTACGCTGCTCACGGCCTCCGAGCTCGCCGCGCTGCGCCCCGACGGATCCTCGGAGTTCATGGTCCTGCTCGCCGCCTACCTGGCCTGGCTCCACCGCGCGACGGGCGCCACCGACCTGGTGGTCGGGACGCCCATCACCTACCGGCCTTGGGAGGGGCTCGAGAGCGCGGTGGGCAACTTCATCAACTTCGTGCCCCTGCGCGTGCGCCTCGCGGGCGACGAAACCTTCGGCGAGCTCGTCGAGCGCTCTCGCGAGGTCTGCCTGGGCGCCTACGCCCACTGCCAGGTGCCCTTCGACCGGATCATCGACGAGGTGCGACCGGAGCGTGACGAGCGCTACCAGCCGCTCGTCCAACTGGCCTTCGTGCGCCAGAGCGTGCTCACGCCTGCCGAGCTGGGGCCCGGCCTCGAGCTCGCCCTGACCGAGCTCCCCACGGGAACCGCGAAGTTCGACCTCACCCTGACCCTGGACGACGCCGAAGACGCCCTGCGCGGCGTGCTCGAGTACGACGTCGACTTCTTCGACGCCGCCACGGTGGCGCGCTTCGCCGCCGACGTGCGCCGACTGTTCCGGACGGTGCTGGAGAGCCCCGCCCGGCGTCTCGACGAGCTGCCGTCCCTGGGCGCGGCGGAGCGCCGGCAGATCGAGCTCGGCGGCGCCGGCGCCCGCCGTGAAGCGTCGCGGCCGGACTACGCGCCGCCGCGGAGTCCGGTGGAAGAGGCGCTGGTGAAGATCTGGAGGGAAGCTCTCGACCTCGATCCCGGTTTCCGCGTCGGCGTTCACGACTCGTTCTTCCAGCTCGGCGGCCATTCCTTGCGGGCGACGCGGGTGATCTCGCGCGTCCGCTCGGCCCTGGGCGCGGAGCTGCCTGTCCGCGCCTTCTTCGAGGCGCCGACCGTGGCCGGGCTGGCGGCGCGGGTCGAGGCCGCTCGAGGCGAGCGTGACGAGGAACGCGCCGCCGCGGCGCCGCCGCTGGAGCGGCTGCCGCGCCGCGCCGGTCAGGTCTTCCCGCTGTCCCTTGCCCAGCAGCGGCTGTGGTTCCTCGACCGCTACGAGCCGGGCTCGCCGCTCTACAACGTCCCGATCCTCCTCGGCCTGCGCGCCCCGGTGGAGCCGGCGGCGATCGCCGCCGCCCTGAACGCGGTCACGGCTCGCCACGAGGTCTTGCGTACGACCTTCACCGACGGTCCCGCCCAACTCGTCGCCGAGCGGCTCGAGCTCGCGGTGCCCGTCGTCGACCTGCGGGCGTTGCCGCCGCCGATCGCCGCCGCGGTTCGCCGGCGCCTCGCCGAGGAGTGGGCCCGCCGGCCGTTCGACCTCGAGCGCGGTCCGCTGCTGCGGGCGCTGTCGCTGCTCGCCGACGGCGAGGACCACCGGCTGCTCCTCGTCCTGCACCACGTCGTCGCCGACGGCTGGTCCCTGGACGTCCTCAAGAGAGAGCTCTCGGCCTTCTACGAGGCGGCGGTCGGCGGCCGGCCGGCGGCGCTCGCCCCCCTGCCGGTGCAGTACGCCGACCACGCCGTCTGGCAGCGGCGTTGGCTCACCGGCGACGTCCTCGAGGCGCAGCTCGCCTACTGGCGCCGCCAGCTCGCGGACGCCCCCCCGCCCCTGGAGCTGCCGGGCGACCGGCCGCGGCCCGCCGTGTGCGCCTACCGGGGAGCCAGTCTCTCACGCAGGCTGCCGGCGGCGCTGACTGGCCGGCTGGAGGAGGTGTCGGGGGAGCGTCAGGCCACGCCCTTCATGGTCTTCCTGGCCGCCTTCGCCGCGCTCCTCCATCGTTACACCGGCCGCCGCGACCTGACGGTCGGCACCCCGGTGGCGAACCGTACGCGGACCGAGATCGAGGGCCTGATCGGGTTCTTCGTCAACACCCTGGTGATGCGCTGCCGGCTCGAGCGCCGCCACCGGTTCGACACGCTCGTGAGGCGGGTGCGCGAGACCGCGCTCGGCGCCTACGCTCATCCCGACCTGCCCTTCGAGCGCCTGGTCGAGGAGCTGGTGGTCGCGCGCGACCTCTCCCACACCCCCCTCTTCCAGGTCATGCTCATGCACGAGAGCGCGCGCCGCGACGAGCCTGGCGGTCTCGTCCGCGCCGCGGACGAGGTCGACGCCGGCACCGCCAAGCACGACCTGACGCTCCACCTCCTGAGCCGGGGACCGGAGCTGGTCGCCACGGTGGAGTACCGCACCGATCTCTTCGACGCCACCACCATGGCGCGTCTGCTCTCCCACTTCGAGCGGCTTCTCGCCGGCCTCGCCCGCAGGCCGCAAGCGCGCGTCGCCGAGGTGCCGCTGCTGTCGGCGGCGCAGTCGCACCAACTGCTGCGCGAGCAGCGTGGAGGGTCCGAGCCCGAGCTGCCGGCCGGCGGCCTCGCCGAGCTCTTCGCCGCCGCCGCGGCACGCCACCGCGACGACGCCGCCCTCGACTTCGCCGGCGGACGCTGGACCTACGGCGAGCTCGACGCGCGTGCCAATCGGATCGCCCATCGGCTGCGGCGCCTCGGGGTCGGCCGCGAGACGCCGGTGGCGATCGTGCTCGAGCGCTCGCCGGAGCTGGTGGCGGCGATCCTCGGCGTGCTCAAAGCCGGTGGCGCCTACGTGCCCCTCGATCCCGAGGACCCCCGCGAGCGTCTCGGCCGGCTGCTGGACGAGCTCGGCATCCGCACGGTCGTCACCCGCGAGGCCCTGCGCAGCCGCCTCCCGCGGCCGGACGGCGCCGGCGTCGTCTCGCTCGACCGCGACGGCACCCTGGACGGCGAGCCGGCCGGCGAGCCGGATCAGCGGACCGATTCCGAACAGATCGCCTACGTGCTCTTCACCTCGGGATCGACCGGCACGGCCAAGGGCGTCGCCGTGCCCCACCGGGCGGTGATCCGTCTCGCCTGGGGCAACGACTTCATGCGCTTCGGCGCCGGCGAGACCTTCCTCATGGCGGCGGCCGCGAGCTTCGACGCCTCGACCCTGGAGATCTGGGGACCGCTGCTCCACGGCGGCCGCCTGGTGCTGCTGCCCCCCGGACCGATCTCCTTCGAGGGGTTGGCGAGCGCCGTCGAGGCGGGCGGCGTGACCACCCTGTGGCTCACCGCGGGGCTCTTCCACTCCATGGCCGAGGGCCACCTCGCCTCCCTGCGCGGCCTCACGCAGCTCCTGGCCGGCGGCGACGTGCTCGCCCCGGCCCACTGCCGGCGGGCGCTCGAGGAGCTGCCCGGCGTGACCCTGATCAACGGCTACGGCCCCACCGAGAACACCACCTTCACCTGCTGCCACCGGATGACGCGGCCGGCCGACGTCGGCGCGCCGGTGCCGATCGGCCGGCCGATCGCCCACACCACGGTCCACGTGGCCGACCGCGGCCTGCGGCCGGTGCCGGCGGGGGTGCCCGGCGAGCTGCTCGCCGGCGGCGCCGGCCTGGCCCGCGGCTATTCCCGCCGGCCGGCGCTCACCGCGGCGAGCTTCGTGCCCGATCCCTTCGGCGCGGCGCCGGGCCGCCGCCTCTACCGCACCGGCGACCTGGCGCGCTGGCGCCCCGACGCGCGTCTCGAGTTCCTCGGCCGCCTCGATCAGCAGGTAAAGGTCCGCGGCTTCCGCATCGAGCCCGGCGAGATCGAGAGGGAGCTCGGAAAGCACCCCGAGGTGCGCCAGGCGGTGGTGGCGGCGCGCCGCGACCCTGCCACGGGCGAGGCGCGGCTGGTGGCCTACGTGGTGCCCGCGGCAGCCGAGCCCGCCGCCGACGGGCTGCGGCGGTTCCTCGCCGAGCGGCTGCCCGCCTACATGGTGCCCGCCGCCTTCCTGACCCTCGAGCGGCTGCCGCTCAGCGCCAGCGGCAAGGTGGACCGCCAGAGCCTGCCGGAGCCCGAACGGCACACCGGCGTCGACCGGTTCGTGGCCCCGCGCACGCCGCGGGAAGAGCTGCTGGCGGACGTCTTGGCCGAGGTCCTGGGCGTCTCGAGGGTGGGGGTGAACGACGACTTCTTCCACCTCGGCGGCCACTCGCTGAGCGCCGCCCGGGTGATGACGCGGCTGCGCTCCGACCTCGGCGTCGAGCTACCGCTGCGCTCGTTCTTCGAGACGCCCACCGTGGCCGGCCTGGACGCGCTCGTCGCCGGCGCCGAAGGCGTGTCGAAGGCGAGGATCGAGCGGGCGTCACGCGGCCGCGAGCTGCCGCTCTCCTCGGCCCAGGAGCGGCTGTGGTTCCTCGACCAGCTCGATCCGGGCGACCCCGGCTTCAACATCCCGCTCCCGATCCTCCTGCGGGGACCGCTCGACGACCGCGCCCTCGAGCGCGCGCTCAACGCGGTGGTCGAGCGCCACGAGGTCCTGCGCACCCGCTTCGCGGTCTCCGCGGGGCGGCCCCGCCAGGTGATCGAAGAGGATCTGGCCCTGGCGCTGCCGCGGGTGGACCTGAGCCGACTGTCCCCGCGGGCACGCCGGGCCGAGATGGAGCTGCGGGCACGGGAGGGCGGCAGGACGCGCTTCGACCTCGCGCGCGGCCCGCTCCTGGCGGCGCGCCTGCTACGGCTCGCCGAAGACGAGCACCTGCTGCTGGTGGTGCTCCACCACACGGTCGGCGACGCTCGCTCCGTCGACGTCCTGCTGGAAGAGCTGGCGGCCGGTTACGCGGCGCTCCTGCGGGGGTCGCGGCCGGACCTGGCGCCGCTGCCCGCGCAGTACGCGGATTACGCCGCGTGGCAGCGCCGGTGGCTCGAAAGCGACGCGGCCGCGAGCCAGCTCGACTACTGGCGGCGCCAACTCGCGGCGCCACTGCCGCGCCTCGAGCTGCCGGCCGACCGGCCGCGGCGCAAGCGGCACCGGCGCTCGGGCGCGCTCCTGGAGGCGAGGATGCCGGGCGCGCTCGCGGCCGCCGTACGGCGGCTCGGAAGCGACGAAGGCGCCACCCTCTACATGACGCTGCTCGCCGCTTTCGACGTCCTGCTCCACCGCTACACCGGCGCCGTCGACCTCGTGGTGGGCTCGCCGATCACCCAGCGCGGCCTGCCGGAAACCGAAGGGCTCATCGGCTTCTTCGTCAACACCCTGGCCCTGCGTCTGGACCTGTCGGGCGACCCGACGTTTCGCGAGCTTCTGGGCCGCGCCCGGACCACGGCGCTCGACGCCTACACCCACGCCGACGTGCCCTTCGAGACCCTCGTCGGCACGCTCCATCCCGACCGCTCCGCCAGCGCCACGCCGCTCTTCCAGGTGATGCTGGCCCTGCTCCACGAGCCCGAGGGGCCGCGGCCGTTCGCGGGCGAGCTGACGCTGGAGCTGCTCGAGATCCACAACGGCACGGCGCAGTTCGATTGGACGCTCTACGCCGTCGACGTTGGCGAGGAGATCGTGACCCTGCTCGAGTACGACCGGGACCTCTTCGCGCCGGCGACCGTCGAGCGGGTGCTCGGGGACCTCCGGCGGCTGCTCGAAAGCGTCGTGGCCGATTCCGACCAGCGCCTGTCCCATCTCCTGCCCGGCGCTTCCCTGGGCGAGCGCCGCGGTCACGAGCCGCTGACGGAGGTGCACGAGGTCCGGGACCGGCTGGCGACGCGGCGCGCCCAGCTCTCCGAGGAGCAACGCGCGCTCCTCGCCCGGCGGCTCCGCCCCGCCGCGGCCCCGGCTCCCGCGCCGGCGGGCCCTTCGTCGCTGGTGGCGATCGACCCAGCCGGCTCGCGGCCGCCGCTCTTCTTCGTCCACCCGGCTGGCGGCGACGTGCTCTGCTTCGAGCCCCTGGCCCGTCAGCTCGGGCGCGACCAGCCCTTCTTCGGCCTCCAGTCGCGCGGCCTGGCGGACGGCCAGGAGCTCCACACGTCCATCGAGGACATGGCCCGGCACTACGTCGCCGAGATCGGGCAGGTCCACAAGGACGGGCCCTGCCTCCTGGGCGGCTGGTCGCTCGGCGGCCTGGTGGCCTTCGAGATGGCCCGTCAGCTCCGCGACGCCGGACGCGAGGTCGCGCTCCTCGCCCTCCTCGACGCCACGCCGCGGCTGACCTTCGAGCGCTACACCGAGGAGGTCTACGCCGACGACGCCTTCTGGCTCGCCGACGTCGCCACCTACGCCGAAGGGCTGTGGGGCAAGCGCCTCGGGGTGACCTACGAGGAGCTGCGGGCCCTCGACCCGGAAGCGCGGCTCGCCCGCTTCGCCGAGCGCCTGGGCAAGGCCGGGCTGATGCCGCGGGGCGGCGGCCCGGCCCTGTTGCGGCGTCTGCTCGACGTGTTCAAGGCCAACACCCGGGCCGCCTCGAGCTACGTGCCGGGCCCCTATGCGGGGACGATCACCGTGGTGCGGGCCGCCGAGACGGAGACCGACGACGACACCCTCGGTTGGAGCTCGCTCTGCTCCGAGCCCGTCGAGGTCGTCCTCACGCCGGGCGACCACGTCACCCTGCTCGCCGAGCCCCACGTGCGGCGTCTGGCCGAGTTGCTCGCCGAGTGCGTCGACCGGGCTCTCGACTCGGCCGCCAAGGTCGCGTCATGACGGATAGGAACAAAATCGTTTCACCGTCCTGTTGCCGCCACTCTTCGTCCCGCAGGGACGGTGGAGAGGTAGCCAGTGACTTCAGTCACTGGCGGGCGCGCCGTGCGCCGGCGCGGCGATCTCGTCCTCCTCGCCCAGGGTCTGGCCAAGCGGAACGAGCCGGTGCCGCGCGAGGTTGAGCGAGTCCACCCAGCCCACCACGATTCTGGCTGACCAGTAGCTCGTAGGTCCAGACCGATCGTTGGTAGACTCCATGCCTGCACTTGGTGGTGCGCCATCCGCGAGGGAGCCCTCCGTGTTCGCCGATGCTGAGAAGTCCTCTCTCACCTACCTGACGCGTCTGGCCAGACGGCGGCCAAAGGCACGGCAATGGCTTGGGGAAGCCCTGAGAGAACGCCTGGGGAGTCTCTCGGAGACCGCCTTGAGCGTCGCGGTCGAGACCGGCGACCCGATCGGCTACGTGCTTGCCGAAGAGCTCAGGGACGGTGGAGACGAGGAGCTCGCTGCCCGGCTGACCGAGCTTTGCAGAGACCAGCCGTACGTCGACTCTCTGCCGCTACGCGAAGTAGCTCTCGCGGCCGCCAGTCAGCACCTCGATGCGCTGCGCGCCAGATGGCCCGAGCCAGATGACGAGCAGCGGTTCGCCCTGGCGGCTCTCTTGAATAATCTGGGGATTCGGCTGGGTCGGGTCGGACGGCGCGAAGAGGCGGTCCGGGCTCTCGAGGAAGCCTCAACCCTTTTCCGCGACCTCGTATTGAGGCACGCTCCCTCCTTTCTTCCCGGTCTCACCGCGAGCCTCGACAACCTGGGCGGCGAGCTGGTCTCTCTCGGCCGTCCCGAAGACGCTGTCGTGCCCCTACACCAATCGGTGGAGCTCTTGCGTCAGCTCGCCGGTGTGTGGCCGGACACGGTGCTTCCCGATCTCGCCAGGAGCCTCAGCAACCTGGGCGCGGCCCTCACCGATCTCGGCTACCACGATGAGGCCCTGCAAACCGCGCAGGAAGTCATCGAGCTGCGCCGGAAGCATATTGCCGCCGGTCGCAATGTCGAGACTCTTTCAGCTCTCGGCAATGCGCTCAACAACCTGGCTCTTCGGCGGCGTGCTCAAGGCGAGCGCGAGGAGGCCCTGAGCCCGATGACAGAGGCACTGGAGGTCTTTCAGTCCTTGGCGGAGGGCCGGCCCGACGTTTTTCTCCTCGATGTCGCTCGGACGCTCCTCAACCTGGGAACCCTGCTTTCTGAGTTGGGCCGGCAGGAGGAGGCCCTGGACCGGACTCGCGACGCCACATCCACCTATCGCCAGCTCGCCGACCTCCGCCCCGAGGCCTTTCGCCCTGAGCTGGCCTCGAGCCTGGTCAATCTGGGCAACAAACTGGCCGCGGCCGGAAACCTGGAGGAAGCGCTTGATGCAGCGCAAGTAGCGGTGGAGATTGCGCGCCTGTTGGTTGCGAGCCATCCCACCCAGGCTCCGCACCTCGCACACGCTCTCACGGGGCTGGGGCTGCGTTGGCGTGAGCTCGGACGGCCTGGAGAAGCTCTCGGTCCCACCCGGGAAGCGGTCGAGATCTACCGCGCGCTCGTCAAGGAACGCCCCGAAGCCTACGTGGAAGACCTGGCTATGGGCCTCACCAATCTCGGTTCGCAGCTACGAGATGTCGGCCGCCAGGAAGAAGCGCTGGGCGCGACGGTCGAGGCCGTAGGCCTTTACCGTGAGCTGGCCGATCGCCGACCCGCCGCCTTTCTTCCGGTGCTCGCCACGGCGCTCGACCACCTGGGCACCCGGTACCACGAACTGGGTCGGGGAGAGGAAAGTATTGTGCCGTCCCGCGAGTCCGTTGCCATCTTCCGTGAGCTCGCGGCGAGCTTGCCGCAAGTCTTCCTCAGCGATCTCGCTACCAGTCTCGACAACCTGGGAGTCCGTCTGGGCGAGGCTCGGAGCGCGGAAGCCCTTGCCGCCGCTGAGGAGTCGATCGAGATCAAGCGCGAGTTGGCCCAGCATCAGGGTAGGGTCTCCCAGCGTGGGCTGGCCACCGGTCTCGTCAACTTGGTCGCTCGTCTGAGAGACGCTGGCCGATTCGAGGAAGGTCTCGAGGCTGCTCGCGAGGCCGTCCAGATCTTGCGCGACCTCGAGGAAGAGGCACCGGGAGCGTATCTCCCTCTGCTCGTCGAGGCTCTCGGCAACCTGGCAATCGTGCTTCACGACCTGAAGTTTTTTGCTGAGGCTCTTGATGCCGGGCAGGAGGTGGTATCCTTCAGCCGGCGGCTTGCCGCTTTAGATCCTGAGGCCTTCCTGCCACGCTTGGGCGTTAGTCTCGGTGCCCTGGCGGCACCGCTGCACGCTCTGGGGCGGACCGCCGAAGCCGTGGAGGCACTCGAGGAAGGGCTCCGGATCGTCGCGACTTCCCTCCGAAGTCTCGGCAACCTCAAACCCAAAACTGTTGCGCTGGTCCACAATTATCGACTTCTCTCCGAGGAGACGGGGGGAGTATCAGATCCGGAGCTCCTTGAAACGATCGAAGGAGCCCTCGGTCATATTCCCAAGAACCCAGCTACCGATGACAAAGCCTACGATCTTCCTCAGCTATTCTCGCCAAGACAGTGACTGGCATGATCGCATCTCCAGCCACCTTCGAGTGCTGGGTGAGCTCAAGGTCAAGGTATGGAGCGATCGAGAAATCGATCCAGGTGAGGACTGGTTGCCTGCGATTCGGACAGCCATCAGCCGCTCACGTGTGGCCATACTGGTGATCTCGGCCGACTTTCTCAATTCTCCTTTCATCCGTTCGGAGGAGGTGCCTCGTTTCTTGGAGCGCAGGCAGGCAGATGGGCTTATCGTAATTCCGGTGATCGCTCGGCCCTGCGCGTGGACAGCAGTCGATTGGCTGGCCAGTATACAGTGTTACCCCGAGGGCGGCCGAGCCCTATCCAAGGGAAAAAAACCTCAGATCGACGAAGACTTGGCGGGCTTGGCTCTGAAAGTCAAGACACTGCTCGCCCAACCTTTCGCTCTCTCCTCTTCTCAAGAAGACCGGCCTCCGTACGTTGGGATGAGGCCCTTTAGCGACGAGGATGCCGATCTTTTTTATGGCCGCGAGGCACTTACCGAACACCTCCTCGAGAGATACTCGAAGACGAGTTCAACGAGGCGAGTTGATCCGTGCTGATAGTCAGAAACCCGTTTTGGAGATCTTGATCATGAACCGCCTCCTGATCACGGACTATGATCTCTTGAACCAAGAAGAACTGGTAGAGATCGCCCACGATGCGCTTCTTCACGAATGGCCCCGCTTGCGTGATTGGATAGAGGGATCACGAGAATCGAAATTGAATCGCACCTACCTTCAGCTGCGAATTAGATACTGGGAGCAGTTTGGTAGAGACTGGGGCAGCCTCCTTCGTGGCGCAGAGTTAGAGGCAATGGTCCGATGGAGTCAGAAACATCCAGAGGACGCTACTCCTCACATTCGAGAGTACCTGGAGAGTAGCCACGAATCTCAAATAATTGAGGCGCCCCGAAAAGAACTTGACAAATCAGATATTCTTACATTGCCAAATCTCACTTGGCGCCCAGATTTGTCACCGCCGGGAGCTTTGTTGCGGGCCGATTACAGAGTAGTGCCCTTCCACAGTCGGGATACAGAACTGAAAGATCTCTACAACTGGTGCCACGAAGATGCACCTGTTCTTGTACGACTTTATACCGGCGCTGGTGGAATGGGGAAGACACGGTTGGCGCTTGAGGTGGCCCTACGGCTTCAGGCCGAAGGGTGGCTGGCCGGCTTCGTTCAATCGAAGGTCATCCATGCACCCGACGAAGTAGGTGAGTTACTCGTCCAAAAGGGAGGAAAAGTGCTGGCAATTGTGGACTACGCAGAGACTCGCCAAGATCTTCTCGGCTCCTTGCTGCGCTGCCTGAGCGCCACCAAAACCGGACCAATTCGGGTCATCCTACTTGCTCGCGCTGCGTTGGATTGGTGGGAGTCGCTCAAAGCGGAAGGGGAAGGGGTGGGGGAACTTCTCATGGGGCCGGCGACGCGTTGGCACTCTCTGGCGCCGTTAGCTCGGTCGAGACAGGAACGATTGGCTTCATTTCACGTGGCGAGCCGAGCCTTCGCGAAATATCTGCATAAGAAACCAGAAATCGAGCCTCCTAGCCTTGACCACGATTTCTATAATCGAATACTCCTCGTTCACAGTTCGGCTTTGGCAGCCATCGCAGGAGTCCAAGTAAGTGGAGAGGACGGCATTCTAGATCACCTATTGAATGTCGAAAGACAACAATGGGCGCATATGGCTCTGGCGAGAGATCTGCCCCGCTCTATTATTCCCGGAATCGGCAGGGCGATGGCCCTCATTACGCTGGGAGGAGGCGTGGCCGGAGAAGAACAAGCCGTTAGTGCTCTACGCATGCTCAAGTTCTTCGCAGGTTACTCCAATGCGGTTCTGATTCAAGTCGCTCGTCTCCTGCATGAGTGCTATCCCGGAGATCGATGGATCGAACCGATTCTTCCCGACCTTCTCGGCGAGCACTTGATCCAGCGCGAGATGGAGATGGGTGCCGATGAGTTGCTCGACATTGTGCTTGCCCCCCGTTCAAAGACTGATGCGGAGTAACCGAACGAAAGTCGGTCCATCAACTCTCCCGGATCTGCCATGACCACCTGGCTGCTCCCGTTCGACTCCCGTGCGCCACGGAGCCTCCTCACCCAGCTTACACGCCTTGCTCAGCGTCGCCGGGAAACGGCGCAGTGGCTCGCCAGGTCTTTCGCGAGGGATCTCGATCACTTGTCGCTGGTAGCGCTGGACGTAGCGGTCGAGACCGGCGACCCGATCGGGACCGTGCTGGCGAAGGCGATTGCGGAAAAGGCGTCGCCGGCGCTCGTCGACGCCCTTCTCGAGCGCTGTGAGTCCGGTGCCTATCGTGCCAGCGTCCCTTTGTCAGAGCTGGCGCTGACGGTCACCGAAAGCTACGTGGCGAAACTATGTCGGAAGGCGGCTCACGACCCGCTCCACCGCCAAGAGCTCGCCAGGTCCCTCGGCAACCTCAGTGCTCGGCGCGGCAACCTCGGACGTCGGGAAGCCGCCCTGGAGGCCATCCAGGAAGCCGTCGAGATATATCGCGAGCTGCAGGCGGAAGATCCGGATGTCGAGCCGAAGCTCGCGCGAGCCCTGGATAGCCTCAGCGCTCGCCTTGGTGACGTGGCGCGACGCCGCGAAGCTCTTACAGTGGCCGAAGAAGCCGTCGAGGTTTTCCGCCGGCTCGACAACCCGGCTCACGAAGCCCGTTCGGGCCTCGCCGAGAGCCTCCAAAATCTGGGCACCCGCTGGCACGACCTCGGACGATTGGAGGGGTGTCTCCAGGCGACGCAAGAAGCCGTCGACATCGTCCGGAAGTTGGCCGAAGAAAATCCTGCCCGATACCGATCGGACCTCGCCGTCGTCCTCGGCAATCTCGCGGTGATCCGCAGCGATCTCAAGGATTCGATAGGAGCCTTGAAGGCAGCCGAGGAGGCGGCAGAGCTGCAAAGACAACTGGCCGCCGAACGGCCCGACGTCTTCCTACCCGGGCTCGCTCAGCGCCTCAACCTTCTGGGAGCTATCCGTAGCGAGCGTGCCCTCGCGGAGGACGCTCTGGCTGCGGTGCGAGAGGCGGTGGAGATTTTCCGTGACCTCGCGGACGAACGGCCCGACGCTTTTCTTCCCGAGCTCGCCAGGTCCCTCGTCAACCTCGGAATGATGCTGCAAACGCTGGGCCGACCCGAGGATGCGTACGAACCGATTGAGGAGGGCCTCGGGCTGCATCGGCGGCTTGCCCACCGCGAGCCGGCCCGCTTCATGTCGGATGTCGCCACCGACCTCAACGACCTCACCTTGATTCTCAACGAGCTCGAACGTTTCGATGAAGCGGTTCCGATGGGCACCGAGGCCGTCGGTATCTACCGCCGGCTGGCTGATGTCGTGCCCGATGCCTTTCTTCCGCGTCTCGCCAAGAGCCTCGAAGGTTTGGGGCTCGCATTACAGGGCTGTGGCCAGGTCGAGCCTGCGGTCGCGACGCGCCGAGAATCGCTCGCGGTCTGGCGTCAGCTCGCCGCCCGGAATCCGGACGTTTACCGGCCCGACCTGGCCCTGAGCCTTTACAACCTCGGTCTTTGTCTTCATGAGCTCGGCCGACCTGAGGAGGCCATTGCTCTTTCCACCGAAGGCGTCGAGCTGCGCCGTCAGCTTTGCCTCGAGAACCCGGAAGACCAGGAGCCGCAACTCGCCGGGGACCTCTACTCCCTGGGCGCGATCCTCCTCGACCACGGCCGCCACGAGGAAGCGGTCGACGTTCTCGGTGAGGCTCTGAGCCTGCTCAGGTCGTCCGCGAAGAGGGAGCCGGGACCCTTCAGCGATTGGCTCGGTGTCTTCGAGGAGCGGTATCGCGAGGCCGTGGAAGCTGCCGGACGATGGTAGGATTTCGCCATGCCCGCTCCATCCACTGACCTCGAGCTTCGGATCTCTACCGAGGACGCCGGCAACGCGACCCGCTTACGCTACGTCCTCCATTCGCCCAGCGGCCGGGCCGGTTACACCTACTACGAAATCGAGGGCAAGACCGAGATCCGCGGCCGTCCGGAGGAGTATCAGACGCGGCTGTTCGCCACCCTTGAGGAGCTGCACCAGGGCCGCGGCTCGGACGGCTCGATCCTGCTGGCTGATGAGGTGGAAAAGGAGCTCGAAGGCATCGGGCGGGAGCTCTACGAGGAGCTGTTCCCGAAGTCCCTCAAGGTCGAGTACCGCGAGCTCCGCGACAAGGTAACGACGCTCCTGATCGTCTCCGACGAGCCCTGGATCCCGTGGGAGCTAGTCAAGCCGCCCGACGACGATTACCTTTGCTGCCGATTCGAGCTCACCCGCTGGCTCGCCGGCGAGACGGTACCCTCGGAGGATTTCGGAGCCGTCGAGCTGGGAGCCGCGCGGGTCGCCTGCATTGAGGCGGGAACGGTGCCTGGCGTCGCTCCGCTGCCCCGTGCCGCGGACGAGAGCAGGCTCCTCGCCGACCTCGCCGGCCGTCATTCCGGCGTCGAAAGCCTCATCGCCGCGGATGCCACCTACAGCGAGGTGGAGAGGGTCCTCCGGGTCGGCGGCAGCGGCATCCTCCACTTCGTCGGCCACGGCGAGTTCGACGCCGACGAGCCCAACGTCTCGCGCTTCCTGCTGACGGATGGCCGAGCTTTCCGGCCGCGCGACCTGCTCCACAGCGGCATCGAGACCCGGATCCGGCAGGACCGTCCGTTGGTCTTCTTCAACAGTTGCCAGGTCGCGCGGCAGGGGCACACCCTGACGCGCCTGGGCGGTTGGGCCTCGCGGTGGGTCCTCGACTGCGGATGCGGAGCGTTCATCGGACCCCAATGGAGCGTCCGCGACGCTTCGAGCCTCGCCTTCGCCGGCGCTTTTTACGGCGCCCTGGAACGCGGCGAGACCGTGGCCCGCGCGGCTCTGGAGGCGCGCCGAAGAGCTCGCGAGGAGAGCGGCACCGGCTGGCTGGCCTATACCGTCTACGCCCGGCCCGGCGCCCGCCTGCGCCTGGGTTTGGGGCCCACGCCGCTGCGGGTCCCCGAGTCGCGGTGGCGGCCCGAGATCTCGCCGCCGGGAGCGTTGCTGCGAGCGGAGTACAGAGTCGTCCCGTTCCACGGCCGCGTCGACGAGCTCGACAACCTCCTGGGCTGGAGCCATGCCGAAGCTGCCGTCCAGGTCCGGCTTTATACCGGTGCGGGCGGGATGGGCAAGACGCGGCTGGCGCTCGAGCTCTGCCGCAAGCTTCGCGACGAAGGCTGGCAGACGGGCTTTCTGGCGCCCGATCCGGCGCGGACGCCGGCCGAGGTGTGGCAAGACCTGCGCGCCCGCGAGAAACCGTCGCTGATCGTGGTCGACTACGCCGAGACGCGTCGCGAGCTCCTGGTGCCGCTGCTCCGGGAGCTCTACCAGGACCAGAAAGGCACCATCCGGATGCTGCTCCTGGCGCGGGCGGCGCTCGACTGGTGGGAGCAGCTCAAGAGAGAAGGAGACGGCGTCGGCGATCTGATCAGCGGTCCGGCGACCCGGTGGTTCACGTTGATGCCCCTGGCGAGGACGTCGGAGGGCCGCGAGGAGGCCTACCGTAAGGCCGCGCAGGCGTTCTCCGACCGCCTGGGGAAACCGCAGCCCGCGGCCGTGCCGGAATTAGACGCGGAGTATTACGAACGGGTTCTCTTGCTGCACATGAAGGCCCTGGCGGACATCGAGGGAGTACCGGTCAAGGACGAGGACGGCATCCTCGATTACGTCCTCCACCGCGAGCGGCGTTTTTGGGGTCGGCTCGCAAAGGAGCGCAAGCTGCCGGAGGACCTTACCGAGGGCATCGGCCGGGCGATGGCGCTGCTCACCCTGGGAGGCGGCGTCGAGAGCGAAGAGAAAGCCGTGGCCGCCTTGCGCGCGTTGCGCATCCTCGCGGATCGGGACTACGGCATCCTCGTTCAGGTGGCGCGTCTGCTCCACGAGAGCTATCCCGGCCAGCGCTGGATCGAGCCGATCCTTCCGGACCTGCTCGGCGAGCACCTGATCCAGCGCGAGATGGAGAAGGGTGCCGACGAGCTCCTGGACATCGTGCTGGGGCCGCGATCGGGGGGAGAAAAGCTCGTCGATGCTGCTGGTTGACGTCGATGAGCCTCGGAATCTTCGTTTGGACGCTCGGGCGCTGCAAAGCCGGGGCGAAAATCGGGCTTCCACAAGATCTTTTTGAGAGGATTCACTTCGAGCTTACCGGTCTCAGCGCCGACACCGCATCCGGGTCGGATCCAGTGCCGGGAACCAAGAACTATTGATTCTTCTGGATCGGCGCTCGTGACTCTTCTTGCGCGGCGCGCAGCACCTCCTCGAAAGAAGCGACGAGCCGAGGATCCGGCTCGATGTCCGCCGCCTGGACGGCCTCTCGGTAGGTCCGCAACGCGGTCGTGACTCGGGTTGCGAAGGCCGCCGGGTAGCGTTGGAAGAAGGGCGCCAGGAGGGACAGAGCCTCGTGAGCCGCGGTCACCGAGCCCGCGTGATCCCGCAGACGCCTGCGCGTCTCGCTCAAGTTGAGAAGGCTGCTAACCAGGTAGGGCTCGAAGACCTCCGGGCGGTCAACGGCGAGTCGCCGGCGGAGGGAGATCGCCTCCTGGGTTGCGTCCAGGGACTCCTCCAGGCGACCAAGACTTCGCAAGACGAGCCCGAGGTTGTTGAGACTGATGGCCAGCTCTGGCTCGAAGGCGTCCGGGTATCGGGTCGCTAGTTGCCGACGCAGGTCCAAGGCTTCGCGAGTCGAAGCCAACGACTCGTCCAGGCGCTCCAGGTCGTGGAGCAACAAGCCGAGATTGTTGAGGCTTATGGCCAGCTCCCGGTGAAGGCATCGGGCCGTTCTCGGGCCAACCCACGTCGGATTTCGACCGCCTCCTCCAGAGCTTCCAGGGCCTGGTCATGGCGGTCGGCCTCGTAGAGCCGGTTTCCTGCGGTATTGAGGCTTCCGGCGAGGTCCGGCAGGAAGGCATCAGGACGATCCGCGGCGAGGTGCCGGCGAAGGGCCACGGATTCCTCGATCGTCTGCAGGGCCTCATCTTGCCGTCCCAGGTCGTTGAGGATCAGGCTGAGGTTATTGAGGCTGCGGGCTAGAATGGCCATGAAATTGGCAGGCTCTTCGTGGCTCAGCTCGCGGCAGAGGTCGACGGCTTCTTCCATGGCTGCCAAAGCGTCCTCGCGCCGCCCAAGGTCGCGTAGCATCACGCCCTGGTTCTGCAAGCAACCCGCCAGATGTGAGCGCTGCTGTCGCCGGTCTTCGCTCGCGAGCTCGCGACGGATCTTGATGGCCTCCTCGGTCGCCTTGAGAGCTTCGCCGTGGCGCCCCAAGGAGCCCAACCGGATGCCCAGGTTGGTGAGACTCACGGCGAGGGCGCCGATGGCGGCGGCGTCCTGCTGTTCCAGCACCAGCTTCCGCCGAAGCCGGACCGCCTCCCGAGCGGCCCTCAGAGCTTCCTTGTGGCGTCCCAATGCTCCCAACCGGCCGCTCAGGGAGTTGCTCAAGATCGCTAAGAGTTCACGCTGTTTCTCGTCGGGACGGTCGCGCGCGCCTTCGTGGAGAAACGCGAGGCTCTTCTGTGTGGCTGCCACTGCGACCTCGCGCAGCGGTACCGAAGAGCTAAAGTAGTCGCGCTCGCAGCAACGGACCAATCGTAACGCCAAGCCGTATCCACCGCTATCTTCGATCCTTGCTGCAAGAATCCGTCCGACTGGATCTCCCGTTTCGACGGCTACATCCAGGGCCGGCTCGGCAAGCTCTTCAAGGCGGCCTTCAAGGGCTCGAGCAAGATGGACCTGCTCAGACCGGCGTGCTGCCAGCCGGGTAAGGACGGTCAGGGCGTGGTGGCGGTCCATGTTGTCGATGCCGCGCAGGTTCGGATAAGCTGGAGAGGCTGCAGTGTACCAGTAACCCGCCTTTGGATGAATCGATGTCCAGATTGTCCGATCCTCGCCAGCAAGCCTCGGTGGAGGCCCTGACCCGTCTGACCCGCCTCGCGCAACGCCGCAAGGCGACGCGGCGCTGGCTCTCCCAGGGCTTCGAAGGACGGCTCGATGGCTTGGCTGAGCCGGCGCTTGACGTCGCGGTTGAGACCGGCGATCCGATCGGACAAATCCTCGCCGACCACGTCCGGGAGAACGCGTCACCAGCGCTGGCGGAGCGCTTGATGATCCGCTGCGACAGAGAGGACTATGCAGCCTCTATCCCCTTGCGCGAAGTCGCCCTGGCAGCCGTCCAAGAGCTGGCGCAAGCGCTCAGGAACGCCGACGGCCACGAGCTCGATGACGTGCGGAAGGTCGGCCTCGCAGGCTTGCTCAACAACTCGAGCTACCGGCTGAGCGGTCTCGGCCGTCTTGCGGAAGCCCTTGAAGCAAGCCGGGAAGCGGTCTCACTGTTTCGCGAGTGCGTCCGCGCCTGGCCCGAGCACCTTCCCGGGCTGGCGATCAGCCTTCTCAACCTGGGGAGGGTGATCGAGGCTTCCGGCCGACCGATGGAAGCCCTCGCGAAGACCCGGGAGGCGATCGACCTGTACCGCCAGCTCGAAGCGGCGCAGCCCGGGGCCTTTTGCCCTGAGCTGGCCGACGGCCTCAACAATCTGAGTACGACGTTGGCGGATCTGGGCCTCCGTCAAGACGCCTTGGAGGCCTGCTTGGAGGCGGTCCGTCTGTACCGGAACCTGGCCGACGAACGCCCCGGCTTTCAGGCGGGGCTCAGCCGGGGGCTCAACAACCTCGGCACGGTGCTCAGCGGTCTCGGGCGTCGAAGAGAATCTCAAGAAGTGATTCAGGAAGCCGTTGGTTTGCTGCGGCAGCTCGCGGCCGATCGACCTGACGCCTTCCGTCACCAACTCGCCCGAAGCCTGGACAACCTCGCCACCGGGCTAGGTGATCTGGGACGCCATGATGAGGCTCTCGAAGCTGCCCGCGATGCTCTCGACCTGCGGCGGGAGCTGGCCCGAGGCCGCGGTGTCTTTCGATCAGAGCTCGCCAGGAGCCTCGACAACTTCGGCATTCTGCTCGCTGGCTGCGGGCGGCGACGAGAGGCTCTCGTAGCGACCGCCGAAGCGGTCGACCTCTATCGGCAGGTGGCGGCAGCTCAGCCGGAGACCTTTCTGCCCGAGCTGGCTCGCAGTCTCAACAATCTGAGCAACCAGCTCCGGAACCTCGGCAGGCTGGAGGAAGCTTTGGGCGCAACCTTGGAAGCGCTCGAAATCCGGCGAAACCTGTTCGATCAGAATCCCGATGCCTTCCGCCCTGCTCTCGCCAACACACTCAACAACCTCGGCATTCGCTACAGTGATCTCGAACAATTCGAGAGCTCTCTCCAGGCCCATCGGGAAGCTGTCGATTACTACCGCGAGCTCAGCGAACGGAATCCCAAGGCGTTCCTTGCGGATCTCGCCAATTCGCTCACCAACCTCGCGACGGTTCAGATCGTGTTGGATTTTTCTGAAGAAGCTTTGGCCACCGCTCGACAATCCGTAGCCCTCTTGCGCCAGTTGGCTGCGGAGGATCCGGGCTCCTTCGAGCCCGATCTCGCCACCAGCCTCCACAATCTCGGTTCACTGCTGCGCGTTGATCTCCGCCCGCAGGAGGCACTGCCGGTCATCCGCGAGGCCGTCGAGATCCGACGGCGGCTTGGCCGGGAACATCCGGATGCCTTCGTCCCCGATCTTGCGGTCAGCCTGCACAGCCTCGGGATGACGCTTCACGCTCTTGACCGCGTGGACGAGGCATTGGCCGCTGCGGAGGAAGCGGCACGATGCCTCAAGCCCTACGCCGATCGGCACCCGGACTTCTTCAGGGGTCGGATGGCCGAGATCACCCAGGGGTATCGGAGCCTCGCCGAGGCGGTGGCCGGCGCTCTTTCTGCAAGAGTTGGCCCAGGGGCCGAGCAACCTGGGTGAGTTTCTCGGTGAGCTGGGCCGACGGGAAGAGGCCCTGGCGGTGGCTTCTCCGGCCTCATCACCGACGGCGTCGTTCGGGGATTGGTTGGCGGAGATGGAGCAGGACACCCGGATGGTCGAGCGGGAGGCTGGGGGCCACCACCTTGGAGCTCGGACGACGCGAGCTCGTAGTCGACGTGCCAGCCGTCATCCTCCAGACGAGCGTGGACCTGGTACTCCGAAAGGTCACGATAGACGCGGAGGGCGTCCCTTCGGGCAGCGGACCGGCAAATCTAGTTGTCGTCGGCCGGCGCGTCGCCTCAGCGATTTTGCTACCCCCCAACGTGCCGTTGCCTCATGAGAATGCTACCCAGCGAATGGACGCTGGAGGGCGCTTATGGGAAGACGGATCAGCATGGCCACACGCAGAGAGCTCCTGGATACAGTACGAGCCCGCTACGCAGGGAAGAGTCGAGAGCAGAAGGGCCGTATCCTCGACGAGTTCGTCGCTACGACGGGCTACCATCGCAAACACGGTGCCACGCACGAGCAGCGAGGACGTGCCTGCGCCCTCTGCTCCGCGCGCAAGGCCAAGTGCGGCTCCGGTGACTCGCCGAGACACGCCATCCACAGTCTGCGTTTCCTGGAGCGCGGCTCGGACTTGACCTTGCCACCCTTGCCAGAAGCCGCGCCCATTCAGGGACGGACTTCTGCGCCGCAGCACAGGGTGCCCAACTAGAAACGAGGCTCGATAGACGTTGGGCACGTCGCGCCCAACGGAAAACGATGCTCGGTAGACGTTGGGCACGTCGCGTCCAACTGGGAACGGCGCTCGATAGGCGTTGGGCATGCCGCGCCCAACGGAAAACGACGCTCGATAGACGTTGGACATCTTACGCCCAACGTCAAACGGCGCTCGATAGGCGTTGGGCATGCCGCGGGGGCGCGGCGCGCCCCGAGGCCGGCCTCCGGAGAGATTCCGAACCTGCGGGTCCTGGGGATCTGGCGAGGTGAGCCCGTCCGGGAATAAAATCGGCGAGCAGAAACTGACGGCAGTCCAAACCATGAAGCTGCGCAGGGTCCTCAAGATCGCCGCCGTCGTCCTGGTGGTGCTGGTAATCGCTCTGGCCGCCGCCGGCGTCTACTTCGTGCGCCGGCCGTGGCCCCAGGTCGACGGCACCCTCGCCGTCGCCGGCCTCGAAGCGCCGGTCGAGGTGATCCGCGACCGCTGGGGCGTGCCCCACCTCTTCGGCGTCTGGCCGCGCTGCTCGCCGAGTGCGTCGACAAGGCCCTCGACTCGGCCGCCAAAAGTCGCGTCATGACGGATAGAATGGCGGGCGATGCTGATCTTCGACCGCGAAAACGCGGGGCATCCGTGGAACCAGGCCTTCGATGATCTCAGCTCTTCCGACGACCCGACTCACCGGGCGGTGCGCGAGAGCTGGTCCATGGACCACCGAGTCTCGGGACCACGAGAGGCTGCCATGCTCGAGTCGGGACTCTTCAGCGAGAGCCCGAACGGTCAGGAGTGGCTCGCGGAGGAGCGGTGGAACCACTTTCTCACGCGGATCTGCCGGCCTGGGACGGCGGACGACAGCGGGCCGGCGACCGAGACGACCGCGCACTTCAACGCCAACATCTCCGCTCGCCCCGCCGCGAAGGACCGGCTGGTCCATGCCGAGAGCCTCCGCGGCGCTCTTCGGTTGATCGACAACCTCGGACGAGCTTCGGAGGACGGCGAATTCGAGAGAGGGCTGAAGAGGCTCTGCGGCAGACCCTTCCCGCGGCGACGGCCGGAAGAGGGCGTTGACGGCTACCGGGCGTTCTGCGACCGCGTCGACGAGGTCGCGGCCGCCCTCGGAGCCGCGGGCCCTGATGGAATCCGGAGCCTGGCAGGGCTCGCTTGCCGGACGTTGGCTCCGACTCAGCCCTGCTGGTGGGCCTGTTTCGCCGACGAGGTCCGGTCCTGGCTCGATGCAGACGAGGGCGGTAGTCTCTGTCTGGCCCTGGGTCTCGGCCACATCGACGAAGGCGATTGGCTGCTGGTGTGGCATTATGAGGTATGGCAGGCGGGTCCGCTCTACCGTCCGACGGTGATCGAGGCCAACGCTTCGCCGTTCCACTTTCCGTCGCCGCCGCGAGTGGCCTATGGAGTGACCATGCCCCTTGACGAGCGATTGCCGGCGTGCCGCGAGGTTCTGCACTCGCCGTTGAAGGGTGAGCTGGCGAGCGAGTGCTGTACCGGCACGCTGTTGCGAGTCGAGAATCTCGGCAGGCTCGCCCGAGCCCGGATCTCGCCGCTACGAAAGGGGCACAGGCAACGCCTGACGCAGGACTTCGGTGATCGTGCCCAACCCTGGCTGGCACGTCACCAGGAGGAACCGAGGACAGCGGAATGACGACGGACGAAGCAGTCGATCCCCTCTCTCGGGTCAGGAGTCTAGTGGAGGACATCGTCCGAGAGGGGGACGCCGTGCGCCTCGGCGAGTGCCTGCGAGGAATCCACTTTCCCACTCTCGGTGGTCACGACGAGCCCGCCGACCTGCTGATCAGGGCGCTGAGCCTGAAACCGGTCGATCCACACCTGGGCTCCGAGCTGGCACGGGTTCTCGGCGTTCTAATTGCCCATCAAACGGACATCGCGGGCGCCCAGGAGCTGAGCCACCGACGGCAGAGGCTTTTCTACAACGCGCTTCTTCTAGCCTGTTCCTTGCCCCCCGCGGGTGACCTCTTCGTTGCTCTGAAGCGGCTGTCTCACGTCATCAATGGCCACCGTCCACTCGCCGTCCTCGACGCGAGCCGAGCGGCCAGCCGGCTGCGCAGGGCGCTGGCGAGTCAACAAGTCGACGATTCACTCGAAGAGCACTGGCTCGAATTGATGGCGTCGGCATCCAATGGTGCGAAAGGAACCAGCAATCGCCAGCTCGCTGTCCTGATCGAAGCCTGGGAAGGCTTGCTCTGGGTTCCGCCGGAATCGTTCGACGGACCGGTGGTTCATGTCGGGCGTATCGACCGCGGTCTTCGGCGCCTGCACGAGGTCACTAAAGGTCGTGAGGATAGCGCGGGCGTCTTGCAGCGTGCCATTGAGGTGCTGGACGAGACCTTCCCTCGCTCCTCGGAATTCTGGGGGCGGCTGTTGTCGCCTCTCTGGTCCGACTGGCCTGTGGCTCTTCGCCATGCCATCGGCGAGAGATGGCCCGTCCTTACACTCGAGGAGCGAGCGCACGCGGCAGTTAAGGCGTCATGAAATTGCGCAAGATCCTCAAGGTCGCCGCCGTCGTCCTGGTGGTGTTGGCTGCCGTTCTGGCCGCCGCCGGCGTCTACTTCGTCCGCCGCCCGTGGCCCCAGGTCGACGGCGCCCTCGCCGTCCCCGGGCTCGCGGCGCCGGTGGACGTAATCCGCGACCGCTGGGGCGTGCCCCACGTCTTCGCCGAGAACGAGCGCGACGTCTTCCTCGCCCAGGGCTACGTCCACGCCCAGGACCGGCTGTGGCAGATGGAATTCAACCGCCTGGCCGCGAGCGGCCGGCTCGGCACGCTCCTGGGCGAGGCTCTGCTCGACGCCGACCGCTACCTGCGCACCCTCGGCCTGCGCCGCGCCGCCGAGCGCGACTGGACGGCGATCGACGGCGAGGCGCGGGAGATCCTCGAGGCCTACGCCGCGGGCGTCAACGCCTTCGTCGACGCCCACCGCGGCCGCCTGTCCCTCGAATTCACCCTGCTCGGTCACGACCCCGCGCCGTGGACGGGCGTCGATTCGCTCGCCTGGGGCCGGCTCATGGGCCTGACCCTGAGCCTCAACCACCCCATGGAGGTGCTGCGTGCCCGCCTCGCCGAGAGGCTCGGCGAGGACTCCCTGCGGCAGTTGTTGCCGCCCTACCCGGCCGACGCGCCGGTGATCGTGCCACCGATCCTCGGGGCGCTCGGCGAGCGACATCCGGCGCTCGCCGCCGTCCTGGGCCCGGCGGGCAGCGTCTGGGGCTCGAACAGTTGGATCGTCCACGGCAGCCGCACCGGCAGCGGACGCCCGATCCTCGCCAACGACACCCACCTCGGCCTCGGCATGCCCTCGCCCTACTACGAGAACGGCCTCCACGGCGGCCGCTTCGACGCCGTGGGGTTCTCGTTCGCCGGCATGCCCCTCGTCGTCATCGGCTACAACGCGCGCATCGCCTGGGGCATCACCAACATGTGCTCCGACGTCCAGGACTTCTACGTCGAACGCCTCGACGACCCCGACAATCCGGCGCGGTACGAATACCAGGGCGAGTGGCACGACCTCGAGGTGATCGTGGAGAGGATCGAGCTCAAGGGCGCCGAGGCGGTCGAGCACCGGGTGCTGGCGACCCGCCACGGCCCGATCGTCAACGACATCATGGACGAGATCGACGCCGCCGAGCCCCTGGCCCTGCGCTGGAGCACGATGGGAGAAGGGGGCGAAGGCGGACGCCTCTTCGACGGTCTCGTGGCCCTCAACCTGGCGGACGGCTGGGAGGCCTTCCAGGCGGCCCTCAGCCTCTGGGACAGCCTGAGCCTGAACGTCAGCTACGCCGACGTCGACGGCAACATCGGCTACCAGGGCACGGGCAAGGTGCCGATCCGCGTGCCCGGGCACGAGGGCGTGGTGCCGGTGCCGGGCTGGACGGGCGAGCACGAATGGCAGGGCTTCATCCCCTTCGCCGAGATGCCCCGTTCCTTCAACCCGGAGTCCGGCTTCATCGTCACCGCCAACAACAAGGTGGTGGGCGAGGGCTATCCCTACCACCTCGCCCACGACATGGCCGACCGTTACCGCGCCGAGCGCATGGCCGCGGTGCTGGCATCCTCCGACCGCCACACGATGGAGGACATGCGGGCCCTCCACGCCGACGTGCGCTCGCAGCCGGCCGTCGACCTGCGCCCCCACTTGCTGGCCGTCGAGCCGGCGAGCGACCAGGAGCGCCGGGCCCTCGAAGCGGTGGCGGCCTGGGACCTCGAGCTCACCGTCGACAGCCCGGGCGCCACGGTCTACGAGGCGTGGTACTGGAAGCTGTGGGAGAACGTCCTCGCGGACGAGCTCGGCGAGGAGCTGACGACCTTCTACATGAGCCGCGCCATCAGCCAGGTGCCGGTCATGCTCGATCTTCTCTCCCGCGAGGACGCCCCCTGGTTCGACGACACGACGACGCCGGAGGTCGTGGAGACGCGGGACGACGTCGTGCGCCGTACGTTCGCGGAGGCCGTGGCCTGGCTCTCGGAGCACTACGGCGAGGACCCCGCGGGCTGGGCCTGGGGCCGCGCCCACACGGTGACCTTCGCCCACGTGCCCCTGGGCCAGAGCGGCATCGGCCTGCTGGAGCGGATATTCAACAGCCGGACGCTGCCGCTCGCCGGCGACGTCTTCACCGTCAATTCGTCGATGCACGACCTCGCCGACCCGTTCGCCGTCAATTTCGGCGTCGCCCAGCGTCTGCTCGTGGACCTCGGCGACCTCGACCGCTCGCTGGCGGTCAACAGCACCGGCCAGGTCGCCCACGCCTTCCACCCGCACCGCGAGGACCAGATCGCGCTGTGGGCCGCCGTCGACTACCATCCGCTGCCGGCGACGCGAGAGGCGGCGACGGCGGAAGCCGAGGCCACCCTGCGGCTGACGCCGCCGTGATCCACGCCCTCTACCCCTACCCCCGCCATGAACCTTACAGACGCTTCTCCAGAGTCACCAGCAGGCCCTTGTCGGGCTCGTAGAAATAGGCGCTGCGTACGGGTCTGACCTCGTCCTGGGCGAGCTTGAGCTCCGCCTTGCGGACGATCGTCGCCACCGCGACCTTGATCACCGTCTCCGCGAGCCCCCGGCCGGGACAACCGTGGCCGCCGCCGCCGAAGGGACTCCAAGCGTACGGCGAGTGCTCCTTGCCGAGGAAGTTCTCCGGATCGAACTCCCTGGGGTTGGCGAAAACGTCCTCGCGCTTCGCCAGCGCGGGGAAGCACACGGCGACCATGGTGCCCTCGGGAAGGACGTAGGGTCCGACGGAGAACGGCTTGTGGACGCGCCGCACGCTGGCGAACGGATTGCTGGGGCGAAAGCGCAGACCCTCGTTGACGACCGCCTCGAGGTAGGGGAGCGCGCCAAGCTGCGAGCCGCGGACGCCTTCGTCTCCGAGCACCGAGTCGAGCTCGGCGCGCAGCCGCCCGAGGACCTCCGGCCGGGCGACGAGCTCGCCGACGGTCCAGGCGATGGAGTTGCCCGTCAGCTCGTGGCCCTGGAAGAGCAGGTCGAAGAGCTCGGCGCGGATGACGTCCGCCGAAAGCCGGCTGCCGTCGGCGAGCCGCGCCCGCGCCATGCCGAGCACGAGGTCGTCCTCCTCGGGCTTCTCCACCGCGGCGAGGCGTGCCGCGATCTCCCGCGAGAACACCTCGACGATCTCGCGCTGCCTCCTCCTGACCCGGTTCCAGGGGCTCCAGGGGCCGAAGTCGACCTGAAAGGTCGGGTGGGAGACGGTGGGCGACCTCAGCCCCTTGAACGAGAAGTCCTCCCAGCGCTCGGCGAGCTGCCGGGTCTTCTCGGGGCCGGCCGCGCCGATGAGCCCCGTGATCAGGGCCTCGAGGGCGATCTTCTGGACCGGCTTCACCAGCGGGAAGGGCCGGCCGAGCGGCCAGTCGGCGACGCTCGCCTCGGTGGTGCGACGCACGTCGTCGACGAACCGCAGGGCCGCTTGCGCGCCGAGATAGGGTGAGATAACGTCCCTGCGTTCCCGGTGCGCGGGTCCGTCGAGGTAGGAGTGGGCGCCCTCGCCCATCACGGAGGTGAGGTTGCCGAGGCCGAGATCGCCGCCGGTGAGCACGTCGGGCGGCGCCTCGACGACGGCTTTGACGAGCTCCGGCGAGCAGACGTAGACCCAGTTCCCGAGACCCGGTATCCGTGTCGCGAAGACGTCTCCGCACTCGCGAAAAGCTTCCTCGTAAAACCGCATCGTGTTCTTCACGAATCGCCGGGAATGGGACAGCAGCGAGCCCGCGGGACGGGGGATCTGTGCAGACGGGTTCATCGTCGCTCCTTGGGAAAGCCAGCCGTAGAGAGGGGACCCGGACGGGTCCGGACGATACCAGAGAAGGACGGATTCGAGCGTGAGCTACCGGGCCCCCGTGCGCCTCCTCAACCGCGACTTCGTGCTGCTCTGGCAGGGCCAGTTCGTCAGCATGCTGGGGGCGCAGGCGTTCTCGGTCGCGATGGTCTTCTGGATCAAGCGCCAGACCGATTCGGCGACCCTCCTGGGCGTCGGCATGATGTCGCAGTGGATCCCGGCGCTGCTGCTGAGCCCGATCGGCGGCACCCTCGCCGACCAACTGTCCCGCCGCCGCCTGCTCATCGCCAGCGACCTGATGCGCGGCGTGGCGGCGATCGCGCTCGGGGCGCTGGTCCTCAGCGCCCCCGACCGCTCGGGGTGGATCCTCGCCTGGCTGCTCACCATCTCCGTGGTGATGGGGGTGGGCGACGCCATCTTCCGGCCGGCGATCAGCGCCGCCATCCCTGACCTGGTCCCTGCCGAGCAGGTCACCCGCGCCAACTCGCTCAACCGGCTGGCGCTCGACGTGTCGACCTTCTTCGGCCAGGGCGCGGGAGGCGTGCTCTTCCGCCTGCTCGGCCCCGGCGTGCTCTTCGTGATCGACGGCGTGACCTATCTCTTTTCGGCGCTTTCCGAGTCGTTCATCCGCCTGCCGCCGCCGCCGGCCCCCAAGACCGCGGGCTGGCGTCAGGTTTTCGCCGAGTTCTGGCAGGAGCTCAAGACCGGCCTGCGTTACGTGGCGAGCCGCAAGGGCCTGCGGTTCCTGCTCTTCCTCTCGCCTCTCGAGAGCTTCTTCATGATCACGATCGTGGTGCTGCTGCCGTTCTTCGTCGAGGACTACCTCAAGGTGCCGCCCGACTGGTACGGCTTCCTGATCGCGTCGTTCGGCGCCGGCTCGTTTATCGGCAGCGTCCTGGCCGGGGCCACCAACATCCAGGGCCGGCTGAGGACGTGGGCCTACCTGGCCGCCGCGGTCGGCTTCGCGCTCGCCGCGTTCGGCCTCGCGCTCTCGCGCTCGCCGTGGGTGGCGATGGCCTGGATCCTCTTCGCGGGGGTGATGAGCGGCTTCAGCGTCATCCACATGCTGAGCCTGGCGCAGCTCACCACGCCCAACGAGCTGCGCGGCCGGGTGCTGGGTCTGCTCGAGACCCTGGGCCTCTCCACCATGCCGCTGGCCGCCGGCACCGCGGGCGTCATCGCCGACCTCCTCGACCGCAACATCCCCGTGGTCTACCTGGGTTGCGGCGTGGCGCTCCTGGGCGTGGCGTCGGTGTTGGCGCTGAAAGGCGAGGTGCGGGAGTTCCTGGCGTTCAAGGTGGAGGAGCACGAAGTCGCTGAATAGCGACGGCTCAGCGTTCCGCTGGCATTGGTTCTCATTTCGTCACCTCTGTCTCAGCTTTCACTTCTCCAGGCGTTCAACGACCTCGCCGCCCCGCGCCTTGCCAAGGCCCTCCTCGCCGCCGACCTCGACATGGCCCGGAACCGTTTCGGCTCCGAGCGCCTCCAACTGGCCGACGAGGTCGGACAAGCGCTCGAGCAGCGCTTCCTGCCGCGCCCTCAGCCTGTCGTTCTCGAGCCTGGCCGCGTCGATTGCCCTATGGGTCAGAAGATCATTGCGACACGCCAGCAACCCACCGGCGACGACGAGCAGAGCTCCGATGACGAGAGCGAAAACCAGGCGCCGGGCGCCGGACCAGGTACGATCGGCGGCCTCGACGACGGCGCCGCGGTCGATCCGCGAATCGACGGCCGCCCTGGTTCGTTCGATGCTCTCGATCAACGGCTTGCTCCGGGGGCGACTCAGCGCCGCCGAGACCGCCAGTAGAAGCCACCGCCGCCAAACAGCAGGACCAGCAGGACGATCAGGAGAATAGTGCCCATGATTTCTTCCTTTCTATAGAGGACGTCTCGCTTCTATTGAGGACGTCTCGCATCCCACTTTAGACCTTCGGCGCTGCCTGCCGGAAGCGCACTTATTACCCGGAAGCGAGATCACGAGCTAGGTGGAAACTACGCGACGGCACCGGCGTCGGGCGGTGGGGCGGGCGGATGGCTCTTCAGATGGCGGTGGGTTCATCTTACCACTACTCAGGCTGATTTCTCACGTTCGCCGCCGAGGACGCTTTTCCGGCGTCGCCGTCCACGGGTCCGCGGGCCAGGCGTGCTTGGGATAGCGGCCCTGGAGCTCCTTGCGCACCTGCGGGTAGGTGCTCGCCCAGAAGCTCTCGAGGTCCTGGGTGACCTGCTGCGGACGGCCGTTGGGCGCCAGCAGGTGCACCATGACCGCGACGCGTCCCGCCGCGACGCGCGGCGTCTCGCGCAGGCCGAAGAGCTCCTGGATGCGCGCCGCCAGCACCGGCGGACGACCGGGCTCGTAGACGAGGCGGATGCGGCTGCCGCTCGGCACCTCCAGACGCTCGGGCGCGTGACGCTCCAGGGCCGCGAGCTGCTCGTAGCCGAGGACGCCCTTGAGCGTCTCGACGAGCGGCGTGCGGCGCAGCTCGGCGAAGGAGCGCTTGCCGGCGCAGAGCACGGGGAGCAGCGTGGCGAGCTCGGCGTCGGTGAAGCGCGGCAGGCCGAGCTCGGGCATCCACTCGGCGAGGCTGCGCGCCCGCGCCAGGAACGACGCTACCTCCCCGCGCCCGAGGTCGAGCGCGCGGTCGAGGTCGTCCGCCGCCGCGGTGGCGAGGGCCCGCGACGCCGCCTCGGGCGTCGGCGCGATCTCGCGCTCGTCGAGCACCAGGTCCAGGTACCGCGTCCGCCGGCGGCCGACGCCGCGCTCGCCGTCGAATTCGACGTCGTCCGTCGTCTTGAGGGACTCGGCGGGCAGCCACTCCCGCTCCACGCCCGAGGCCTGGCGCACCAGGGCTTCGCGGCGGGCGTCGAGGTCGACGCACAAGAAGAGCTCGTGGCGGCGGACGGCGCTGGCGTCCGCGAGGCGCACGCCCCGTCCGCCCACCATCACGCCGCGCGGGCTGCCGTTCTCGCGGCGACGCGCCAGGCGGTCGGGATAGGCGGCGAGCAGGGCGCGGAGGAGCCCATCGTCGTCCTCCGTCTCGTCTTGACGTCCCAGGGCGCGCTCGGCGAGACGCTCGAGGTCGCGGCCTGCCCGCAGCACCTGGCGGGCGCGTCCGCGGTGGATCGGTCCCAGGGCGGTCTCGCCGTAGCCCGCGCGCACGAAGTCGTCGAGGGCGTGCAGGCGGTCGAGGAGATCGGACGAGGAGACGTGGGCGGCCTCGGGAGGACCTTCGGTCGAGCGCGTCACCAGGTCGCGCTCCGAGACGAGGGCCGCCAGCATCGCCGCGCGCCCGCGCACCCCCGCGTCGTGCCCGGCCAGCACCAGGCGCGCCAGCCGCGGGTGGACGGGGAGGCTCGCCATGCGGCGTCCGGTGGCGGTGAGGCCGCTCTCGTCGACCGCGCCCAGGACGCGGAGCAGCGCCAGCGCCCGCTCGACGGCGGCGGGCTCGGGCGCCTCGAACCACTCGAAGGCGGCGACGTCGCGCTCGCCCCAGGCCAGCAGCTCGAGCAAAGGACCCGCGAGGTCGACGCGGCGGATCTCGGGCACGTCGCGCGCGGGCAGGCTGCGGTCGTCGTGCTCGGTCCACAGCCGCAGGCAGACGCCCGGCTGTTGGCGTCCGGCGCGGCCCGCGCGCTGCTCGGCCGAGACGCGGCTGGCGCGCGTCAGCTCGAGGCGGTCGAGGCCCGAGGCGGGGTCGAAGCGCAGCACCCGCACGAGCCCCGAGTCGACGACGCCGGTGACGCCGTCGATGGTGATCGAGGTCTCGGCGACGTTGGTCGCCAGCACCACCTTGCGCCGCGGGCCGGAAACGAGGACGGCGTCCTGCTCCTCGGAGGGCAGGTCGCCGTAGAGCGGCATGACGGCGAGGCCGCGCTCGGCGGCCAGGGGCTCGAGGGCGTTCGCCGTCCGCCGGATCTCGCCGACGCCGGGGAGGAAGACGAGGACGTCCCCCGGCGTCTCGCCGAGGAGGCGGCGCACGCCCGCCGCCACGACCTGCTCGGGGCGCCGCGGGTCGGGGCGCTCGAGGTAGCGGACGGTCACGGGATGGAGGCGTCCGGCGCTCTCGACCACCGGGCAGCCGCCGAGGTAGGCGGCCACCGGCGCCGGGTCGAGCGTCGCCGACATGACGACGAGCTTCAGGTCGGGACGCGCGGTAGCGGGCGCAACGTCCGGAGCCTACACCGGGATCAGCGAACTCGAACGCGGGCGGGCGAGCGCCGGGGTCGGCCGCGTCCTGCACGTGGTCAAGATGCTCGGGCTGCGAGTCGTGCTCGAGAGCCCGGCCGGAGAGGACGATGGCTAACCGGGATATGATCCCGATCGGGAAACCGCAGGCTCTCAGCCTTATCGAGGCCCGATGAGCCAGGACGACGTCGAACAAATACGCCAACAGGTGGACGCCGTCTACCGCGCCGAGTCGCGCCGCGTGCTCGCCACCCTGATCCGCCTGCTCGGCGACTTCGACCTCGCCGAAGAGGCGCTGCACGACGCCTTCACGGCGGCCGTGGAGCGCTGGACCGACGGCCCGTTCGCCGAGACGAAGGAGCAGTTGGGCGGCTTCGTGGTGCTCGAGGCCAGGGACCTGAACCACGCCATCCAGTTGATCTCGGCGCACCCGGGCGTGAAGGTAGGACCCTTCGAGATCCGCCCGGTGGACGACATGACCGAGGCGATCCGCGCCAGCGAGCGGCGGCGGTCGTCGATGGCCTAGAGGCCCGGCCGGAAACCCTCCGGCCGCGCGTGAGAAGGCCGACTTCGTCGGCCAAATCCCCCCAAACCCCCCTTTCTTAAAGGGGGGCTCAGAGTTCCTCAGTCAGGGTCCCCCCTTTAATGAAAGGGGGGTTGGGGGGATTTCAGGGCGCGACGGCGCGAAGGTGTCCGTGTAGCCGAGGGGCCAGCCGCCGGACAACACGAGCATGACCTTGCGTCCGGGTGGATTGGCGAAGCTCCGCAACGTGGCGGTGGCCGCCAACGTGACGCGTTCGATGCGCTCGCGGCGCGCGTGGGCCACGGCGCGCCAGGGCATTCCCGCGCTGGCTCCGGCGAGGGCCATCTCCTCGAGACCGTGGGCCATACGCTCCTTGGCGTCTTCGAGGACGCGCCGGAGCGCGTCGGAAGAGCGCGTCCAGTCGGCGAGCATCTCCAAGGAATGGGGTTGAAGATCAAAGCCCAGGGTCCGCACCCTGGGTCATCGCGACGACACGACCTCCGTCCCTACACCTCGAGCAAGATCCGGCTCGGGTCCTCGATCCGCTCCTTGACCTTCACCAGGAAGGTCACCGCCTCGCGGCCGTCGACGATTCGGTGGTCGTAGGTGAGCGCGACGTACATCATCGGCCGGATCACCACCTGGCCGTCCACCGCCACCGGGCGGTCCTCGATCTTGTGCATGCCGAGGATGCCGCTCTGCGGCGGATTGACGATCGGCGTCGACAGCAGCGAGCCGTAGATGCCGCCGTTCGAGATCGTGAAGGTGCCGCCCTGGAGCTCCTCGAGCTTCAGCTTGCTGTCGCGCGCGCGGGCGGCGAGGTCGGCGATCGTCTTCTCGACCTCGGCGAAGGAGAGGCGCTCGGCGTTGCGGATCACCGGCACCACCAGGCCCTTGCCGCCGCCCACGGCCACGCCGACGTCGTAGTAGTTGTGGTAGACGATCTCGTCGTCGCGCAGCTCGGCGTTGACCCGGGGGACGGCCTTCAATGCCTCGATCACCGCCTTGACGAAGAACGACATGAAGCCCAGCTTGATGCCGTGCGCCTCCTGGAAAGGCTCCTTGTACCGCCGGCGCATCGCCATGACCGCGGTCATGTCGATTTCGTTGAAGGTGGTGAGCAGCGCCGCCGTCTGCTGGGCCTGGACCAGGCGCTGGGCAACCCGCTTGCGCAGCGGCGTCATCCTGACCGCCTCTTCCTGGCGCGGACCGGCGGCTGGCGCTTCGCTCGGCGCGGGCTCGTCCTTCTTCTCGGCTTCCTTCTTCGGCGCCGCCTCCTTCTTCTCCAGGTGGCGCCGGACGTCCTCCTTGAGCAGGCGGCCGCCCGGTCCCGTGGCCTCGACGTCGGCGGGCTCGAGGCCGGCGTCGGCCAGGGCGCGCCGTGCCGCCGGCGTCACCCGCGGTCCGGCGTCCTCGTCCTCGGCTTCCTCCTCTTCCGTCTCTTCCTCTTCCGTCTCTTCCTTCTTGGGCTTTCCCTTTTCCTTGGGCTTCTCCTTGGGCTTGTCCTTTTCGGGCTCCTCCTCTTCGGCCTTGTCCTCGGCTGCGCCGGCTTCGATGTAGCCGATGACGTCGCCGACCTTGGCGCTGTCGCCTTCCTGCTTCAGGATCTTCGAGAGGACGCCCGCCTCGGGGGCCGGGACTTCGACGTTGACTTTGTCGGTCTCGATCACGACGACGGGCTCGTCCTCGGCGACCGCGTCGCCTTCGGCCTTCAGCCACTCGCCGATCACGGCCTCGGTGATGGACTCCCCCACCGACGGTATCTTGAGCTCGATTGGCATGCTGATCCCCTGGATGGTGTTGGCCTGCCGGCGATTGTACCTACCTTTGGCAGCCAGGGCAGTAGAAGGTGCTGCGCCCCGCCTGCACCAGGCGCCGGATCGTCCGCCCGCAACGCCCGCAGGGCTCGCCCTCGCGGCCGTAGACGGCGAGCGCGACCTGGAAGTAGCCGGCGTTGCCGTCGCCGTCGGCGAAGTCGTTGAGGGTGGTGCCGCCCTGGGCGATGGCGTCGCCGAGCACCGCTCTGGTCTCGGCCGCCAGCCGCTCCCAGGCCGTCGCCGAGATCCGTGCCGTGGAGCGCCGCGGGTGGACGCCGGCGCGCCACAGCGTCTCGCTGGCGTAGATGTTGCCCACTCCGACGACCACGCCGGCGTCCATGAGGAAGCCTTTGATCGGGGCCCGGCGTCCGCGCACGCGCTCGGCGAGATAGCGGCCCGTCAGCCCGCCGTCCAGGGGCTCGACGCCGAGATGGGCGAAGTGGCGGTCGGCGGCGAGCTCGCCGCGCCTTGAGGCGAAGACGAGACCGAAGCGCCGCGGGTCGACCAGGCGCAGGCGCCGGCCGTCGTCGAGACGGCAGAGGAAGTGCTCGTGCTCTTCGTAGGGCTCCTCGCCGGCGACCACCGTCAGGCGACCGCTCATGCCGAGGTGGACGATCAAGGTCGCGTCGCCATCGACGTCGATCAGGAGGTACTTGGCGCGGCGGCGCAGGGCCTCGACCCGCCGGCCTTCGAGGAGACGCCGGAGACGCCGCCGGTCGAGCGGCTCGCGCAGGGTGGGCGCGCGCGTCTCGACGCGGACGATCCGGCGCCCGGGCAGGCGCCGCAGGAGGCTGCGGCGCAGGACCTCGACCTCGGGCAGCTCCGGCATGGGGCGGATCATACGCCCGAAGTGCGGTACGATGAAGCGCTCGAGGTAGCGCTCGAGGCCGGAGACGCTCGTGAAAATCGGACAGCACCGTGAACATCTCGTCCGCCGCGTGGGGCTGCTCGCCGGCCTCGTCCGGATCGTGCTGCTGCTCATCGCGCTTTCCTACTGGTGGACCCAGATCGCCCAGGGCGAGCAATTCCGCGAGCTGGCGGAGAACAACCGGCTGCGCCGCATCTCGCTGGAGGCGCCGCGCGGCCTGATCTACGACCGCCACGGCCGCCAGCTCGTGGAGAACGTCCCGAGCTATACGCTGCTGCTCGACCGCAGCCTGAGCCGCGACCTCGACGCCAGCCTCGCCTTCGCCGCCGGCGTGCTCGAGCTCGACGTCGCCGACCTGCGGCGCCGGCTCGAGGAGAACCGCGGCGGCAAGTTCCAGCAGACCCGCCTGGCCACCCACCTCGACCTGGTGGAAGTGGCGCGTTTCCGCGTCGAGCAGCTCGAGCACCCGGAGTTCGAGGTCGCCGCCGAGCACCTGCGTCTCAACCGCCACGCGCACTACACGGCCCACCTCATGGGGTACCTGGGCCGGGTGACGAAGAAGGACCTGGCGACGCAGGAGAGCGTCGTGCGCCGCGACGACCTGCTCGGCCGTCAAGGGGTCGAAGGGCGCTATGAAGACCACCTGCGGGGCGAGCGCGGCGAGCAGCTCGTGGTCGTCGACAGTCGCGGGCGGCTGATCGAGAAGCTCGACCCGGCGCTCGCCCACGCCGGCGGCAACTTGCGCCTGACGCTCGACCTCGACCTGCAACAGGAGGCGGCGCGTCTGCTCGAAGGCCAGGCGGGCGCCGTCGTGGCGCTCGACCCGCGGCAGGGCGACGTGCTGGCGCTCTATTCGTCGCCGTCGTTCGACCCCAACGCGTTCGCCCGTGGCCTCACCCCCGAGGAATGGCGGGCGTTGAGTGAGG
>Ga0299906_10000065_pt1 | contig 95133 bp, 70 predicted proteins | sample RVTome_14_FD_200259 | JGI IMG/M metagenome (GOLD analysis project Ga0299906, IMG submission 200259) | Soil microbial communities from uranium-contaminated site in the Upper Colorado River Basin, Wyoming, United States - RVT145D125 (version 2) ...
TCAGGACGCTCAGACGTCGCACACCACGTGCACGACCTGCCCACAGGTCTGCCCGATGTGGCTCGGCCTGGCGAGAGCCTGGCAATCCACGAGTGCTAGCGGGAGGCCGGGCCTCCATAGCGTCTGAACGGGCCCGACTCAACGCTCGACGAACAGCAGCGCGTCGACCCCGTAGCCGAAGTTCTCCTGCTCGCGCAGGTCGTAGCCCCTGTATAGAAGCCGCATCAACGGCCAGTCGTCGGGCATCGACGTGCAGAGGACGTGCACGCGCCCGTAGCGCGCGAGCTCCGCGGGCCGCGCGAGGTGGAAGGCACCGTCCATCGCGAGCCTGGGCGGCGCGCCCTCGGGGGCCGCGAGGCGCGGTGCGTAGTAGTCCCAGGGGAGCCCCTGCGCGAAGTGGGCGGGCTGGCACTCGACGCTGATCACGGCGTCGCCGGGCTCGAAGTCGGCGAGGATCGAGCGCACCGCGCCGGGGTAGTCCTCGGTCCCGCGCGAGCCCGCGTTGAGCAGCGCCAGCAGCGTCGCCGCGCCGAGGATCGCGGCCAGGCCCGCGCGGTGCAGCCGCGGCCGGATCTCGCCCTCGAAGCCCGCCGCCGCGAGCAGCGCGAGCGCGGGCGCGGAGGGCAGGACGTAGTGCCAGGTGAAGCCGGCGCGCGGGAAGAGCGCGGCGACGAGCGTGGCGGCGGCCGGAACACCGAAGCCGACGGCGCCCAAGAGCAGGGGGAGCGGGGGCGGCACGGGCAGCGCGCGCTCCTGCCGCCGGCCGAGTGGGAGCGCGCGCCAGAGCCCGTACGCCGCGTAGCCGAGGAGCGCCACGCCGGCGGCGATGAACACGAGGCGCAGCTCCGGCCCGGCGATGCGCACGTTGAGGAAGAACAGGTGCACCAGCGCCTCGCCCAGGGCGGCGAGCCCCACGTCGCGCCCGCCGGGATTCAGGCCGTGCTGCAGCTGCGGCCAGAAGCCCCATGCGTACCACGGCAGGCAGAGCAGGGCGGCGACGGCGGCGGGCACGAGGAAGCGCCGCCAGCGGTCGCGCGGCACCGCGCCGAGCACCCGGGCCGCGAGGATCCCCGCGCCGAGGAGCGCGGCGTAGTAGAGGAAGAAGTAGTGGTCGTGCGCGCCGGCGACGACGCACGCCGCCCACGCCGCCTGCGCGAGCCGCAGCCGCCGCGGCGCCCGCGCCTCGAGCACCGCGAGCGTCGTGGCGGTGAGGGCGGTCACGGCGAGCGAGTGCAGCGCGTACATGCGCGCCTGCGTCGAGAAGTCGAGGTGCAGGCTCGAGGCGGAGAGCAGCGCCGCGGCGAGCAGCGGCGCCCACGCTCCGCCGAGGCGCCGCGCGATCCTCCACACGAGCGCGATCTCGGCCAGCCCGAAGAGGAGCGCCGGCAGCCGCAGGGCCCACTCGTCGTCCCCGAGCGCCGAGCGGAACGCCGCGACGAGGAGGAACGAGAGCGGCGGGTGGTTGTCGCGGCGCAGGCCGTCGAAGAAGCTCGCGGCGTTCGCGGCGCTGGCGTGGAAGAGCGTGTGGAACTCGTCGAGGACGAGCCCCTTGTGGAACGCGAACCAGAGCCGCACGAGCGCCGCCGCGAGGAGCACGGCGCAGAGCCCGGCCGTCTTGCCCATCGGGCGGCCGCGCGGCGCCGCGGCGCTCTCGAGGGCGGCGGCTCCGGCGGAAGGGCTCACCCGAGAGAGCTTACCGCCGGAGCAGCACGACACGTCGCTCCCTACGGCGGCCGAGCCGGGTACGGAGTCCACCGAAACGCTGTGGCGGAGAGCGCGGCGCGCGGCGACCCACGAATCGCGTCGCGCGTCACGGTACGAAGGTGATCTCGAGCCCGTCGGACGTGTTGAACCGGCCGAAGCGTCCGGCCGGGTCGAGGAACCAGGCCTGGAAGCTCCAGGTCGAGCCGACCGTGATGAGCCCCTCGCGCGCCGGAGGCCGCGCGAGGTCGACGCGCTGGGCGAGGTGCTGCGCGCGCGCCATCGCCTGCGGCAAGCGGAACACGCGCCCGCCGAGGCAGCGGATCGCGCCGTCGAACGGGGCCTCGGTCTGCGTCTGGCCGTAGTAGAAGAGCCCGCGCTGGTTCGGAACGGGGAACGCGTCGAGCTCCAGGTCGTTGACCGTCATGCTCGGGTCCCCGCGCGCCGCGATCGTGGCGGCGAAGCCGGTCGAGTTCGGCGTCGACGAGCAGTAGTTGCGGTAGAAGGGCCCGAGGTCGAGGTCGACCAGGAGGATCGACGCGGTGCTCGAGCTGGCGTTCCAGGCGTCGCCCTGGCCGTCGACCGCCAGCCCCCACGGTTGCCCGCCGGGCGCCGGGCAGCTCTCGATCACCGCGCCGTCCATCGCGTCCATGACGAAGATCTCGCCCGTCAGGGCGTCCGCCACGACGAGGCGACCGCCCGAGTAGCCCACGCCCGCGGGGCGCGTGCCGGGGGCCGGGAAGGCCTGGACGACGCGGCCATCGAGCGGGTCGAGGCGGAAGATCTGGTCGAGCGAGTAGTCGGCGTGCCAGAGGAACGCGCCGTCCCACGCGAGGCCCGAGCCGTTCGGATCCGATGCGCCGACCGAGGGCGCGGGGATGACGTGCAGCACCGTGCCGTCGGTCGGATCGACGCGGAAGATCTGGCCCGTCTGCTCGGGCAGGCACCAGAGCGCCTCTCCGTCCCACGCCAGGCCGCCGATGAAGCGGTCCGGTGCGGGGATCGACCGCTCGACGGCGCACGTCAGCGGGTCGATGCGGTGCAGCCGCACGTCCCCGGCGGCGAACGACCCGGCCCACACGTGCGTCCCGTCCCAGGCGACGCCTCCCGGGGGCGCCATCGGCGCGCTGCACGTCGCGGCGATGCCGCAGCTCCCGAGGGGAAGCGACAGCGAGAGCGGTGCGTCGCCGGAAGCGTCGTTCACGCGCCGGCCGCCGATCCAGATCTCGGCGTCCTGTCCCGCGGCCAGCGGCGCCAACGCCGCCAGCCCCAACCACGTCCGCGACCCCATGTCGGACCCCCTTCCTGCCTTCGCCGCTGGACTCCGTGCTGCGCCGCTGCGACGGCCGGCGCGCGTTCGGACGCATGGCCGGCGTGACGCTCGCGCGCGTCGGAGAGGTTGGTCGGCGGTCCTGCCGTGGTCCGCCCGCGCGCGAAGCGCGCGTGCTCCCCGATGCCTCCTTCGGCTCCGTCTCCTCTGACTCCTCTCCGCCTTTCGAGCGCAGAGGTACCGGATCTTTAGCCGATCACCGGGCGCGGAACGTCAGGCCCGGCCAGTCGTCGGTGGAACGGTGAAGCGGGCATGCCGGAGCGGCTGCGCAGCGTGACGATCGGATCGTCGGCCCAGCCGTAGCGCACAACGAGGGGCTTCTCGACCGCGGCGCTCTCGAGGATCACGCTCCCGCGCTCGAGCTTCGCCGTGGCCCAGTGGAACACGCGGGCGAGCTGGACCGAGAAGCGGCCGCTCGCGTCCGCCGCCGCCGGCGGAGCGCCGCTCTCCCAGGCGATGCCGTGCGCTGGCGCGGCGCGCTCTCGGGTTCGGAGGATTCCTCCTTCGCTGAGCTGCGAGAGCGTACGCGAGGCGCGGGACGAGCGCACGAGAGCGCTCGAAATGCCGGTCTGGCGGCGGGCTGCGTCGAACCGCCCCCAAGGCCCTGGAGTCCGGTGCGGCCGGAAGGCTAGAGTACGCTCCGGGCGGCGGCCGGAGCGCCCCCGCTTCCAGCGGGTCACACTCGAAGATGGGTCTCGACTATCTACTGGCGTTCGCGATCGGGCTCGTTGCCGGCGGCCTCGTCGGCATGTTCATCAAGGCGCGCCAGACGTGGACGGAGCGGCGCGTCCAGCAGTACCGCTGGGAAGAGAAGTTCCGGCTCGCGGACGCCGACCGGCAGAAGGCCATCGACGCGCACAACCGCATCGCGATGGAGATGAAGGAGCTGCGCAGCACCTTCGACGGCTACCTCGCGACGATCGACAACCAGAAGGCGGAGGTCCAGGCCTTGCAGCGAGCGCTGCGCAGCCGCGACGAGTCGACCGAGGAGCTGCGCCAGACCGCGCGCCGCCTCGAGGCCGATTCGCAGCGCTTCAAGGCCGCGTCCGAGCGCCTGAACACGGTGCACGCCGAGGTCGTGGCGGAGCGCGACATGCTCGAGGAGGAGCTGGACCTCAGCCTCGGCCGGGCGCGCGCCATGGCGGCGCGCCTCCCGGAGATCGATGCGCTGCGCGCGCAGCTCGACCAGACCGAGGCGCGGCTGCGCGAGTGGGAGACGAGCCACGCCGGGCTGCTCAGCGAGAAGAAGCGCGTGACGGCCGACATGCAGGCGCGGATCCGCGACCTCGAGCCCTACCCCGAGAAGCTGGCGCGGGCCGAGAAGCAGGTCGCCGAGCTCCAGGAGGCGCACGCGACGCAGATCCGGGTGCGCGAGGAGCAGCTCGCCGAGCTCCGCGGCCGCGTGGGCGACCTCGAGGCGATCCCCGACCAGCTGGCGACGCTCGAGACGGCGCTCGCCAAGCAGGTGGACCTGGGCCGCAAGCTGTCCCTGGACCTCGAGGCCAAGGCCCGCGCCTACGAGGACGCGCAGAAGCAGGTGCGGGCGCTGGAGGCGGAGATCGTCGAGCGCGAGGAGCGCGCCGCGGAAGCGGAGGCCCGGACCGCCAAGCTCGCAGAACAGCTCGAGAGCACGCGCGAGAGCCTGGCCGAGGCGACCAGGGAGCGCAAGCGCCTCGTCAAGGAGCTGGGCGAGAGCGGCGAGCGCATGCGCAAGCTCGAGGCCGAGCTCGGCGAGCGCGAGGAGCGGCTCGGCGCGGCGGGCGCGCTCGAGTTCCGGCTGACCGGCGATCGCGAGCGCCTGCGCGAGGCCCTGTCCAAGGAGACGGGCGAGCTGAGCGAGCTGCGTCGCACGCGCGACGAGCTGCGCGCCGGCCTGGAGGAGAGCCTGGCCGCGCTCGGTGCCTCGCGCGGCGCGCTGGAGCAGGAGCAGCAGAAGCTCGCCGAGGCCTTGAAGAAGGCCGCCGCTCTCGAGCGAGAGGTGGAGAAGGGGCGCGCGGCGAGCGCGAGCCGCGACGAGCGGATCGAGCAGCTCAAGCAGCAGACCCAGGCGCAGAAGAAGGACCTGCGCGACGCACAGGCCCAGGCGGCCAAGCTGGCCGCGACCCACAAGTCCGGCCAGCTCAAGTCGACGCGCCTGCAGCAGGAGATCGCCGATCTGCGCACGACGCTGAACGAAGGTCGCGAGCAGCTCAAGGAAGCCCAGAAGGCCGCGCGCGAAGCGGAGCTCGAGCGCAAAGCGGCGGAGAAGCGTGCGGCCCGGACGGACGCCGCCGGCGACGGCGCGGCGCGCGGGAAGGGCGCGAGCACCAAGCAGAAGACGGCGCGCACGACGGCCGGGTCGGCGGCGGCCGGGAAGCCGACCACGCGCAAAAAAGCCGGCTCCAAGAAGGTCGGCGCGCGCAAGTAACGATCGTGTAGCGCGGGGTCCGCGTTTCCCCCTGCGTTCCCGGCCGAGACGCTAGACTCGGGTGGCCTGGGTGGTTCATGAGCCGTCCGGGCCAGGACTCCCGTTCCCCCAGTCCCCCCATGTCCCTCGCGGGACGACGACGGAAGAGTTGCTCATGAAGATCTCCGCCATTTGCGGTGCTGCGGCACTGCTCGCCGGGGGCGTCACCGCCCAGGTGCGGATGACGACCCCGCTCGAACCCTTCGGCTTCGAGGCCGGTCTCGGCGGAGTGGTCGTGAGACCACACCCCGAGCAGTTCGCCTTGCTGACCGGTCTGCAGCACGTCGTCCTCGAGGACGTCGTCCTGCCCGGCGGCGAGCGCGTCGACCTCGAGCTCGCTCGGATCGACCTCGCCAAGCGGCGCTTCGGCTATCGGGTCGACGGCGAGCGCCGCCCCGACCTCCTCGAAGGCCTCGACCTCTCGCTCTGGGAGGGCGCGGTCGTCGGCGAGCCCGGCTCGTCGGTGATGCTGTCGTTCTCCACCGCGGGCTCGCGCGGCTGGGTGCGCCGCGCGAGCGAGCTCGTGCACTTCCTGCCGCGCCCCGGCCGCGACGGCGACTGGCGGACGGGCGACGTCCTGCTCGTCACCGAGCGCGACCTGAACCGCCGCGGCTACGTCCTCGAGTTCGAGTGCGGGATGGACGAGCTCATCGCCGACGGCGGCCCGCCGCCGGCCCCGCCGGCCGCGCGCGACGCGCCGCAGCCGGGCTCGAGCGGCTGCCTGCTCGAGTGCAGGGTCTCGGTCGAAACCGACTACCAGCTCTTTCAGGTGTTCGGCGACCTCGGCGCGATGACGGCCTACGTCACGACCCTGCTCGGCTTCGTGAGCGCGCGCTACGAGGAGCAGATCGAGACGGTGCTCACCTACCCGTACCTGCAGTTCTACACGAGCTCCGGCGATCCCTGGAGCGCGCAGGACGGCGGCGGCGGCTGCGGCGACGTCCTGAACGAGTTCCGCGACGCGTGGGCCGGCAGCATCCCCGCCGGCGGGCAGCTCGGCCACTTTCTGAGCGGCGCCGACCTCGGCTGCGGCGTCGCCTGGCTCGACGTCTTGTGCAGCACCGAGTTCAACTTCTCGGTCAGCGGCAACATCAACGGCCAGGTGCAGTTCCCGGTGGCGCAGCGGCCGAACAACTGGGACTTCATGGTGGTCGCCCACGAGATCGGCCACAACTTCGGGACGCCCCACACGCACGACTACTGCCCGCCGCTCGACGAGTGCCCGTCTTCGTCCTACTGGGGGTCGTGCCAGGACGAGCAGATCTGCATCACGAACGGCACGAACATGAGCTACTGCCACCTCTGCCCGGGTGGCACGGCGAACATCACGACCTACTTCCACCCGACCGCGGCGGGAGTGATGCAGGCGGGCGCGCAGTCGTGCCTGCCGGAGCTCTTCGCGCTCGACGGCGATTCGCCGGACATCCTCTCGGAGCTCGGTCCCACGACGGTCGCCGCGCAGGTGCTCGGGACGCCCGTGGCCGGCGTGCAGCTGCACTACCGCTACGACGGCGGCAGCTACACGACCGTCGCCATGAGCGACCTGGGCGGCGGCACGTGGGAGGGCGTCCTGCCCACGCCCACGTGCGACGACTCGCCGGAGTTCTACTACTCCTTCGACGATTCCACTTGCGGGCCGGTCGCCGACCCGCCGGACGCGCCGACGACCGTGTACTCCGCGCTCGTCGGAACGGCGACGACGCGGGTGGCGGACGACTTCGAGAGCGACCAGGGCTGGGGCGCCGAGGTCCTCGGGGCCTCAAGCGGGGACTGGCAGCGCGGCGTGCCCGTCGACGACCCGGGCTGGGACTACGACCCGGCCGCGGACCACGACGGCAGCGGCAGCGCGTACCTGACCCAGAACGAGGTGGGCAACACCGACGTGGACGACGGCGCCGTGCGCCTGACCTCGCCGACGATCGACATGACGGGCGGCCCGGTCCTGATCCGCTACGCGTACTACCTGAGGCTGACCAACGAGGACGGCACCGACCGGCTGCTCGTCGAGATCAGCGAGGACGGGGGCGCACCCTGGACCGAGATCGCGCGCCACGACACGAACGGCGGCCTCGGCTGGCGCACGCACGCCATCACGGCGGAAGACCTCACGGCGGCGGGAGTGACGCCCACCGCGACGATGCAGCTGCGCTTCACCGCCAACGACGGCGACGCGCAGAGCATCGTCGAGGCCGGAGTCGACGCGTTCGAGGTCCTCGTCATCGACTGCGACGACGGGATCATCGGCACGAACTACTGCATCTCGACGCCCAACTCGACGGGCGAGGCGGCCGTGATGACCGCCGCCGGGAGCGCGAGCATCGCGGCCAACGACCTGGAGCTGATCGCCGAGCACGTGCCCGTCGCCCAGTTCGGGATCTTCTACTACGGCGCCGGGCAGCTCGAGATCCCCTTCGGCAACGGCTTCCGCTGCGTCGGCGCGGGCGGGATCGGCATCTTCCGCCTGCCCGTCACGCTGTCGCAGGCGCCGGGGACGCTGCGCTGGCTCGTGGACAACGCGCTGCCGCCCTCTCCTGCGGGGCAGCTCACCGCCGGCGCGACCTGGAACTTCCAGGGCTGGTTCCGCGACCCGCCCGCGGGCGGCGCGTTCTTCGACCTCTCCGACGGCTACAGCATCACGTTCGTTCCCTGATACGGGGACGCGTGCAGCGCACGGGGCCCGACCGTTCTCGAACGGTCGGGCCCCTTTCCGTTTCCCCACCCGCCCCGTAGTGTGGCGCCGCTTCTCGCCGCGGCTCCGACCTGGGTTCCCGACATGCTGTCCGTCCTGCTGCTGTCCGCCTCCGCCGCCCTCTCGAGCTCGAGCGACCGGGGCGGCCTCCTGCGCTTCCCCGACCTCTTCGGGGACGCCGTCGTCTTCTCCCACGCCGAGGACCTGTGGAAGGCTCCGGTCGACGGCGGGGTCGCGCTGCGCCTGACCATCCACGACGGGCAGGAGCGCTTCCCCAAGTTCTCGCCCGACGGGCGCTGGATCGCGTTCACGGGAGACTACGACGGGAACACCGACGTCTACGTCATGAGCACCGACGGGGGCGACATCCGGCGCGTGACCTACCACCCGGGCGCGGACACGGTCATCGACTGGCACCCGCAGAGCGGCCGGATCCTGTTCCGCTCGTCGCGCGACAGCTTCAGCCGCTTCGAGCAGCTCTTCCTGATCGAGCCCGACGGGACGGGCGTCGAGCGGCTGATCCTGCACGAGGCCGCGGCTGGCAGCTTTTCGCCGGACGGCACGAAGATCGCCTACAACCGCGTGAGCCGCGAGCACCGGACGTGGAAGCGCTACAAGGGCGGGCTGGCGCAGGACATCTACGTCTTCGACTTCAGCACGCAGCGCGACCGCCGCCTGACCGACTTCCCGGGCACCGACCGCGCGCCCATGTGGAGCGGCGCTCGGATCTACTTCGCGTCCGACCGCGACTGGACGCTGAACCTCCACGCGTACGACACGACCTCCGGGGAGGTCCGGCAGATCACCCGGCATGACACGTTCGACGTGCATTGGCCCAGCCTCGGCGACGGCGATCGGGTCGTGTACGAGCTCGGCGGCGAGCTATGGCTCTTCGAGGGCCGCAGCGGCGAGAGCCGCCGCATCCCGATCGAGGTCCGCGGCGACGCCGAGGAGCGGCGCCCCTTCCGCGAGGACGTCTCCGGGAACGTGACGCAGGTCGCGTGCTCGCCGACCGGCAAGCGGGCGCTCGTCGTCGCGCGCGGCGACGTCTTCAGCGTGCCCGCCGAGCACGGGCCGACGCGCAACCTCAGCGCCTCGAGCGGCTCGCGCCAGAAGGACGCCGCGTGGTCGCCCGAGGGCGACCGCATCGCGTACCTCTCGGACGAGAGCGGCGAGTACGGCATCCACCTCTGTGATCCGCGCGGCGCGGGACGCACTCAGCTCACGCGCCACGAGGACGGCTACCGGCACACGCTGCGCTGGTCGCCCGACGGGACGAAGATCGCCTTCGCCGACCAGACGCTCGCCTTCTACTACGTCGGCGTCGACAGCGCGCAGGTGACGCTCGTCGACCGGTCGGCGAGCGAGCCGGTCGACGTCGGCATCGACGACAAGCCGATCCACGACTACCAGTGGTCGCCGGACAGCCGCTTCCTGGCGTACTCGAGGATCGACGCCGACCTCGTCTCGCGCGTGTACGTGCACGCGCTCGAGACGGGCGAGACCCACTGCGCCAGCCAGGGCCCGTTCAACGACTTCGGTCCGGTGTTCACGCGCGACGGGCGGCACCTGCTCTTCGTGTCGAACCGCCACTTCGAACCGACGCTCTGCGACTTCGAATGGGAGATGGTCTTCAAGAAGGCCGCGCGAGTCGTGAGCCTGACGCTCGCTGCCGGCGGCGCGCCGCTGTTCCCGTTCCAGAACGACGAGGAGAGTACGGGCGAGAAGCAGGAAGACGAAGCCCCCGCGGCCGCGGAGCGCGTCGAGATCGACTTCGAGGGCCTCGCCGGGCGCATCGAGATGCTGCCCCTGCCCCCCGGGAACTACCGCGAGCTGCGAGCCGTGGAAGGGAGCGTGCTCTTCCTCGACCGCGACGACGGCGACTTCAACCGCTTCTGGTTCCGCGACCTCCCGCCGCGGACGTTGAAGGCGTTCTCGTTCGCCGACCGCGAGGCGTCGACGGTGCTGGACGGCGTGACGAGCTACGAGCTCTCGGCCGACGCCAGCCACCTGGCGTACCTGCGCGGCGACGAAGTCGGCATCCTGCCGGTGTCCGCCCGGGACTCGAAGGGCGCGAGCGTGCCGCTCTCCGGGCTCGAGGTGCTGCTCGACCCGGTCGCCGAGTGGCGCCAGATCTTCGACGAGGCCTGGCGCATGGAGCGCGACTTCTACTACGAGCCCGGCATGCACGGCCTCGACTGGGAGGGCATCGGCGAGAAGTACCGCAGCTTGCTCGGCCTCGCCGCGTGCCGGCAGGACGTCGGCTACCTGATCGGCGAGATGATCGGCGAGCTCAACACGTCCCACACCTACGTCTTCGGAGGCGACCTCCAGCGCACGCCGGAGCGCGTCGGCGTCGGCCTTCTCGGCGCCGACTGGGAGGTCGATCCGTCGACGAGCCGCTACCGCGTGCGCAAGGTGTACCGCGAGCACGACTGGACGCAGGACGTCCACCCGCCCCTCGCGCGCCCCGGCATCGAGGTCGTCCCCGGGGACTACCTGATCGCCGTCGACGGGGCGGAGGTTGCCACGGACAGGAACGTCTACGCCTACTTCCAGGGCCTGGCCGGGAAGCAGGTGCGAGTCAGCTTCAACCGCCGGCCGACGCGCGAAGGCGCGCGCGAGTACACCGTCGAGCCCATCGGCAGCGAGAGCACGCTGCGCTACCGCGACTGGGTCGAGCACAACCGCGCGGTCGTCGAGGAGGCCTCCGGAGGCCGCATCGGCTACCTGCACCTGCCCGACACGTACCTCGGCTCGATGCGCGAGTTCCCCGCCTACTTCTACGCGCAGACGCGCAAGCAAGGGCTCGTCGTCGACGGGCGCTTCAACGGCGGCGGGCTCGACCCGGACATCTTCCTGCAGCGCCTCGCCCGGCGCACGCTGACCTACTGGACGCGCCGCTACTCGGGCCCCCAGACGACGCCGTTCATGACGACCGACGCGCACCTGGTGTGCCTCACCAACCGCCAGGCGGGCTCGGGCGGCGACATGCTGCCGATGGAGTTCCGCATGCAGGGGCTCGGGCCGATCATCGGCACGCGCACGTGGGGCGGGCTCGTGGGCGTGTCGATGTTCCTCGAGCTGATCGACGGCGGCGGCCTGACCGCGCCCGACTACCGTATCTACGCCCCCGATGGCCGCTGGATCGTCGAGAACGAGGGCGTCGCGCCCGACATCGAGGTCGACCTCGACCCCGTCGAGGTCGCACGCGGCCACGACGCCCAGCTGATGAAGGGGGTCGAGGTGCTGCTCGAGAAGATCGCGGCGGAGCCGCCGCTGGTCCCCGATCCGCCGGAGTTCCCGGTGGATCGGCGCTGAGCTCAATCCGCGACGAAGAGGTGCCCGATGCTGTACGTGCCGTCGCCGAGGGCGGGTGTCACCTCGATCGCATCGGCCACGCTCGTCGGCGTCGACGACACGACCTTGCGCCCCGACGGGCCGCTCGCCATCACCGTCAGCGCCACCGTCCGTCTCGCCGCTCGTCGTGGCCTTCGACACGAACACGAAGCTCGACGGCCCGATGATCGTCACGGGGCTCGCCCGCGACCTCGCGGGCAACGTGCTCACGTGCTCGGCGACGGTCACCGTCGACAACGTCTCGATCGACGTCTCCCCGGACACTCTGAACCTGAAGTCCAAGGGCAACTTCGTCACCGTCGAGTGCACGGGGACGAGCGTTGGGCTCCTCCTGCCGACCGAGCTCGCGGACATCACGCTCGGCGTTCCAGGGGGCAGCCCGTCTCCTCGACCACGGGCTTCGCCGGCGACGACTCGCTGGGATGCGGCGGCACGTGCCTGACGCTCAAGTTCAGCCGCGCTTCCCTGGTCGGCTCGATCGAGGCGGGCATCGCCTCGGGACACATCGACCCCGACGAGCTCGTATCGGTGACCTTGCGCGTGCGAGGGAAGGGGTGCCGGCTCCCGAGGCCGGCGCCTTCCGCCGCTACTTCGTGACGCGCAGCTCCTCGCGGACGCTGCTCCGCGCGCGCTCGACGACGCTCGCCGGCACGCGCCGTAGGGAGTGGGTCAACCCCACGTGCGACATCGTCCACACGAACCACTTCGTGGGGTCGAAGTGGTACCAGCGCACGCCGTTGCGGTAGTCGGCCTGGAAGCGGTGGTGGAAGTTGTGGTAGCCCTCGCCCAGCGTGAGGAGCGCGTTCCAGAACGAGTCGCGCGCCGAGTTCTTCAGCGAGTAGGGCTGGCTTCCGTAGAGGTGGGCGAAGGAGTTCACGCAGAACGTCGCGTGCCACTGCAGCACGAGGCGCAGGAAGCCGGCGCAGAGGGCGGCCCCGATCGCGTCCCCCCACAGGCTGCCGAGGAGCGCCGGCACCACGAGGCCCATCAGGATCGCCAGGGGCACGTAGTAGCGGTGCTGCCAGCGCACGAAGCGGTCGCCCGCCAGATCGCGGCAGCTCGCCGAGTCCAGCTCGAGCGCGTCCTTGTGGAAGACCCACCCGATGTGCGCCCACCAGAAGCCGCGCCGGATGTTGTAGACGTCGCGGTCCTTGTCGGTGTGGGCGTGGTGCGCCCGGTGGTCGTGCGACCACTTCAGCGCCGAGTTCTGAACGGAAGCGGCGCCGAACAGGAGATAGAAGACCTCGAGCAGGCGGTGCGCCTTGTAGGCGCGGTGCGAGAAGAGCCGGTGGTACCCGCCGGTGATCGAGAGGCCGCACAGACCGAACCACGCGAGGGACAGCCCGGCGGTCCACCAGGAGAAGCGCACCGTGCACAGGTACACGATGGCCGCCACCGCCATGACGTGGCAGAAGCTGACGAACAAGGTGTTCGTCCAGTCCAGCTTCCCCCGCGGCGACCGCACGGCCCCGGGCGCCACGGCTTGGTCGGTTCCCGTCATCTCGGGCTCAGGCTCGAGGTGTTTTCGGCACGCGGCGCGCCCGCGCTCGATGGGACCGAAGGCCTTTCCGCAAGGATCTCTTCGCAGGGACGCTGGGGGGTGCCATTCGGGGAAGTCGGGTGTGGCCGTAGGGGTCCAGCCTCCGGCCGGCTTCCCGCCGACAAGGGAGCCTCGCCCAGGTCCACACGCGGAAGCCGGCGCAGGGATCCAACCTGAGCGAAAGGCCTTTCCGGGTGTCTGGACGTCGCACTCCCCGAAGTACGGGAAAGGCCGCCAGCGCTGGCTCGCAGGCCGTGTATCGTGAACCAGCGAGCTGCGACGGGCAATCCTCGCGGGGCCAAAAATCGCCGGTCCGAGGGCCGGCGACCAGCCGCGCCACGAGGCCGCTCGGGTCGCTCCCATCGCCCCACACCGCGTCGCCATGGCCCAGTCGAAGAGCACGCGCAGGACTCGCCGACCCCTCGAGCAACAGATCGAGGACCTGGAGCGCAAGGTGCGGCAGCTCGAGGAGCGCCGCGCCTCGAAGCGCGCCTTCGCGCCGTATTGGCTGCGCCGCCACCGCGCCAAGCTGAGGCTCTCGGCCGAGGACTACGGGACGCTGATCGGCGTCTCCGCGATCACCATCTACAACTGGGAGAAGGGCAAGACGTCGCCCCGCGACCGGCAGCTGCGCGCGCTGCACGACATCCGCCAGCTCGGCTGGCGCGAGGCCTGGGAGCGCCTGGACGCCGTGGACGGCGGCCGGGGCCGGCCGGACGCGCGAGCGGCCCCCGCGCCTCCTGCGTCGTGACGGGCCGGCTTTTTTTCGGGGAACTCGGGCGGTGCCTGGCGCCGTCCAAACCCGGCAACGAAGTAGGCATTTCCTGCTCGCGTCCCCAATGGAGCGGGCCAGGACCCCGGGCCCGAGGGCGCGACGTTCGAGATACGCGGCGTACGTAGCGTCCGAAGGGCGCGGGGTTCTTCATTCCGGGGGCCCATGCACCCCGGAATGCTCTTCAGTGCCCGCGCCGCGCCGCCCTCCGAGCGACCTCGTCGGTATCGAGCTCCTCCTTGCGCGTCGCGATCCACCAGATGTTCCCCCAGCCGTCCTTCACGCCCCCGGACCGATCGCCGTAGAACTCGTCCTGCATCTCGCGCACGGGCTCGGCTCCGGCCGCCAGCGCCTTGACGTAGACGGCGTCCGCATCCTCGACGTACAGGTGCAGCAGGGCGGGCATCGCGGGCCAGTCCTCCTGTACACCGCCCGTCATCAGCGGCGAGTCGCCGATGCGCACCTGCGCGTGCATGACGCTTCCGTCGGGGAGCGTGACGCGCTCCAGCTCCTCGGCATCGAAGGCCCGCGCGACGAAATCGAGGAAGCCGGGGAGGTCGTCGAGGACGAGGTAGGGAGTGATCGTATGGAAGCCGTCGGGGATGGGTCGGGTAGCCATGTCGTTCTTTCCTGGGCACGGGGGGGCAAGGGGCTAGTTCTTCTTTCGAGCACCGAGGCCGAGCTGGCGCAGCGCGCCGAGCTGCCTGGACCACCAGCCTCCCCACATGCGCGCGAACGCGCCGTCGGGAAGCCGGTGGCGCACGGGGTGATCGCGAGGCAGGCCGTCCCAGCCGCTGTGCTCGACGGTGACGCGCGTGCCCTCGCCGACCGCCTCGAAGCGCACCTCGACGCGGGTCTTCTGACCGGGCTCGAAGTTCGGGCCGCGCCAGTCGAAGACGAGGCGCCGCCCCGGCTCCCAGACCTCGATGCGGCCGAACTCGAAGAGCTCGCCGGGGGGCTCGCCGAACACCTCCACGAGGCGGCCTCCGACCCCGGGCTCGAAGCGCATCGTGCTCGCCCCCTCGCCCTCGACGCGGTAGGCGATTCCGCGGCGCCACCACGCGTCCACGTCGGAGGTGAACACCTCGAACGCCGTCCCAGGGTCGACCGCGACGAGCGTCGACACGGTGATGGCGTCGACGGGCCTCACCGGCGGCGCCTCCGCGTCCGCTCGGCGTGGGCCTTGAAGGAGCCGAGCTGATCCGCCCAGAACGACTCGACCTGCCGCAGCCAGGCCTGCAGCGCCGTGAACGGCTCGGGGCGCAGACGGAAGAGGCGCACGCGGGCGTCCTCCTCCAGCCGCTGCTCCTCGACCAGACCCCGGGTGCGCAGGACGCGCAGGTGCTTGCTCATCGCCGGGGCGGTCATGTCGAAGGCGTCGGCGAGCGCGCCCGCGCGGCGCGGACGCTCGCGCTGGTGGTCGACGACGCCGCGCCGCGTCGGGTCGGCGAGGGCGCCCAGGATGGCGTCGAGGTCGGCCTTCACGATAGTTTCTAGTACTAGCAACTGTTCTCCAGAATGTCAAGCTCTCGGCGCGGGCGTCACCTCGACGAGGGCGCGAGCTCGGCGGCGGCCACCAGGTCCTCGCGGAGCGCCTGGGCCACGTCCCGTTCGAGGTAGGGGATGTCGATCGCGTGGCCGACCTTCCCCGCGCCGGCCGTGTCGACGTGCAGCGAGGCCATGCCGTGCCTGCGATCGAAGGGGCTCTCGCCCGTCCGCACCGCCTGGATCCGATCGAGGAACGCGACGCCGGTCTTCCGGGTCAGGACACCGGTGCGGTAGACCACGCCGTAGGGCGTGCGCGCGTAGCGCGTCCGCTCCTCCAGCTGGTGCGCGTGCCACAGGAGCAGCGGCAGGAACACCAGGATCGCGAGCCCGCCCCACGGGCGGACGAGGAGCAGCGCGCCGGCGGTCAGCGCGACGGCGACGATCACCGCCTCCTTCCTCATGCGCCGGATCGCCCGCGGCGCGAGCGGCAGCCACTGCGCCGCGTCGAGGTCGAGGCGCGGGTGGATCTCGCGCAGCAGAGCGGGGAGCGCGTCGCGGCGCACGAGCGGCACGAACCACTGGCGCGTGAGCGGGGCCCGCTCGCCTTCGCCTCCCCCACCGGCCGTCTCGACCTTGATCGTCGCGCGCCCGAGCCAGCGCGAGAGCCACGGCTCCAGGATCGCGACGAACTGGATGCGTCGCTCGGGGATCGTGGTCGAGTGGCGGGTGAGCAACCCGCACTGGACGCGGAACTCGTCGCCGAGCCGCTCCAGGCGGAAGTCGTAGAGCACGGCGAGCGTCGCGAGGAGCGACAGGAGCACGACGAGGGCGGCGGCCGCGGCGGCGAGGGCGATGGACGCGAGGAGCGCGACCTTCCCGTCCGTCCGCAGCGCCGACTTCACCATCTCGGAGACGGCGAGCCCCTCGAACACGCCGAGCTGCCACGCCACGCCCAGCACCACGAAGACCATCCCCAGCCCGCGGCCCGGGTCGAGGCCGAGGAGCAGCAGGTCGCCGGCGGCGGTGCGGTTCAAACTTCGCGCGGGTCGCGCGTCCGCGGGCGCGCCATCCCCGACACCCGGCCCGGATCCGGCCGCGGCCTCCGGCCCCTTCCGCCCGGCGAAGACGTGCTGGCGCACCTCGTCGAACATCCGCACCGAGAGCACCTTGAGCTCCGCTTCGGGCTCCCCGCCGCTCGCGGTCTCGACGCGCACGTCCACCACGCCGAACAGCCGGTGCAGGAGGCTCTGGCTCGAGTCGATGTTCTGGATCCTGGCCAATGGGACGTGCCGCTCGTTCTTGAAGAGGAAGCCCTGGGTGACGACCAGCTCGTCGTCCTCGAGGCGGTAGCGCAGGCCCAGGTAGCGGTACACCTCGTAGATCATGGCAGGCGCGAGCAAGACCCCCAGCCAGAGCTCCCACTGGTCCTCCGACGCGAAGAACAGCACGAGGATGACGGGCAGGATCAGGCCCTTCGCGTGACGCAGGAACCGGAAGACGAGCGTCGAGGCGTGGAGTCGTCTGGTTCTCGAGTCCACGGCAGGCGGCGCGCTTCGGGCGACCGGCGCCTCAGCCGACATCGTCGTCCTCGCGGCACAAGAGGTAGTCGCGAACGGCGAGGGCGGTCGCGTGGGAGAGGCCCGCCACCTCGACCTTGGCGTGCTCCGTGCCCGCGGTGTGCACCGTGAGCGTCGCGAGCCCGTACTTGCGCTGCAGCGGTCCCTGCGTCACGTCGGTGTGCTGGACGCGCGAGCGCGGCACGCTGATCACCCTGCGCCAGAACACGCCCCGCCACAGGTCCAACCCGACCGGCCCGACCCGGATGCGCGTGTGCCGATGCTCCAGGTGCGGCCAGCGCTGGGACGTCCACCCGAGACCGCCGACGAACGCGACCCACGCTGCTCCGAGCAGCCAGTCGAGCCAGGCCGGGAACCAGTCCATCGTCCAGCCCAGCACGAGGACGGGAAGCGCCAGCGTCCCGAACACCGCGGTGAGGATCCAGCCGACGATCCGGTCCGCGACCACCTGCTCCGGCGCGAGGGGATGACGCCGACCGTCGGCGATCGCCGCGCGTCGGCCCGGCACGGCCTCGGCCGGCTGCCCGCGCTCCGACGAGCGATCACTCTCGGTCTCGAACATTGCGTTGGTCTCGTCCTGACGGACAGCGTACGCCGGTCGTTCGCCACAATTCCGAATGACCACCTCACCTTGCCGATCATCGCGGTCCGCCGTAAGGTGACCGCCAAGCCGCAGACGTACGTCCGGGGCGTCTCCGCTCGTCACGGGCCCTTAGCTCAGCCGGTCAGAGCAGCCGACTCATAATCGGTAGGTCGTTGGTTCGAGTCCAACAGGGCCCACCGCCCGGCTCTCCCCCCTTGCCGCGCTGCGAGGATCCCGGCAGCCCCCTATACTCCCGCGGGTCGGAGGGCCGCCCCGCGCCCCGTCCGACGCAGACGCCATGCAGATCCTGGTCCTCGGCATGCACCGTTCGGGCACTTCCGCGGTGTCGCGCGTGCTGAACATGATGGGCGCGTACTTCGGCCCGGAGGGCATCAGCACGGGGTTCGGCGAGCAGAACCCCAAGGGCTTCTGGGAGCGCCGGGACGTGCGCAAGCTGACCGATCAGATCCTCCACGCCCAGTCCAGCGACTGGTGGAAGCCGAGCACCTTCGACCCGTCCGCGATGCCGCCCGAAGCGCGCGACCCGCTGCGCGGGAGCCTGCGCGAGCTCGTGCACTCGCTCGACGCGAACCGGCCGTGGTTCCTGAAGGACCCACGCCTGTGCCTCGAGCTGCCGCTCTGGCTCGAGGAGCTCGAGTGTCCGGTGATCGTGCTGTGCTACCGACAGCCCCTGCAGGTAGCGAGCTCGCTCCGCGTTCGCAACGGCTTCCCGCTCGCCGCCGGGATCGCTCTGTGGGAACGCTACCTGCTCGACGCCCTGCGCTTCAGCGCGGGCCTGCCGCGGGTGCTCGTCCAGCACCTGGACCTCCTCGAGGAGCCGGTCGCGACGGTGCGCCGCCTGCTCGCGGGGCTCGAGGCGGCGGGCGTCCGCGGGCTGCACGAGCCGAGCGAGGTCGAGCTGACCTCCTTCATCGACCCGAAGCTGTTCCGCCAGCGCGAGGGCGACGAGCGGCTCCGCGAGTGGCTCACGCCGTTCCAGCTGGAGCTCCACGAGCGCCTCGCCGCCGGCAGCCTCGAGGGACCCTTCCCCGAGCGCCCGAGCGCCGGGGCCGCCGACGCGCTGAAGGCCTTCGAGGAGGAGCGATCGCTGCGGCGCGAGCGCGAGGTCCATGAGAAGAGCGCCGACGCCGAGCGCGAGCACGCGCGCGAGCGCGAGGTGGTGCTCGAGCACCATCGCGAGGTCCTGGCGCAGAAGGTCCGGCGGGAGAAGGAGCTCGAGGTGCAGGTCGCGGAGCTCGTCGCGCGCGCCAGCGAGGCCGACGCGAGCGAGGCGCGGCTCGCGGGCTGCCGCAGCGAGCTCGTCGCGTGCCTCGCGCGGCAGCAGGAGGACGCCGAGCGCCTGCGGCGCCTGCGCTCCTGGATCAAGGAGGTCGAGACCTCGTACGACCTGATCCTGGGCTCGCGCAGCTTCCGGCTGGCGAAGGCCGCGTCGCAGGTCTTCCGCGGCATCACGCTGCGCAAGCCCCAGCAAGGAGTGCGTCAGCTCGTCGACGGCTTGACGCGCCGCGGGCGCGGCTACCTCGAGGAGTCGGGCAACGGACGCGAGGCCTGACCCTCAATCGGGCACGGCCGGGGTCGCCTCCGGCTCGCGCGCGGTCGGCTCGGCGCTCGACGGGAAATCGGTCAGGGCGGCGAGCCAGAACTTCCAGCATTCCGAGAGCGTGTGGCCGTCGAAGAGCGTACGGCGCGCCGCGGCCGCCAGCCGCGTGCGCTCGGCAGGGTCGCGCACGAGCCGCTCGAGCGCATCCGCCCATTGCCCGGGATCGTCGAGCAAGAGCCCGTTCTCGCCGTCGCGCACCACTTCCTCGTAGGGCTCGAGGCGCGAGCAGGCCACCGCGAGGCCGAGAGCCGCGTAGTCCAGGTACTTGAGGTGGCTCTTCGCGCGGTTGAAGTCCGTGGCGACGAGCGGCGCGATTCCGATGCCCCACTGGTTGCGGCTCCGGAGCCATCCGACGAAGCCCGGGTAGTCGAGATCGCGCGGCGCGTCGACGCGCCGGTACCACGACTGCGCCCGGTCCCCGGAGACGCCGACGACGTCCAGCTCGAGCCGGCCCAGCCGCGCCCGCGCCTTCTCGACGGCACCCCGCACGAGCTCGAGATCGTCCTTGTGAGACGGCGTGCCCATGTACAGCACGCGCGGAGTCGGTTCGACGTCCCGCGTGCCGCCGGGCAGCCACAGATCGATGTCCAGGGCGTTGGGGATCGTCACGACGTCGCCGTTGAAGCGGCGCATGCGCTCGGCGAGGAGCCTGGTCGTCACCGTGATCCGGTCGGCGTGCAGCGCCAGGGTGCGGGCGCCTTCCAGGCTCGCCCGGTAACGTCCGCTCTCCCTGTGCGTCTCGGGGAGGTCGAACAGATCGTCGTCGATCTCGAGCACGAGCCGCGTCCCGCTCCGCCGGCAAACGTCCAGGAGGCGCAGGACGTCGTCGCGCTGCCGGATCGCATTGCGCTGCACGACCACGACGTCGGCTCCGCGGCGCTCGACGTCGTGCACCTCGACGGGCTCGAAGCGCAGGTGCGCGGCCAGCGCGGGATGCGCGAGCGGTCGCAGGAGGCGGATGTGGGCCGAGCCGACGAAGTGGTCCGGGCCGCGCGCCAGGACCCCCAGGACGCGAACGACCGACGAGCGCCCGAGCGCGCCACGGCGTCGGGACGCGGCCGCGGGCGCGCGCGGCCCGCGCTCGCCGAGCGCCTCGACGAAGACGGCGATCTCGCTGATCGCCGCGCGCTGGACGGAGTAGGTCGTGGCCCGCTCGAGCCCCGCGCGGGCGAGCCGCCCTCGCAGGTCCGCGTCGCGCGCGAGGCGCTCGACGGCCGCGGCGCACTCGTCGACCGAACGGGTGTCCACGACCAGAGCGTTGACCTCGTGCTCGGCGTACTCGTCGGCGCCGCCCTCGGCCGGGACCACCGAGCAGGCTCCGCAGGCCATGGCCTCCAGGGCGGTGCGACCGAACGCCTGGTAGTCGGACAGGTCGACGAAGATATCGGTGCCGCGGAGCAGGTGCGCGACCTCTTCGCGCAAGAGGATGCCGTGGTTGCGAAACGGGAAGGTCCGCGCGATCCCCGCGTCCCGCAGCTGGTCGTCGGTCGCGCCGAAGACGTCGACCTCCACCTTGTCGCCCAGCGCGCGAAAGACCCGCCCCAGCACCTCGACCGTCCGCTGCGGCGCGCGCCGCGGCGTCGACGGCCGCAGCATGGCCGTCATGCGCACCGGCCCCTCGGTGGGGCGCGGGGCGAACGGCGGGTGGTAGACCGTGAGATCGAGGCTCGGCGCGACCTTGCGCACTCTCACGCCGTGCTTGCGCTGGACGATGTCGCACAACCAGCGCGTCTTGGCGAACAGCAGGGCGCCCTCGATGCGCGTGTAGGACTCGTACGCCTCGCGGTATCGCTTCGAATCGCGCTCGACGAAGAGCGGCTCGTAGTCCTGGACGTAGTAGGCGGGGAGCACGCGGGGGTTCGCCTGGACGATCGCCTCGACGTCGTCGAGCGAGAAGAAGATCGTCGCCACGACGACGTCGACCGACCAGGCGGCCGCGGCGAGCTCCTCCCTGGAGCCGTATGCCAGGAAGAGCTCCGCCGCATCGGTGCGTGAAGGATAGAGGGCGCGGTAGGAAGCCAGGTGCGGTCGCTGGACGGCGATGCGCGCGTCGACGCCGAGCGTCCGCATCGCGCCGGCTTCCTGGACGACCGAGTGCGCGCCGCCGCTCCCCCCGCGCACGGGCAGGACGAAGAGCACGCGCAGCCCGTGCTCGGACCGCGGCCAGCTCCGGAGCTCGGCGAGCGCCTTCCCGACGCGCACCCGGACGGCCTCGAGAGCGGGCTCGTCCCGCAAGCGCTCGACGCCGTTCGCGATGGGCTCCGGGCCGTGCTTGCGCTCGAGCACCTTCCGTCCGGCGCGCGCGAGCCGGCGCCGCCGCTCGTGGGAATAGCTCTTCGACTTGGCGTGCCACACGTAGGTCTGGTCGGCGATGGCGAGCTCGAAGCCGGCGGCGGCGGCCCGCAGGCAGAAGTCGTTCTCCTCGCCGTAGCCGTCGGGAAACGCGCGCTCGTCGAGCAGTCCGATCGCGTCGAGGACCGGACGGTGGACGGCGAGGCAGAAGCCGTTGACGAAGTCGACGCGCGGGAAGCGGCGCAGCGAGACCCGGTTGACCAGCTCCGCCACATCGCCGATGGTGAGACCCTCCGGCAGCGGATTGACCGCCCAGTCGCCGTTCGCGTCGAAGCGCTCCGGGATCGACTGCCAGCTGGCCGCGTTCGACAGCGGCCCAACGATGCCGATTCGCGGCGAGCTCGTCGCGCACTCCAGCAGCCGGGCGAGCCACCCGCGCGAGACGATCGTGTCGCTGTTGAGCAGCACGACCCACTCGGCATCGCAAGCCCTCAGGCCGCGGTTGGCCGCGGCGGTGTAGCCCGTGGCGCGCTCGCTGCGGAGCAGGGTGCAGCCTGGCGTCGACTCCGCGAACCGCGCGAGGAACTCGCGCGTCTCCGGCCCGCTGCCGTCGTCGACCAGGATCAGCCGCACGCGCTCGGGCGTGAAGAGCACCACGGACTCGAGGCAACGCCGGACGTCGTCCAGGGCATCGTGCACGCAGATGACCACGTCCGCGGCGCCGGCCTGCGGCGCGCTCGACTCCGGCGGCGGCTTCGGGGCGTGCGCAAAGAGGGTCTCGAGCCGCGCCAGCGGCGCCGGCGTCTCGAGCGGCCGGCGGCGCATGCGGTTGACCAGGCGCGCCAGCTTGTCGCCCCAGCGCCAGCGGCCCGTCGCGAGCAGCTCGTCGAGGGCGCCGCGCAGCGCCGCGATCAAGTCCGTGACGATGCGCAGCTCCTGCTCGAGCTGCGCGACCCGCCCGTCGTTTCGCGACGCCTGCGCGGCCATGGCGGCCGCGGCGGAATCGCTCCCGTCCTCGCGCCGCGCGAGCTCGCGCGCCTGGGCACGCCGCGCCTCGATCTCCTGGTGCAGCGCCCGGCGCACGGCATCCAGCTCGACGAGCGCCTGCTCGCGATCGCGCGCCAGCGCGGTGACGAGCCCACGCTGCAGCAGCGGGCCGCTGGCTTCCCGCTCCAGGCTGGAGAGCTCGGCGCTGCGCGCGATCGTCTCGCGCGGCGCGAGGACCTCGAGGCCGCCGAGGAACGGGAACGCGAGCAGCACCAGCGTCTCGGCGCGCTCGCGCCCGAAGCGCGCCAGCGGAGACGGAGGCGTGAGGGTGTCCGCGGCGTCTGCGGGGCACGAGACCGCCCCGTGGACGAGCACCACCGGAAAGGGGTTCCCGAAGTCCCGGACGGCGCGCTCGATGCGCTCCAGGTCGTGACGCAGGGCGCGCGCCTCGGCGCCGCCGTCCGCGACGACGACGTCGCAGAGGCCGAGCCGCTCCAGCACGTCCGCGGCCTCCTCGTCGTGCACCCGCAGGAGCTCGGGACGCCGGAGCTCCGCCGGGAGAGCGTCGAACCGATCCGTGTCCGGCTCGCCGACGACGTGCACCTGTCCGCCGTGCTCCAAGCAATGCTCGAGGAGGCGGCGGGTCAGCCCCCCGTCGCCCAGACACAGGATCACGTTCGGGCGCAGCTCGCCGAGCAACGGCCCGATCAGTGCATTCCAGAAGCGTTCCATATCGGCTGGTCTCGGCGCTCCACCCGAAGTCTCGGGCGGCCGACCTTCGCGGTCAAGCTCCGTAGTTCACAGGAGCTGCGAGCTGGCGTACAACGGGCCGCATGGGGGCCGAAGATCGGGATCCCGCGGAGAGGTCGCGGAGCGCCCGCGGCGAGCGCGGTCACGAGCCGCAGCTCGACCGGTTGCGCGCGTGGATCGACGAGGTGGAGACTTCGTACAGACTCATCCTCGAGTCCAAGAAGTTCCGCCTGGCGGAGAGGATCGGTCGCGTCTCCAGGGCGTTGCGGCGCGCTCCGGCGCAGGATTCGTTCGAGAGCATCACGACCCGTCTCCTCGAGCACGGACGGGCGTGCCTCGGCGCGGCAGCCGAGGCGGGCGCCGCGCGGCCGACGGCCGGAGCTGTGCGCGCGAGAGGGACCGGACCGGCGCCGCGGCTCCCGGATCCGCGCCCCGACGTGACGGTCGTCGTGCCGATCCACGACGCGTTCGAAGCGCTCGAGGCGTGCCTCGACAGCCTGGCGCGGCACACGACGCTCGCGTCCACCCTGCTCTTGATCGACGACGCGAGCGAGGATGCGCGGATCGAGCCTCTGCTGGACCGGATGGCGGCGAGCGCCAGCGTGCGCGTGCTCAGGAATCCCGAGAACCTGGGCTTCGTGCGCACGGTCAACCGCGCCCTGCGCGCGACGGAGTCCGACGTCGTGCTCCTGAACAGCGACACCCGCGTCGGACCGAGGTGGCTCCAGAACCTCCAGCTCGCCGCGTACTGCCGCCCGCGGATCGCCACGGCGACAGCTCTGTCGGACAACGCCGGAGCCTTCTCCGCCCCGGACATCGGCCGGGCGAACGAGGTCCCCGCGCGGCTCGCCAGCGCCGACGTGGCGCGCCTCGTCGCCCAGGCGAGCGCGCGCTCGTACCCGCTCGTGCCCACCGGCAGCGGTTTCTGCATGTACATGTCGCGGCGCGCGATCCGCGAGGTCGGCTGCTTCGACGAGGAGGCGTTCGGTCGCGGGTACGGGGAGGAGAACGACTTCTGCATGCGCGCGCGGGACCTCGGCTGGCTGCATGTCGTCGACGACGCGACCTACGTCCTCCACGCGCGCTCGAAGAGCTTCGGAGGGGATCGGGAGCGGCTCGTGCAGGAGCACCGGCGGATCCTGGACGAGCGCCACCCCGAGTACACCCCGCTCATCCGCAAGATGCCGACCGATCCGGCCCTCGCGCGCGCGAGGGAGCGCATCGCCCGGGCCTTCGAAGGTGCCGCGGCGCGCGAAGCCGGGTCCGCGCCGCGGCCGCGGGTCCTCTTCGTGCTGCACGAAGGCAGCGGAGGCACGCCGCAGACGAACCTCGACCTGGCGCGGGGCCTGGCGCCGCGCTACGAGAGCTTCATCCTGTCCTCGGACACGAACACGCTGCGCCTCTTCCGCGTGGGCGCGGACGACCGCGAGACGCTGGAGTCCTGGCCGCTGGAGCCGCGCTGGGAAGTGACCGACCTCCAGCGCCCGGACGTGCACGCGATCGTCACCGACCTGCTCGCGCGCTACGCGATCGAGATCGTGCACGTGCGCCACCTGCTCGGACACACCTGCGATCCCGTGTACGCCGCGCACGAGCTCTCGATCCCGGTCGTCGTGTCGTTCCACGACTTCTACATGATCTGCCCGACCTTCCACCTCCTGGACGAGCGCGAGCGCTTCTGCGCGGGAGAGTGCACGCCGGGAGAGGGCGACTGCCGGATCCCGAGCTCCTGGGTGAAGCGCGGCCTGCCGGCGCTCAAGCACCGCTGGATCCACAAGTGGAGGGCGCAGATGGGGCGCACGCTGGGCAAGGCGGGAGCGTTCGTGACGACGTCGCAGGTCGCGCACGACGTCGTCGTCGCGGCGTACCCGGAGCTCGCCGAGCGCCGGTTCCCCGTCATCGAGCACGGCCGGGACCTCGCGGCCTGCGAGTCGCTGGCCGAGGCGCCGCGCGCCGGAGGGAAGGTGCGCATCCTCGTTCCCGGCAACCTCGACGTGCACAAGGGGGCGCGCTTCCTGGAGGACGTCGCGCGCGCGGACCGCGGCCGACGGCTCGAGCTGCACTTCCTGGGGCGCGTGCCGGAGCGCTTCGCCGGACTGGGGGTGCTGCACGGGGAGTACGCACGCGAGGATTTCGCGGCCCATGCCGGGGCGATCCGGCCGCACTTCGCCGGCATCTTCTCCATCTGGCCGGAGACGTACTGCCACGTGCTCTCCGAGGCCTGGGCCGCCGGGATCCCCGTGCTCGTCACGCGCGGCGGCACGCTCGAGGAGCGGCTCGCGGCCCACGGCGGCGGCTGGACCGTGGACGCGGACGACCCGGCGGGCAGCCTGGAGAGCATCCTCGCCATCGCGGACGACGCCGAGCGATGGGCGGCGGGGCAGCGCTCCGCGACCGCGACGGGCTTGCGCACGGTGGCGGCGATGGCCGCGGACTACGCATCCCTCTACGAAGTTGTTCTGGAGGACGCGCGAGTCTTCCAGGGCGTCGCCGGTGCGATGGAAGCCGCCCCGAGGTGAGACCGGTGATGCACGCGCTGGTGCTCGCCCTCTCGTGCGCCCTCGCCCCGCAAGACGGATCCGCGCGCGGCTGACGAGTCGCCCCTACGCGTAGGCGAAGAGCGCCGGCGTGCCTCCGGTGTGCAGGAACACCGGATCGCGCACACCCCGAAGCCGGCCGCCGGCGAGCAGGTCGAGCATCCCGGCCATCGCCTTCGCGGTGTAGACCGGGTCGAGCAGGAGGCCTTCCGCCCGCGCCACGCGCTCGAGCGCGGCGGCGCCAGCCTCGGTCGGAAGGCCGTACCCCGCTCCGACGTACCCGCCGAACACGACGACGTCCCCCTCGTCCACCGGCATCGCGGCGCGTCCGAGCACGTCGCCGACCTGCCGCACGACGTCGAGCACTTTCGCGCGCTTGGCGCTGGCGGTCTCGCTGACCGCGACGCCGATCACCTGCATCCCCGAGCCGTGCAGGCGCAGTCCCGCGAGGAGCCCGGCGTGCGTCCCGCAGCTGCCCGTCGCGAGGAAGACGTGGGTCGGGTGGACGTCCGCCGCGCGGCACTGCTCGACGAGCTCGCGCGCGCACTCGACGTAGCCGAGGGCCCCGATCCCGTCCGAGGCGCCGAGGGGCACGACGTACGGCCTGGCGCCGCGTTCCGATAGGGCGCGCGCCAGCTCGGCGAGCCTCGCCTCGGTCGCTCCCGCGCCGTCCGGCACCTCGTGCACGACGGCGCCCAGCAGGCGGTCGAGGAGCTGGTTGCCGGACTCGCGGTACGCGGCCGGCGCGCGCGCGAGCGGGTTCGCGACGACCGCGTGGCACCCGAGGCCGAGCCGCGCGCAGGCGGCCGCCGTCTGGCGCACGTGGTTCGACTGCAAGCCGCCGCTGGTCAGGATCGTGTCCGCCCCCTTGGCGAGCGCGTCCCCCAGCGCGAACTCGAGCTTGCGCGTCTTGTTGCCGCCGAGAGCGAGACCGGTGCAGTCGTCGCGCTTGACGAAGAGCTGCGGGCCGGCCAGCGCGCGCGTCGAGGCGGGCATCGCTTCCAGCGGCGTCGGCAGGTGGGCCAGCGAAACGCGGGGGAAGGTCAGCTCCAAGACTCCGGTCCTCCTTTCGCGGACTGCGCCGACCAGTAGCGCCGCGTCGCGCGGACGACGTTCGGTGCCAGGAGCACCGTCGAGACGATCGTCGGGATCGCCATCAGCGCGAACATCAGGTCGATGAAGCTGAGAATGAGGGCCATCGACGAGGTCGCTCCCACGACGATGCTCGCCAGGTAGATCCCCGTGTAGACCGGCCGGCTGCGCGTCCCGAACAGGAAGGCGAAGCACTTGTTGCCGTAGTACGCGTAGGAGAAGAGCGAGGACAGGCTGAAGCAGAGGATGCAGACCAGGAGCAGCTTGTCGCCCCACGCCGGGAACCCGTCCGAGAACGCGCGCACCGTCAGGGTGACGCCGCTCTCGGAGCTCCTCTCCCACACCCCCGTGACGAGGATCGCCAGCGCGGTCAAGGTGCAGACGAAGAGCGTGTCGATCGCCGGTCCCAGCATCGCGACGAGCCCCTCGTGCACCGGCTCCTTCGTGCGCGCCGCGCCGTGCGCCATCGGCGCCGTCCCGAGCCCCGCCTCGTTGGAGAACGCGGCGCGCCGGGCGCCGAGCACGATCAGGCCACCGACCGCCCCTCCGAAGAGCGCCTCGCCCGAGTAGAACTCCGCGCGGAACGCGTCCGTCAAGATGAGCGCGAGGTAGCGCGGGACATCCTCGGCCCGCCGGATCAGGATGACTGCGACGCAGAGGAAGTAGAGCGCGACCATGAACGGGACGAGGCCGGAGACGACCGCCCCGATGCGCCGCAGCCCGCCGGAGACGACGAGCACGACGAGCACGACGATGGCGGCGCCGAGGAGCCAGGGCGTGACGCCGGGATCGTCGAGGCCCGCCGGGACCAAGAGGATGTCGCGCACCGCCTGCGCCAGCTGGTTCGCGTTGAAGACGGGCAGGCAGCCGAACGTCCCCGCGACGCAGAACGCGATCGCGAGCGGCTTCCAGCGCGGGCCGAGCCCCTCGGTGATCACGTACATCGGCCCGCCCTGGATCTCGCCGGACGAGTCGCGGCCGCGGTACATCACGGCCAGGGTGCACGTGAAGTACTTGGTGGCGATCCCCAGGATCGCCGAGACCCACATCCAGAAGATCGTTCCGGGCCCGCCCATCGCGATCGCCACGGCGACGCCGCCGATGTTGCCCATCCCGACGGTCGCCGCGAGCGCCACCGAGAGCGCCTGGTAGTGGCTGACCTGCCCCGGGGCGTTCGGAGCGTCGTGCCGCCCGGCGAGGACGTCCAGTGCGTGGAACAGGTGGCGGAATGGGACGAAGCGTGAGCGGACGAGGAAGTAGAGCCCGCCGCCCGAGATCAGGATCAGGAGCGGGAGGTCCCAGATCCAGTTCGCGGCGGCGACGATCCAGGTCTCGAAGGACGACACAGGGTCGTCACTCTATCCCAGCTCCGGCCCGGATCGTTCACGCCGCGGGCCGGCCCTCAGGCCGCGTCGCGCTCCGGCTCCTCGTCGTCCGCGGCGGCGGTGCCCTGCGCGGCGGCGGCGGCGCTGGCCGATGCCTCGCGCTGCATCTTCGTCGCGCGGTTGACGAGCTCGCACAGGTCGTGCAGGTGGTCGCCCTCGCGCAGCCTGCAGTCGGGCGGCGCTTCGCCGTTCACGACCTGGGTGAGGTACTGCGTCAGCCGGTAGATCGGGCCGCTGATGCGAAACGTGGCCGAGATGCCGACGGCCAGCATCAAGGGCAGCAGCACCGAGAAGGACACGAAGAACACGCTCAGTACCTCGGGCGCGAGCCGTTCGATCATGTAGTCCGCGATGCCCGGGGCGTTCGCCGCGGCCGTGGTCAAGGCGCGATTGATGAGCAGGAACTGCAGCAGCAAGCACATGACGGCCACGACGAAGAAGTGCGCGATCAGCTTGAGCTGGATGCCGGGAAGGATCAGCTTGCGGCGGCGGCGGTTGCGGCGCGGCTTCTGGGCGGCGCCGTTCGCGGCGCCAGGGGCGCCCGCGCCGTTCGAATCGGGACTCGGGGACGATTGCGTGGTCATGGGCTGCAGCCTCGATCGCCGGGGTATCGTCCGTTCCCGCGGGGGCCTTGAGCGCGCGCGTCGCAGGGGTGGGAAGGCCTCCCGGGACTGGCATCGGGGCTGGCATCGGGGCTGGCATCGGGGCTCGCCCCCGGCTCGCTCGCCTTCCGTGTAGAGTCATGACGATGTCGTCCGCGCTCCCGGCCGCGTGGGCCCTCGCGGCCCTGGTCGCCCTCGCGCGACAGAGCGACCTCGCGCCGTTGCTGGCGCCGATTCGGGCCGAATGCGGCGTGCCCGCGCTCGCCGGGCTCGTCCTCGAGCGAGGGGAGGTCGCGGCCATCGGAGCCGTCGGCGAGCGCAAGGCGGGCTCCGGGGTGGCGGTCACGATCGAGGATCGCTGGCACCTCGGCTCGTGCACGAAGGCGATGACCGCGACCTTGATCGCGCGCCTGGTGGAACGCGGGGCGCTGACCTGGGACACGACGCTCGCCGACGTGTTCCCCGAGCGCGCGGACGCCATGCACGCGGGGTTCCGGAGGGCGACCGTGCGCCAGCTCGTCGATCACCGGTCGGGCCTGCCGGAAGACCGCTCCAGCGGCGGCCTGCTCGCGCTCGTCGCGGGGTCGCGGGAGCCGGTCCGCGCGCAGCGGCTCGCGCTGCTCGAGCACGCCCTCGCGCGCGAGCCCGCCGCGCCCCCGGGCGAGGCGCACGCCTACTCCAACACGGGCTTCATCCTCGCTGGCGCGGTCGTGGAGCGGTCGACGGGCGGCACGTGGGAGACGGCGATCCGCGAGGGGCTCTTCGCGCCGCTGGGCATGGCGTCGGCCGGCTTCGGCCCGCCGGGCAGCGCCGACGAACCGGGCGCGATCGAGGAGCCCTGGGGCCACGTCGGCGATGCGGGGCGGCCGATCGACCCGCGCGCGCCGCTGGCGTCCCACCCGGAGCGCTACGGCCCCGCCGGAAGGGTGCACGCGACGCTCCGGGACTGGGCCAAGTTCATCGGTCTCCACCTGGGCGTCCAGCGCGGCGCTTGCGAGCTCCTGTCCGCGGAGTCGCTGAAGGCGATGCACGCACCGGTCGCGGGCGCCGACTACGCGGCGGGCTTCGTGGTCGGCGAGCGGCCGTGGTCGAGCGGCCCGGTGCTCGCGCACCAGGGCAGCAGCGCCTCTTGGCACTGCACGGTGTGGGCGTCCCCGGCCGAGAGCCTCGCCGTGCTCGTCGTCTGCAACCAGGGCGGGGACGCCGCGGCCCGCGCGTGTCGGGCGGCCGCGGAGGCGCTGGTCCGCCAAGCACGGCATTGACGCGCGCGAGCCAGTCGCGACGAAACGCGAAAGCGCCGGAACTCGCTGAGCGCGTGCGGGTTCACGGGGAGCCACTCACCCCGAGGTGCCCGCATGAGGATCCGCCCCTGCTCCGTGAGCCCACATGGCCGTTCGACCGTGGGCGCGGTGCGCGCCGCGCTGCTGCTCGAGGCGGGCGGCGTGCTGCTCGCCGCGGCCCTCGCCACGCTCGCCGTGACGCGCTGGATGGCGCGCTCGAGCGGCGTCGCCCGCGTCCTCGACCACGCCGCGGCTCTGCGCACCAACTACTGGACGGGGGGCAGCGAGACCCTCACCGACCCGGGCTACGAGGTCTTCCTGCCGCCTTTCCAGGAGGTGTACGTCGTCGACAAGCGCCCGGTCGAGTACCTGATGACCGGCGCCACGCTCGAGAGCCTGCATCAGGTCCCGCGGTTGATCGTGCGCGCGCGCGACGGAACGAGCTACTGGTTCAACCGGATCGCGATCCAGTACGGCGTCCACCCGGAGACGCTTCCGCTCTGCATCGCGCAGAACGGCGCCGGGGAGCTGCGCGGCGAGCTGATCAACGGCCTCGCGCGCTCGGTCCTGCGCGACGAGTTCGGCCGCTACTTGCCCAAGGACATCGTCGACCCGAAGAACGTCCAGGAGGCGACGGCGCGCGCGAAGGAGCGGCTCGCGCAGACACTTCGGCGCTACGGGCTCGAGCTGTACGAGATCTCGGTATCCAAGCCGGCCTTCAACGAGGCGTACGAGAAGACGATCGAGCGCAAGAAGGTCGCCGAGCAGGAGGAGTCCGCGCTGGACCAGGCCGCGAAGCTGCTGACCGCCGGCGTGGAGAGCGCGCTCAAGGAGATTGACATGAAGAAGTCCATCGACCTCCAGCGCGACCGGGCGCAGTGGAACCGCGACCTCGGAAAGCTGACGGAGACGGCCCAGCGGATGCTGGACGAGCAGGCGAAGAAGCTCGAGCGGCTGCGCTCCCGGCACGCGATCGAGCTCGCCGCGCGCCGCGCGGAGTGGCAGCGGGAGCTGGACGCCGCCGCCGAGGCGATCGCCCGCCTGCGCGCGGAACAGGCGCCCGAGCTGGCGCGGAAGCGGGCGCAGGCGGCGCTCGCGCTCGAGGCGGCGCGCGCCGAGTGGGACGCGCGCCTTTCGGAGCTCGCGCGCTCGGAGGAGCGCGGGCGGGACGCCCACGAAGGCCGGCTCGAGCGGCGGCGCCAGGAGAAGGCGCTCGAGCTCGAGAGCCTGCGCGCCGAGTGGGAACTCGAGCTCCACGAAGCGCGGCGCGCGGCGCGCGGCGCGCGCGAGGCGGCCGACGGGCAGTACGCCGAGCGCGCGCTGAGCGGCCAGCTCGAGCGCGAGCGGGCGATGGCCGAGGCCGCGAGCCTGGCCGAGCGCGGGCGCGAGGAGTCGCTGGCGTTCCAGGCCCGGGCCGAGGCGTTCGCCGAGCACGGGCTCTTCGCCGTGCGCGCGGCCCTGGTCGAGAAGCTGGCCTCGATCGCGTTCGAGATCGCGCCGGCGCCCGGTCCCGGGCGCGAGGAACAGCCGCCGCCGCTGCGCCAGGCCGCGGCCCGCACCGAGAACCGCTGAACTGGAGCCCGAGAGATGAGCTGGAGAGAACGACGCGACGAGCTCGCGAGTCGGTCCCGGCGCGCAGCCGCGCGCCTCGCGCGGGCGCTCCGGGCCTGGGCCCTGCGCGCGCTCGACACCGTGCGCCGCTGGTCGCGCAAGCGGCCGGCGCGCGTGCTCGGACGCGACGCGCTCGCGGCCGGGGTCCTGACCACGCTCGCGGTGACGCTAGGCCACGTCGGCTTCGAGCGCGTCGAGGTCGGGACGGTCGGCGTGCGGCAGATCGACTGGGGTCCCTCGAGCGGCATCGTGCAGCGCGACTACCCGCCGGGCATCTACCTCGCCCCGAGCCCGTGGACCACCTGGCACCGGCTGGACTCGCGCACGCACGTCGCCTCGTTCTCGTGGGAGTCCGAGGGCGGCCAGAGCTCGGTCCTGCCCGTGCGCACGCTCCAGGGGGACACGGTCGACGTCGCGCTGAGCGTTCCCTACCGCATCCGGCCGGGAGCAGCCTACCGCCTCGTCGAGGACGGGCTCAAGCAAGGCTGGCACAAGCGAGTGCGCGACACGATCGTGCGCGTCCTCGTGCAGGAGCTGGGACAGCTCAGCACCGAGGACTTCGCCGACACGGACCGGCGCCTGGCCGTGGCGGACGGGGCTCTCGCCGCCCTGCGCGAAGCGCTGGCGGAGCTCCACGTCGAGGCCGACGGCGTCTTCGTGAGCGGCGCCTACTTCTCGCCGACCTACGAGAAGAAGAAGCAGGAGGAGCAGCTCCAGCAGCAGACGATCCGCACCAACGAGGTCCTCGCGCGGCTGCGCGAGAAGCGCCTCGACAACGAGCTGGTCGAGCTCGGGATCGAGGAGCAGCGCAAGGACCGGCTGGCGCAGAAGGACCGCGAGCTCGGGGAAGAGGGCCGCAAGGCGCAGGAGACCCTCGCGGACCAGCAGCTCGCGAACCAGGCGCTCGAGGCGCGGCTCGCGCGCGAGTGCGCCGAGCTCGAGCACGCCCTCGCCCTGGAGCTGGCCGCCGAGCAGCGCACGCACGCCGCGGCGCTCGCCGACCTCGCGGCCGAGCGCAGCGCCGTCGAACAGGCGCAGGCCCTCGAGCGGCAAGCCGTCGAGGTCGAGCTGGAGGTTGCCTTCGACGAGGCGCGCGCCGCGGCGGAGGCCGCGGTCGAGGCGCGCCGGCTCGCGGTCGAGCTCGCGGCGGGCGAGCTCCTCGCCGCCGAGCGCGCCCTGACGCTCGAGCTCGACGGAGCGCTCGAGGAGGAGCGCCTCGAGCACGGCGCGGCGCGGGCTGCTGTCGAGCGCGAGGCCGCCCACTACGCCGGCGAGCGGGCTCTCGCTGCCGAGGTCGAGCACGCCCGCCTCGCACGCGAGGGCGGGGCTGCGCTCGAGCTCGCGCGCGCGGAGGAGGACCGGTTGCAGGCCGAGGCCTACGCGACACCGGCCGGCCGTTTGCTCCTCGCCCGGCGTGCCGCGCGCAACCTCAACTTCCGGCGCGTCGCGCTCGACGCGCGCGACCCGCGCGTGCCCTCGCTGTTCGACCTCGACGCGCTGGTCGCGCTCCTCGTCGGCGAGTGACGTACGCTACCGGAACGTCACCTCGAGCGCGTCGGAGAGGTTGTTCGACACGCCGAACCCGGGGTCGCGGTACCAGTACTGGAACGTGTTGGTCCCCAGGAGCACGCCGTCGCTCGGGAGGTCGACGGTCCTCTCGGCCACGCCGCCGAGCGCCAGGAGCGGCGGCCGCAGGAACCGGACCCCGCCGAGGCAGATGTAGCCGTCGGCGTAGGGCAAGCTGATCGCCGTGCGGCCCAGGAGGAAGATCCCCGGATGGTCGGGGAGCCCCGAGGCCCGGAGCCCGAAGTCGTTCGCGGCGTAGTACGTCGTCCCGAGCGAGTCCAGGACGGCGGGCGCGCCCGTCGAGTTGGGAGTCGTGGGGCAGTAGCGGGTCACGCTGCCGACCTCGATCGCGGAGGCGTACAGCTCGTTCGTGCCCGTCGGACGGTCCCAGAAGCCGGCGAGCGCGAGGTCCCCGGACGCGCTGGTGACGAAGTAGGTCCCCTCGTGGAGGTCCTCGCTGTCGACATCGGGACCCACGCCCGGCACGGCGTGCAGCGGCGACCAGGTCGCGCCGTGGTCGCCGGAGTACGTGAACCCGAGGCCGTTCGCCCCTGCGGCCCCGGTCTCGCTGCAGACGACGACGTACGCGTCGCCGACCGCGACCGCGGGCCGGTTGTCGCGCCGCCCGTCCGCCGCGTCGAGCGGGACGTCGAAGGTCCAGCTGCCGCCGCGCGAGTTCGAGACGCTAGCGTAGAGCTTGGTGAGCCCGCCGGGTCCGCCGCCCGCGACGCTCTCGCTGTCCTCGGTGTAGACGACGTAGACGTCCGGATCGCGGACCGCGACCACGGCCCAGGAGACGCGGGCCCCGGGGGTCGCCTGCACCCGGGGCGCGAGCACGGTCTCGGCGCGCCACGTCCGCCCGCCGTCCTGCGAGACGACGCCGTGCAGCCCGTCGCTGGCGCCGCCGGCGTCGGCGTCCTGCCAGACGAGCGCCACGAGGTCGCCGTCCATCGCCAGCTGCGGATCGTCGACGTCACCGGTCGTCGCGCTCTCGACGAGGACCTTGGTGAAGGTCGTGCCGAAGTCGGTCGAGCCGAGCGCGTACACGTCGTCGTCCCAGCCACCGTCGTCGATGAAGCCGATGACGACGTTCGATCCCCTGACGGCGACCTTCGGGTCGTCCGCGTCGACGATCGTGGTCGTGCTGGTGACGATCCGCGGCGCGGTCCAGGTCGCGCCCGCGTCGGTCGAGCGCGTGAACCAGATCTCCTCGGCGCCGCCGGCGCCGGCCAGGCTGTCCTCTTCCCAGACGACGCAGATCCGGTCGCCGTCGGCGGCGATCGAGATGCGGTCGACGTCGCTGCTCGCGTGAGCGCCCGACGTCGGCGTGTTGAGCGGCAGCGATGGAGAGAGCCAGGTCGCGCCGCCGTCCGAAGAGCGGTTGTAGAAGAGGTCCTCGTTGTCGGTCCCGAACGAACGCGCGTCCTTGACGTCCTCCCACACGGCGACGATCGTGCCGTCGCCCGTGATCACGACCTTGGGCTCGTCGGAGTCCGAGGCGTTCGGCCCGTCCCCCGTGTCGATGCGCACCTGGGGGCTCCAGGTCAGCCCGAAGTCGTCCGAGACCGAGAAGTGGATGTCCTGCGTGCCGGCGCTCGTCCCGAGCTGCTCGGCCCAGACCATCGCGAAGCGGCTGCCCCTCGTCGCGACGCCGATCCCGTCGGCCTGGTTGCCGCCCGAGTCGTTGAGCCCCAGGACGTTCACCCGCTGGGCCGGTCGCACCTGGGCCACGCCCGCAGGCGCGAGGAGGACCATGAGAACGACGATCCGACACCGCTCGTGCACACTTGCGCTCCCCTCCGGGAGCCGGCGCGCCCTGCCATCGGCGCGGATCGGATCCCGAGGCGCACGGGACCGTGCGAGCCCCGGCGCGGTTGCGCCCGAGCGGGTGGAATCGGCGCGACTGGGGCGGCCTACCTGCTCGGCACCGCAGCCAGGAGCGCGTCGATCGCGCGGTCGAGCTCCTTCTCCGGAGGCGCGCCGAGCCACTTGTTCTGGATCACGCCCGCGTGGTCGATCAGGAAGACCGTCGGCCAGCCCTCGATCGCCCACGCGCGGGAGATGGGCCCGCCGGTGCCGCGCGGCCCGTTCCAGAAGCTGCGCCAGGTGATGTTCTCCTTGGTCATGCGCTGCTTCAGCTTTCCGAGGTCGCCGTCGCTGTTCACCCCGATCAGGGCGAAGGGCTCGTCGGCGAGGCGCTTCACGAGCGACCGCTCGTGCGGGTACATGCCCCGGCAGGGCGGTCACCAGTCGCCCCAGAAGTCGAGCATCACCACCTTGCCGCGGTAGTCCGACAGCTTGAAGGCCACGCCGTCGGTGTCGGCGCGCTCGATCTCGGGGACGGTCTTGCCGATCTGCAGATGCTCCTCGGCGTACGCCTCGGGGTCGAGCAGCGCCGCCCACATCGAGCTCCCGAGCTCCGCGCGCAGGCGCCGGAACATCGCCTCGCCGCGCTCCTTCTCGTCGATGCTGACGAGGCCCGCGCCGACGTAGTACAGCGTGGCGCCGCGCACGTTGGCGTCCTCGGCTCCCGCGAGGGCCGCCTCGCCGAGCTTCTCGAGGTCGTCCGCTCCGATCGTCTTGGCGTCGCCCGACATCTCGGCCAGCACGTCCTCGAACCAGGGTTGCGCGCGATGCTCGCGCACGAGGCGGCCGTAGAGCTCGACGAGCTTCGCTCGCACCTCGTCGCGGTCCTCCGTGACGGCGCGCTGGTTGGAGGCCATCCACAGGAGCGCTCGGCCCTCGCCGGCGTCCGCCAGCTCGGCGAAGCGCGCGTAGAAGCGCTTGGGAAGCGCGCGCCGCTCCGCGCGCAGCTTCGCGCGCTCGCCGTCGTCCTCGGCGGCCTTCTCGGCCACCAGCAGCTCGCGCTCGGCGTCGTCGAGCTGGGCGACGAGCTCCGCGTACGCGTCGCCCGAATCGGGCACGGCGAGCGCGGCGGGCGCGAGCCGGCCCGGGGCCGGCGGGCCGAACGCCGCAGCGCCGAGGCAGACGGCGAGGAGGAGGGATCGCGGGTTCACGAGCGTGCTCCTTGGTTCGAGAGGGCCCTTGCTGCGGGCCCGGGAAGTATAGCGCCCGCCCGCGGCGGGGGCGGGCTACCCCTTCACGCAGACCACCTGCCGCAGGGTGTGCACGACCTCGACGAGGTCCTCCTGCGCGCGCATCACGGCCTCGATGTCCTTGTACGCCATCGGCGTCTCGTCCAGCACGCTGGCATCCTTGCGGCACTCCACGTGGGCCGTCGCCCGGGCGTGCTGGTCGACGCTGAAGCTGCGCTTGGCCTCCGAGCGCGACATGAGCCGGCCGGCCCCGTGCGAGCACGAATGGAAGCTCTGGGGGTTGCCCCTGCCGCGCACGATGTAGCTGCGCGTGCCCATGGAGCCGGGGATGATCCCCAGCTCGCCGGCGCCGGCGCGCACGGCGCCCTTGCGGGTCACGAAGCACTCCACGCCGAAGTGGCGCTCGCGCGCGACGTAGTTGTGATGGCAGTTGACGGCCGTGAGGTCCGCCCCGAAGCGCGGCACGCCGCGAACGCGCGCGACGGCGTCGACGACGTTCTCCATCATGATCCGGCGGTTGACGCGCGCGAACTCCTGCGCCCAGCCCACCGCGCGGACGTAGTCGTCGAAGTGCGGGCTGCCCTCCTCGAAGTACGCGAGGTCGCGGTCGGGGAGGGTCCCGAGGTGCCGCTCCATGTCCTTCTTGGCGCGCTCGATGAAGATCTGCGCGATGCGGTTGCCGATCCCGCGCGAACCCGAGTGGAGCATGAACCACACGCGGTCGGCCTCGTCGACGCAGACCTCGACGAAGTGGTTGCCCGTCCCCAGGGTGCCGAGGTGGTGTACGTGGTTCGCCTTGTCGAGCACGGGGTAGCGCTCGGTGATGCGCGCGAACTCGGCGGCGAGGTGCTCCTTCCACAGGTTCGCGACGCGCTTGGGGACATCGCCCCAGGATCCGCGGTCGCTCCTCGCCTTGCCCGACGTCCGCCCGTGCGGGACGGCTTTCTCGATCGCCGAGCGCACCGGGCGCAGGTCGTCGGGCAGGTCCTGCGCCGCGAGCGAGGTCTGCACCGCGCACATCCCGCAGCCGATGTCGACGCCGACCGCCGCGGGGACGATCGCACCGACGGTCGGGATGACGCTGCCGATCGTCGCGCCCAGGCCCCAGTGGACGTCGGGCATCACGGCGATGTGGTGGTGCACGAAGGGCAGGCGCGCCGTGTTCCGCAGCTGCTGCAGCGCGTTGTCGGCGATCGGGACGCCGCGCGTCCAGGCCTTGATCGGGGCGCCGTCCGAGGGGATCTCCTCGTAGCCGGTGCTCCCCCTGCTCATCGAAGCGGTCAGTCGGCGTCGAGCGCGTGCCGGTGGTGCCCCTGCACGACGTGCGCGACGCAGCAGGTCAGGCGCTTGCCCGTCGGGACGTGCAGGAACTCGTTTGGGCCGTGGGCGTTCGACTTGGGGCCGAGGACGCCGGTGATCAGGAACTGCGACGCGGGGAACTTCTCGCCCAGCATGGCCATGAACGGGATGGTCCCGCCCTCGCCCATCGAGACGGCGTCGCGCTCGAAGTACGTGCGCGAGGCGTCCTGCACGGTCTCCTCGAGCCAGGACGCGAGGTCGGGCGCGTTCCAGCCGGAGGCGCCGTCCTTGGCGTCGAAGCTCACGCGCGCGCCGTATGGCGGGTCGCGCTCGAGGACATCCCGGAGGCGCGCCGTCGCGCGCTCGACGTCGCCCGTGGGCGGCGTGCGCAGCGAGAGCTTGAGCGCCGTCATCGGCCGCAGGACGTTTCCTGCGTCGGCGATCGCGGGCAGCCCCTCGGCGCCCGTCACGCACAGCGTCGGGCGCCACGTGCGGTTGAGCACGAGCTGCTGCAGGTCGCGCGTCGCCGGTCCCGCGCCGGCGCAGAACGGAAAGCGCGTGTGGATCGCGTCGCCGAGCACGCCCGCGGCGACACTCGCCTGCGCGACGCGCACCTCCGGGATCTCCGCGTGGAGCTCGTCCAGGAGCAGCCTGCCCGTGCTCTCGTCCTCGATCCGCGACAGCAGGCTGCGCGCGATCCGGAAGCTCGAGGGGACGATGCCGCTCGCGTCGCCGGAGTGCACGCCCTCCTCGATGATCTCGACGCGCAGCGTGCCCACGACGTTCCCGCGCAGCGACGTCGTCAGCCACAGCTGGTCGTAGTTGCCGCAGCCCGAGTCGAGGCAGATGACGAGATCGGGGTCGCCGATCCGATCCTGGAGCGCGTCGATGTAGGGCGGGAGATCGAAGCTGCCGCTCTCCTCGCAGGCCTCGATGAGCACGACGCAGCGCGCGTGCGGCACCCCCTCGCGTTGCAACGCCTCGATGGCCGTCAGCGAGGCGAAAGCCGCGTACCCGTCGTCCGCGCCGCCGCGCCCGTACAGCTTGTCGCCGTCGAGAACGGGCTCCCAGGGCCCGAGGCCGTCCGCCCAGCCGACCATCTCGGGCTGCTTGTCGAGGTGTCCGTAGAGCAGGACCGTGCGCTCGATCGCGCCCGGGATCTCCATGAAGATGAGCGGCGTGCGTCCCTCGAGCCGCACGATCTCGAGCGAGAGGCCGTCGATCGGCCGCGCGCGGCACCAACCGGCGATCAGCTCGACCGCGCGCTCCATGTGCCCGTGCTCGGCCCACCGGGCGTCGAAGTTCGGCGACTTGTTCGGGATGCGGATGTAGTCCCTTAGAGTCGGGACGATCGAACGGTCCCAGACTTCGTCGACGAATCCGCGAGTCTTGCGGGGATCTAGGTTGTGCATGCTGCTCCGGGCGGGGAAGGGGGTGAGAGCATAGCCGAAGCCCGCTCCGCCGACCCGCCCTCCGACCCGCGGGAGCGCGACCCCCCGCTTTTCCGTGGAGCGCGCCCGAGACCTACTTCGGCTGGGCTGGCGGCGGCTGCGCCGAGCGCAGCGCCTGCGCGGCGCTGGCCGAGCTCTCCGAGAACTTGCCCAGCTTCTCGGCGACGTTGCGTCCGTCCTTGGCGAGGTCGCCGATGCGGCCCTCGACCGCTTCGATGCCCTTGGGGGTGAGGTCGGCGCCGAGGTAGGTGCGCATGTCCTCGAGGCGGCCCTGGATCGATTCGGACTCGGTCACGAGGTCGTCCACGCTGGCCGAGACCTTCTCCACCCGTGAGCGGAAGTCGGTCAGCCTCTTCGCGGACGCCTCGCGCAGCTGTGCGTCCTCGATCGACGCGGTCTGCGTCTCGTACTGCTGGAACCACGTCTCTGCCGCGCTCTTCATGCTGCCGCGCGCGCTGACCAGCTTGCCCAGCTCGGTCTCGAAGCCCGCGAGCTCGCTCGAGAACGTCTTGAATGCGGGCTGCGAGTCCGTCTCGGCCTTCTCGCGCACTTGCTCGAGCGCCGCCAGCGTGGCGTCGAGCCGCTGTTGCGCGAGCCCGGACCGGGCGCCGACGGCCTCGATCCGGTCGGCGGTGGTCGTGGCCTGGTCGTGGACCTCGGTCGTCTTGCAACCCGGTGTCGCCTGGATCGCGAGCGCGAGCGCGAGCGGATGGAGGAAGGACGAGATTCGCAGGGTCATCGGTGGTCTCCTCGGGGAAAGCGGCATGGCCGGGAAGGGTAACCGCCCCGGCCGAATAGCACCAACACGCGGTCTGGGGGCCCCCGGCCCCCTACTCGACGCTCACCCGCGAGCACAGCTCCACGAGCCGCTCCACCTCGTGCGCGAGGCGCCCCACCTCGCCGGGCGCGTTGCGCGCGCAGCTCTCCAGCCGGTCGGCCTGCCGGGTGAGGTCAGGGAAGCCGTAGCTCCCGGCGCTGCCCTTCAACTGGTGCGCGATCACCGCGAGCAGGTCCGTGTCCCCGTCCTCCAGGGCGCGCTCGACGCGCCGCGCGTCCTTCTCGAGGTCGCGCACGAACCAGTCGATCAGATCGAGCATGTCCTCGTCGTCGGCGTACTCGCTGACGAGGCGCTCGCCGCGCGAGCGGCGCGCGGGGCCCGGGTCGGGCGCGGCGGCCCCGGGCTCGGCGTCGCGCGCGGCGCCCGGTTCGCCCCGTGCGGCCGGCAGCCGCAGCACGATCGTGCGGCCGTCGCCGGCGAGGCCGTCCGCGGTGAGCATCCCGCCCAGGCGCTCGATCACGCCTCCGGCGGCGGCGAGAGCCGGGTCGGCGAGCTGGCCGTCGACCTCGGACGTCGAGGCGCCGAGCTCGTGCGGGTCGAAGCGCGCGCGCGCCGGCGAGGCGGCGCGCCCGGTGTGGCGCACGCTGAAGCAGACCTCGTTCGCCCCGGCGTCGTGCTCGACGGCGAGCGTGACCCGGCCCGACTCGGCGCAGTGGATCGCGCGCTCGACGAGGTTGCGCAGGATGCGCCGCAGGCGCGCCGGGTCGGTCTCGATCCGGTCCGGGACGCCGCCCTCCACCTGCACCTCGAACGGCAGCGACGCCGACGCCGCGAGGGGCTCGATGGCGCGCTCGACGCCCTCGAGGACGACGTTCAGCGAGCACGAGTGCACGTCGACCTCGAGGCTCCCCTCGCGCAGCCGGCCGAGGTCCACGATGTCGGCCAGCGCGTCGCCGGCGTCCTCGCCCTGGCGCGCGATGCGCTGCATGACCTCGCGCCGCCGCGCGGGCACGAGCGACTTGCGGCGCAGCTGGCGCACGTTGTCGACGAGGCACTGGATCGGGCCCGAGAGGCGCCGCTCGACGAACGAGAGCGTCACCTCCTGCGCGCGGCGCGCCGCCTGCGCCGCGAGCGCCGCCTGGCGCGCGCCGGCCTCGGCCCGCGCGCGCGCCTCGACCTCGGCCTCGAGCGTCTCGCGGCTGCGAAAGAGGTCCTTGCGCGCGGCGTCGAGCCCGTCCTGCCAGCGCTCGCGCTCCCAGACCGCGGTCGCCGCCGCGCGCCGCGCGCGGGAGAGGGCGAGGACGAGGCCGAGGGCGAGACCGCAGGCGAGGCCCTCGAACACGACGCGCAGGACGGCCGCCCTACGGGCGGCGCTCGTCCGGCGCCGGGCGTGCTCGGCGCGCAGGAGCAGCGCGGCGCGGGCCACCGGGTAGAGCTCCAGGGCCGAGCGCGAGCGGTTGCACTCGCGCAGCGCCGCGCGCACCGCGTCGCACGAGCTCACGAGCTGCGCGAGCGCCTCGCGCTGCGCGTCGGGCGCTGCGGCCTGCAGCTCGCGCAGGCGCTCGATCGCGGCCGACAGGCGCTCGTCGTCGGCGAAGGTGAGGACGCTCGCCTGCACGTCGGCGAACGAGCGCGCGAGCGCCGAATCGCTGAGCAGCTGCGGCGCCACGGCGCGCACCGGCTCCAGGACCTCCGGCAGCTCGCGGGCGCGCTCGCGCAGGTCCGCTCCGCGCCGGAGCAGGTCCTCGATCAGCTCCTCCTCGCGCACGACGACCTTCGAGAGCTCGCGCGCGCACGCCTCGAGCGGCGCGCGCGGCGACGCGCCGAGCGCCGTCCGCGCGAGCTCCTCCTCGGTCTCGCGCAGGAGCCGCAGGCGCTCGCGCACGCGCTGCTCGTGCCCCGCGCCCCAGTGCGGCCGCGAGAGGTCCGCGACCACGTGGGCTTCGATCTGGGCGAGGGCCAGGGCGGCGTCGTCGATCGCGTGGCCGAGCTGCCCGCCGGAAGGGCGGCCGGCCAGGTAGAGGGCCGACACGCAGAGCGTCGCCACGACCCAGCGGGTCGCGGCCTTGGCTCGCGGGTCTGCCGTGGAGGCACGAGGGGGGCTGGACACGGGCGCGACGCCGGGGGGCGCGCACGGCTGTATCGGTCCGCGAAGCGCCCGATCTTGACTCGCTCGCGCCGGATGCGGATTCGCTACGATCGCCGCCCTCGTGCCGCGATCCGCGCTCCATCCGCTCCTCTCGCTCGTCCTGGCCGCCGGTCGTTCCGGGCTGCTCGGGCTGCTCGGGGGCTGCGGCGAGGACCCGGGGCGGGCGAACGGCGACCGGCCGGACACGCCCGCGCTCTCGCAGCTCGGCCGGACGGACGTCGAGGAGCCCCCGACGGCCGTCTGGCCGACGGTGCGCCAGCTCGAGGAGGACCTCGCCGCGGAGCGCCACCCCTCCGACGGCGGCGGGCGCGCCTGGCTCGAGCCGGGCGAGGACGGCACCGTGCCCGCGGCGCGCATCATGCAGCCGGGCCGCTGGACGGTGGTCTACGAGGCCGGGCCGCTGGGAGTGGCGCAGGGCGGCGCGATCTACTTCCAGCCCGAGCCCTTCTGGGAGTGGTCGGCGCCGCAGGACCTCGGCCAGGACGGGCCGGGCTACACGACGGTCGCGACCGACGCCGAGGGCGTCGAGCTCGCGCCCGAGACGCTGCGCGGCATGCTGGCCGTCGAGGTGCGCGGCCGCGCGCTCGCCGCGGGCGAGCGGGTGCGCATCGTGTACGGCGCGGGCCGCGCGGGCGCTCGCGCCGACCGCTTCGCCGAGCGCGGCGCGCACTTCTGGATCGGCGTCGACGGCGACGGCGACGGCGTGCGCGCCAACCTGAAGGACTCCCCCACCGTCCACGTCCTGCCCGGGCCGCCCGAGCGTCTCTCGCTCGTCCTGCCCTCGGTCGCGCGGCCCGGCGAGCGCGTGCGCCTCACCGTCGCCGTGCTCGACTACATGGCCGACACGGACGTCGAGTTCGAGGGCACCGTCGCGATCGGCGGCGGGCCGCCCGACCTCGCGGTGGTGCTCGCGAAGGACGACCGCGGGCGCAGGACGGTCGAGCTCCCGGTGGGCGAGCCCGGCGTGCTGCGCCTCGTCGGGACGGTCGTGATCGACGGGCGCGACGTGCGGGCGGAGAGCAACCCGCTCCTCGTCTCCCCCGACGCCCCGCGCCTCTTCTGGGGCGACCTGCACGGACACTCGAACTTCTCCGACGGGACGGGGCTGCCCGAGGACTACTTCCGCTACGCGCGCGACGTCGCCGGCCTCGACGTGATCGCGCTGACCGACCACGACCACTTCGGCGGGCTGTTCCTCGACCAGAATCCCGACCTCTGGGAGGCGATCAAGCACCAGGTCGCCGCCTTCCACGAGCCGGGGCGCTTCGTCACGCTGCTCGGCTACGAGTGGACGAGCTGGATCCACGGCCACCGCCACGTGCTCTACTTCGGCGCCGAGGGCGAGGTCCACGGCTCGCTCGATCCCGAGGTGAGGACGCCGCGCCAGCTCTGGGCGCGGCTCGCGGGCCAGCCGGCGCTGACCTTCGCGCACCACTCGGCGGGCCTGCCGGTCCCGGTCAACTGGTCGTTCGCGCCGGACCCGGTGCTCGAGCCCGTCACCGAGGTGATGTCGGTGCACGGCAGCAGCGAGGCGGCGGACTCGCCCGCGCAGGTGCGCGGCGCGATCCCGGGGAACTTCGTGCGCGACGTGCTCGACCACGGCTTCCGGCTGGGGTTCGTCGGCAGCGGGGACGGCCACGACGGGCACCCGGGCCTCGCGCACCTCTCGCCGCAGTACGGCTGGCGCGTGGATTCCTCGGGGGTCGAGCGCATGGGGAACGGCGGCCTGGCGGGGATCTTCGCCGAGGAGCTGACGCGCGAGTCGGTGCTCGCCGCGCTGCGCGCGCGGCGGGTCTACGCGACGAGCGGGCCGCGGATCTTCCTCGAGGTGGAGCTGCGCACGGACGCGCTTTCGATCGACGCGCTGGGGACGGCCGCGATCGACTACGTCGACGTGATCCGCACGGGCGCCGTGTTCTCGCGAACGCGCGTCGCGCCGGAGCGCGAGGTGCACGGGGAGCTCGCGGTCGAGGGGCTCGAGGCGGGCGAGTACGTGTACGTGCGCGTCGTCCAGGTGGACGGCGGGATGGCGTGGTCCAGCCCGGTGTTCGTGGACTGACTACCCATCCCCCGAAAGGAGCTCCGCGACGTGCCGCACGTGGATCGCGGCTCCGAGCGGCGCGTCCTCCAGCGCGCGCACAGCGACCCCGATCACGCGCCCCCTGGAGTCCACGACCGGGCCGCCGCTGTTGCCGTGCACCACCGGGGCGGTGACGAAGATCGAGGCCTCGATCTTCGAGACGGTTCCGACGGCCGCGGCGGCCGCGGCGCGGACGCCCTCGAGGTACGCCGGGCCGCCTGGGTAACCGACGATCATCACGTGGTCGAGCCTGCGGGGCCGCGCGTCCGTCGCGAGCGAGACGTGGGGCGTCGAGCTGCCGGCCGCGACGCGCAGGAGCGCGAGGTCGTGCTCGTCGAGCGTGTGCAGGAAGCCGCGCCAGGGCGTCCCGTCCGCGAGGCGGGCGCCGCGCTCCTCCCAGGCGTCGGCGGCGAGGCGCTCGACCGCGAGCTTCCCGTCCTCGCTGCGGTACGCCTCGGCGTGCGTCTCGCGGCGCCGCTCGTCGAGCACGCGCGCTCCCTCCGGCCACGCCACGATCCGGACGGACTCCTCGTCCACGCGCCAGCCGTCCGCGATGCGCTGGCGCACCTCGGCGCTGAACTTCCACGGCTGGACCACGTGCTTGCACGTCACGGCGCGGCCATCCGGCGAGACGAGGAAGGCCGTGCCGGCCGAGTGGGCGTGCGCTCGCCGGCGACCGATCACGAGGTCGTAGTCCACGCGCACGAGGAGCAGCGCGCTGGCCACGGTCTCGGAGAGCTCGAAGAGCGTCGCGCTCGTCGAAGCCTCGAGCTCGTCCCACGAGGCGCGCACCAGGCTCGCGCTCCGCTCCGCGTCCGCCGCGCGCAGCTCGTCGAAGCGCAGCTCCAGCGCGCGCGCCTCGGTCGCGTGCCGGCGCTCGCGAACGAGGACGGCGGCCCCGACGCCGAGGAGCACGATCGCGATGACGGCGATGGCGCTCCAGGCGCGGCGGACGTCGCGCCGGTGGCGGATCCGGCGCTCGGCGGCGACGACGACGTCGGCGTACTGCACGCGCGGCACCTCGAGCACCCCGCGGATCACCTCCAGGCGCGCGAACTCGCGCGCGCAGAGGCGCAGGTCCGCGGAGGCCACGTCCGCGACCATGCGCAGGACGTGCACACGCTCGTCCACCCCTCCCTCGACCGGCTCGGGATGCGACTCGCGGCGCTCCCAGCGGCGCGCCTCGGCCTCGGCCGTCGAGCGCGGGATGCCCAGCACGCGGCGGTAGCGTTCGAGTAGCTCCCGCTCGCCGTCGCCGATCTCCCCGTCGGCCGCCGCGAGCCACACGAGCTTGCGGTACGCGGCGAGGGCGGCATCCATCGGCGACGATTCTACGCGAAGGGCCTCATTCCCCCGGCGCCACCTCGAGGCTCAGGTGGTCGACGGCGACGAAGCTGCCGAATCGGCGCGTTGAGGGCGACCGTGCGTCACCTGGCTGTCAGCGCGGCCCCGCGGGCCGGAGCGCTCCGACGCGCCGGCCGCGCGCGTCCGGGACGAGCTCGAACACCGGTGCGCCGGCGGGCTCGGAGCGCGGGTTCACGAGCAGCGCGACCTCGCGCCGGGCGGAGAGGCTCAGCGCCAGCTCGAGGTCGCGGAAGTCGCGCGCCTCGGGGCGCAGCTCGCCGAAGGCGGCGGGCTCCCAGCGCAGCACGACGTCCTCCGGGATGCGCCCCACGGAAGCGGCCGCGATCGCCCGCGTCCACTCGTACACGTGCGCGCGCTCGCGCACGACGGTCTCGCCCTTCGCCCAGACGACCGGTGCGAAGAACGCCGCGAGCACGGCCATTGCGACGAGCAGGCGCTTCCGGTCCGCGCGTCGCGCCGGCCAGCGGCGCGTCTTCGAGAGCAGGCCGACCAGCGTCGCGACGAAGAAGACGCTGGGAAAGAACGTGTACAGGTTCGAGCGCGTCACGATCGCGATCTCGGGCGCGATCGCGACGAGGAACGCGGCGAGCCCCGCGCCGAGGATCGCGAGGACCGGAACGTCGCCGCTCACGCGCGGCCGGCGCCGCCTCGAGCGCGGGACCGCGAAGAGCGGCAGAACGACGAGCGCGCAGAAGACGAGCGCGCGCTCGAGGTAGGAGACGAGGTTGCCCAGGAGTGCGCCCGGCGAAAAGTCGAGCCGGTAGTAGTCCGGCGCGGTCCGCGGGCCCAGCGCGCCGCTCCGCGCGCGCAGGTAGAAGTAGGCGAGGTAGAGCAGCGCCAGGGCCGCCGCCGTCGCCAAGAGCCGCTCTCGTGAGCAGCGTCCGCGCCGGACCTGCAAGGCGAGCAGCACGACCAGGAAGACGGGCCCCGTCAGCGCGCTCTCCTTGGTCAGCATCGCGCACGCCATGCAGAAGACGGACACGACCGTGCGCAGGACGGGCGTTCCGCTCCCCGAGCGCGCCATGGCCAGCAGCGAGAGCAGGAGGAAGAAGGTGTACATGCCGCTCGTGCGCCCGACTGCCCACCAGACGGTCCAGGAGATCGAGCGGATGCCGAGGAGCCACCCCAGGGTCGTCAGCGCGGCGAACGCGCTGCTGTTCGTGACGAGCTCGGCGAGGCGGAAGACGAGGAAGACCGACCCCAGCAGCAGGAGCCCGTTGAAGAGGCCGTAGGGCAGCGCGTGGATCCCGAAGAAGCGGTAGGTGATCCCGAACGAGAGGTGGTGCAGCGGCCGGTAGAACCGCTCGCTCTTGTCGCCCAGGAAGAGGTCGTGGAAGTACTGCCGGTCGAGGGTCCGGTTGTCCTCGATGCGCTCCCAGTCGTCCGTGCGCAGGAAGCGGCCGGCGGCGGGCAGGTACGCGAGCGCCGCGAACGAGAGGCACAATGCGAGCGCCAGGGAGCGGAAGCGGCCGCTTCGCACGTCAGCGCACCCCGAGCACGCCGCCGCTACGATGTCGCGCCCCGCGAAACGAGGAGTCCATGGCCAAGTACGAGTACAAGTTCGTCCGCCTCGGCGAAAGCTGGTGGTCGGCGACGAGGGAAGCGCAGCGGTCCTACCGGGAGATCATCGAGCAGCACGCCCGCGAGGGCTGGCGGCTCGTGCAGGTGTTCGCCCCGGGCCTGGGGATCCACGGGACCGCCAGGTTCTTCGAGATCATCCTCGAGCGCGAAGCGTAGGGCTACTCGTTCTCGCCGGCCGCCGCGCGCGACGCGGCCAGCTCCGCGGCGAGCTTGGCGCGGACCGGCGACCCCTCCTCGGCCTCCTCGACGAGCGCGTGCCGATCACGTCCCCCTCGCGCGTGTGGGTCGCGGGCTCGCTGCGCGGTTCGGTGGTGACGCGCGCCTTCGCGGCGCCGTCCGCGGCGTCGCGCGCGAGACGGGCGATCCCCCAGTCCATGACCATGGGGATCGCGTCCGACGTCATGCACGGGGACGATCCCGGGGTAGCCGAGCTGGGCCGTGATCTGCGCCTCCTCGAGGAAGCGCGCGAGGGCCGAGCTCCCGCGCGCATCGCCGCCCTCGTGGCGCAGGACCTTCATCGCCAGCCGCCGTCGGAGCCGGCGGTCGAACACGCGGAGGACGACGCCCATGCCGCCGCGACCGACCTCGACCTCGTAGCGCTCCTCGAATCGCGCGCCGCTCTCGAGCTCCGCTGCGCGCTCGTCCACGTCCCGGATCCTACCCCGTCGGCCGGCAGGGCCGCGCGGGACGGCCCGCGCCCCCCCTACGCCGTCCGGCGCCGCTCGCCCTCGCCCCAGCGCCGCGCGACCACGCGGTTCTTGCCCGCCTGCTTCGCCTCGTACAGCGCCTGGTCGGCCAGCTTGAGGAGGTCGTCGAAGCAGGCCATCTCGCCGCCGCGCTCGGCGACGCCGAAGCTGCAGGTGATGTGCTGCTGCTTGAACGAGCCGTGGTCGATCACGTGGGACTCCACGCAGCGGCGCAGGCGCTCCGCGCACTCGGCGGCGTCGTCGAGGGCGCTGCCCACGTTGATGCAGAGGAATTCCTCGCCACCGACGCGACACAGGACGTCGGACTGGCGGGTGATCGAGCGCAGCACCGAGGCCGTCTCGCGCAGCACGATGTCGCCAACGTCGTGCCCGCACTCGTCGTTCACCTTCTTGAAGTTGTCGACGTCGAGCATGACCACCGAGAGGGGACGGCCGGTGCGCACGACGCTCTGCCACTCCTGCTTGAGGCGGCTCATCGCGTAGCGGCGGTTCGGAAGCTCGGTCAGGGGGTCGGTCATGGCGGCGTTCCGCAAGCGGCGGTTGAGGATGCCGAGCTCCGCCACCTGTCGCTGGCGGACGCGCTCGCTCTCCTCGACCTTCTCGCGCATCTGGACCATGCGCACGCCGGCGCGCACGCGGGCCAGCAGGATGCGCGGGTTGAAGGGCTTGACGACGTAGTCGTCCGCGCCGGCCTCGAAGGCCTCGACGACCTGCTCGTCGTCTTCGCGCGCGGTGACCATGAGCTTGTAGACCTTGCGCCCGGTCTCGGTCTTGCCGAGGGCCTCGCACAGCTTGACGCCGCTCATGCCCGGCATCATCCAGTCGGTGATGACGATCTGCGGGTGCAGCTCGAGGGCGAGATGCAGGCCCTCCTCGCCCTTGCGGACCGAGAAGACCTCGAAGCCGTTCTTCACCAGGTGGTGGCGCAGGAGGCGCAGCATGCGCTCGTCGTCGTCGATGATCAGGATCCGCGTGGGCCGTCCGGCGGCGGCGCCCTTCGCGAGGAGCGGCAGGTCGACGGACACCCCGGGGCTCTCGTCGGCTTCGCCGCGCGCGGGCCGGCGCCTGTGCTTGCGCTGGAACCGCGACGCCGTCCGGCCGAGGGCCGGCGCCGCGTGCGTCGCGACCGACAACTTGCCGCCGAGCTCGATCCAGGCGAGCCCCGCCTCGTCGCAGATCGAGCAGAGCCGGTCGAGCGGGAGGTCGAGCTCGCCGGCCAGCTCCTCGAGAGCGAGGAACTCCCACCACCACTCGTCGTCGTCGATCGACTGGTCGCGGACCATGAGGTCGGCGACGTGCTTGGCCGTCCGCAGCACGCTCGCCATGCGCGTGCCGGCGCCGCCGTCGTGGCCGCGCACGTCCAGCTCGTGCTCGAGCACGGCCTCGACCAGGACCTGGGGGAAGCCCCAGTCGACGAGCAGGGTCGCGCCGACCTCCGCGTGCTCGATCCCCAGCAACTGGTTCTCGCGCGCGGCCAGGTCGCGGTCGGTCTCGGGCTCCTCGACCAGGATCTCCGCGTAGCGTTCGGGATCGATCTTGGAGAGCGCCAGCTTGCCGAGGTCGCAGAGCAGGCCCCCCGTGAAGGCCTCCTCGGGCGAGAGCGAGCCCTGCTCGGCAGCGATCGCCTCGGCGATGCACGCGGTCGCCAGCGCTCGCGACCAGAACCCGTCGTAGTCGAAGCCCGTGCAGGGGCCTTCGCGGTTCTCGTCGAGGAGGCTGAGCGCGAAGGCGATCGAGCGCAGCGACGGGTTGCCGAGCGCGCGCGCGACGTGCCCGAGCGTCTCGAGGGGCTCCGTGCTCGCGCCCCCCCAGCGCCGCGCCAGGTCGACGACGCGCCGCGCCAGATCGCGGTCGGCGAGGATCGTGTCGATGAGCTGCTGGGTGGAGTCGTCCTCCGAGAGGTCCAGGAGCCGGCGCCCCACCGTCGACGGCTCGGGCAGCGACTTCGCCTTGCGGAGCTTCTCGAAGCGGTTGTTGAAGCTCGGTTGCACGCTACGGCTCGGGGCGGCTCCGCCCGCGCCCCTACATCGAGATTCCCCGTATCGAGACTTGCGGGGGATTGCGATCCCGAAACCCGACCCGATCCGACGCAAACGGAAACGTTTTCGCGGTCAGGCGGACTTGCGCCGCTCCGTCTGCGCGGCGACGCGCACGCGGTTGCGGCCGGCTTCCTTCGCCTCGTACACAGCCTCGTCCGCGGCTTTGAGCAGCGCCTCGAAGCCAGTCGTCGAGGGCTGGATCCCGGCCACGCCGAGGCTCAGCGTCACGCTGCGCTCGAAGCCCGGGACGTCGACGACGTGCTTCTCGACCGCCGCACGGATGCGCTCGGCGACGAGCCGGCCGTCCTCCTCGGAAGTGTTGCGGCAGATGACGAGGAACTCCTCGCCTCCCAGCCGGCAGACTTCGTCGCAGCGACCCAGGCTGGCGCTCATGACCTGCGCGACCTCCTTGAGCACGATGTCGCCGACGTCGTGGCCATGGTCGTCGTTGACCGCCTTGAAGTGGTCGATGTCGGCCATGATGAGGCACAGCGACTTGCCCGTGCGCGTCGCCGAGGCCCACTCCGACTCGAGGCGCCGCATCGCGTAGCGCCGGTTGGGAAGCTCGGTCAGAGGGTCGGTGAGAGACGCGGACCGCAGTCGCCGCGTCATCATCGCCAGCTGGCCGAGCTGCTTGCGCATCACCTCCTTGTCCTCGTCCACCTGGCGCTGGAGGTTGACGAGACGCTCTCCGCCCTTGATCCGCGCGAGCAGGAGGCGCGGGACGAACGGCTTGGCGATGACGTCGTCGACGCCCGCGTCGAAGGCGCGCACGATCGCCTCCTCCGTGCCGCGCTCGGTGAGCATCAGGAAGAACACGCGCCGGCCGATCTCGATCTTACGCAGGGACCGGCAGAGCTCCAGACCGTCGAGGACCGGCATCTCCCAGTCGGAGATCACCATGTCGGGAGCCTGCGTGAGGATCAGCTCCAGGGCCTCGCGGCCGTTGGTCGCGGTCTCGAGGCGGAACCCTTCGCGCCGCAGCAGCCCGAGCAGGGCGCGCCGCTGCGTGCGGTCGTCGTCCACGATGAGGAGCCGCACGCGCGGCGGCGCCTCCGGCCTGGGCTCGCTCGGCGTCGCCGCGGCCGGAGCCTGCGCGGCCGGCGCGGATCCCGGGTCGGGCTCCGCGTCCGACTCCAGGCGCGCGATCCGCTCGAGCACCTTGGCGAAGCGCACGTCCTTCGAGGTGGGGATGTCCATCTCCTCGCCCCACGAGACCCACTCGCCGACGCAGCTGTCGCAGAACCGGACGAGCTCCTCCTCGTTCACGTCCAGCGCCTTGCGCAGTTGCGCCAGGGCCGCCCCGTAGCGCAGCCACGACTTGCGCGGCGTGCTCGCGCTGGCGACCATGACGGAGGCGAGAGCGTCGGCCGCGCGCAGGACGTCGCCGAGGTCGGTGATCGCCGCGGGCTCGTCGCCGACCTGGCGGTCGACGCTGTAGTTCTTCATCGAGTCGGCGAAGGTGTCCGGGAGCCCCCACTCGGACATCAAGCAGCCGGCGAGCTCGACGTGGTGGATCCCGAAGCGCTCCGTTTCGAGCGCGAGCAGCTCCTCGACGTCGTGCATTAGCCCCGTGTCGAACAGCTCGGCGTACTCGTCGGGATGCACGAAGGCGAGCGAGAGCCGGCCGATCTCGGCCATGAGCCCGCAGATGTAGGCTTCCTCGGGCACGCCCGCGTGCGTGCGCAGGCTGAGGTTGCGCGCGGACACCGCGCGGCCGAGCGACTTGGACCAGTACCGGTCGAAGTCGAACGAGGGACAGGTCCCCTTGCGCGACTTCGAGACGAGCGAGAAGGCGAGGGCGAGGTCGCGGACAGTGCGCGAGCCCAGGCGCATGATCGCCTCGGAGACCGTGGTGGCGGGCTGCGCTCTCGCCTTCGCCGCCGAGTTCGCGAGCTTCAGGATCCGACCGGTCAAGGCCGAGTCGGCCTTGATCGTCATGCCCATCTCCTCGGAGGAGAAATCGTCCGAGCGCGTGAGCTCGAGGATCTTCATGCCGATCCCGGCGGGGCTCGGGAGCTTCCCGGAGAGGATCAACCCTTCAAAGGACTCGTTGCGCATGGCTGGGGTTTTGCGACGCGAGGCTCCGAGTACGCGGAGACGGCCGGATTCATCGGGATTCGGCGCCGGCGGACTTTCCCTCTCGCGCGAGTCGAACGGAGCTCGAACACGCGGTCAGGACGGGAGGATCGGCAGCGGCGGGAAGCGGCCCCCCGGATCGTCCGTCCCGTCCGTCCCGGACGGCCGCTCGGGCGGCGGCGGGAGCTCGAGCCCGAAGACGTCGAGGAAGTGCTTCACCGCCAGCACCTCGAAGAGGATGTTGGCCGGCGGCAGCGGTGCGTGGTCGGCGACGCGCGTCATCACCTCGGGCTCGAGACCGCACGGTCGGAATCCCGCGAAGTCGGCCGAATCGGTGTGGACGTTCAGCGCGAAGCCGTGCCACGCGACCCAGCGCCGCACCGCGATCCCGATCGAGCAGACCTTCAGGTCGCCGATCCAGACCCCGGTGTGGCCGGGGCGCCGCCGGCCCTCGACCTCCACCTCCGCCAGCATGCGGATCACGACCTCCTCGAGGTCGCGCATGTAGCGGTGCACGTCGCGGCGTCCGTCGGGGAGCTCGAAGATCGGATAGGCGACGACCTGGCCCGGTCCGTGGTAGGTCGCCTCGCCCCCGCGCTCGACCTCGACGATCGGCACGTCGATCCCCGACACGTCGCCGGGCGCGGAGCCGCGGCCCAGCGTGATCACCGGCTCGTGCTCGGTGAGGATCAGGGTGTCGCGGATCTCGCCCGCGATGCGCTTGTCGAGCAGCTCCTTCTGGAGCCGGTAGGCCTCGCCGTAGGGCGTCCGGCCCAGGCGCAGCACCTCGAGCAGGCGGCGCGAGCTCTCCGCGGCGGTCACTTGCGCTCGGTCTTGCGCTCGAAGATGTGGACGGCCATCCCGTGCACGGACTCCGCCGCCTCCATGAAGGTCTCGGGCAGCGTCGGGTGGGCGTGGATGGTGCGCGCGACGTCCTCGGCCGTCGCGCCCATCTCGATGGCGAGCGCCGCCTCTGCGATCAGCTCGGTCACCTCCGGCCCGACCATGTGCACGCCGAGGAGCTCGTCGGTCTTCGCATCGGCGATGACCTTCACGAAGCCATCGGTCTCCATCAAGCTCATCGCGCGCCCGGAGGCGGCGAAGGGGAACCTGCCGACGACGCAGTCGCGGCCCTGCTCCTTGCACTGCTCCTCGGTCAGCCCGACCGAGGCCATCTCGGGCGCGGTGAAGATGACGGCGGGCACGCAGCGCGCGTCGTAGACCTCGGGCTTGCCGGCGATCACGGCGGCCGCCACGAGGCCCTCCCGGCTGCCCTTGTGGGCCAGCATCGGCTGCCCGGCGATGTCGCCGATCGCGTACACGCCCGGGGCGCGGGTCCGCATGCGCTCGTCGACCGGGAGGAAGCCGCGCTCGTCCGTCTCGAGGCCGACGTTCTCGAGCCCCAGCCCGGCGCTGAACGGCCGGCGCCCGACGGTCGACAGGATCTGGTCGCAGACGAGCGCTTCCTTGCCCTGCTCGCCCTTCAGGCGCACGTGCAGGCCGTCGCTCTTTCGCTCGTAGCCCTGCGCGAAGGTCTCGGTCAGGAGCTCGATCTTCATCTTCTTGAGCGAGCGCTCGATCGCCTTGACGCAGTCCGGCTCCTGGCCCGGGAGCGCGCCGGCGGTCGCCTCGACGACGGTCACGCGGCTGCCGAGCCTCCGGTACATCATCCCGAGCTCGAGCCCGATGTATCCGCCGCCGATGACGACCAGGTGCTCGGGCACCCGCGTCGGGCGCAGTGCGCCGGTCGACGACCAGACCTCGTCCTCGTCGAACGCGAAGCCGGGGATCTCGATCGGCACGGAGCCGGTCGCGATCACGATGTCGTCGACCGCGAGGTCCGTCTTCCCGCCGGCGCCGCTGACGCGAACCTCGCCGGGGCCCTGGATCACGGCCTCGCCCATCAGCACCGTAGCCCCGTGCTTCTCGAGCAGCGTGCCGACGCCGCCGGTCAGCTTGCCGACGATCGCGGCCTTCCATCGCACGAGCTGCTCGACGTCCAGGCTGACGGTCTCGGCGTGGATGCCCAGCGCCTTGGCGCGGCCGATCTTGTCGAGCAGCGAGCCCGCCGCGATCAGCGCCTTGGACGGGATGCAGCCGACGTTGAGGCAGGTCCCGCCGAGGAACTCCTTCTCGACGACGGTCACCTCCTGGCCGAGCTGGGCGAGCCGGATCGCGCACACGTACCCGGCGGGTCCGGCACCGATGACGACAACCTTGCGGCTCGGGCTCATTGGCATCATGAAGCGTGTCAGAGAGGAAACGCGCCGTCGCCGGGGCGCGCCTCTCCTTGGCGCTCGGCGACCGCGATGAAGTCGTTGTACTGGCGGCGCAGGTGCCCGGGCACCTCGGCGTACACGTCGTCGACGAGCGTGCGCAGCGCCATCGGGGGAGCGGCCTCCTGCTCGTGGATGACGCGGTCGATCTCCTCGAGGAGCGCCTTCTCGAGCGCCGCGCGCTCGCCTGCGCCGAGGTCGCCGCATGCGACGAGGTGGCGCTCGAAGCGCTCGAGCGGGTCGCGCGCGGCCCACGCCGCGACCTCGCCCGCGTCGCGGTACTTGGTGGGGTCGTCCGAGCTCGAGTGCCCGAGCATGCGGTACGAGCGCAGGACGAGCAGCGTCGGCCCCGCGCCGCCGCGCGCGCGCGTCACCGCGGCGCGCATCGCCTCGAAGCACGCCAGCACGTCGTTCCCGTCGACGTCTCGGCCCGGGATCCCGTACGCGCGCGCCTTGTCCGCGTACGACTTCGCCGCCGTCTGGCGCGCCGAGGAGACCGAGATCGCCCAGCCGTTGTCGACGCAGACGAAGACGCACGGCACGCGCCACACGCCCGCGAAGTTCAGGCCGCTGTGGAAGCCGTTCGAGCTCGTCGCGCCGTCGCCGAAGTAGACTCCATGGACGACGTCCTCGCCACGGCTCCGCGACGCGAGGGCGGCCCCGACGCCGTGCGGGATCTGCGTCCCGATCACCGACGACCAGCTCGGGTAATGAGTACCCTCATGCTGGAAGTGGTTGCACATCTGGCGGCCCTTGGCCGTGTCGTTGGCGTTGCAGTACATCTGCGCGACGTACTCGGCGAGCGGCAGCCCGCGCATCAGCGCCGCGCCGCCCTCGCGCAGGCCCGACCAGAGCCAGTCGCGCGCCTCGAGCGCCGCGGCGGAGCCGATGATCGCGGCTTCCAGGCCCTTGGCCGTGCCGACGAAGCCGATGCGGCCGGCGCGCTGCAGCTTGAGCATGCGCTCGTCGAGGCAGCGCACGCGCAGCATGTGCTCGAAGAGCTCGCGCTGGCGGGGTCCCTCGAGCGTCGGCGGCTCGCCGACGAGCTCGCCGCGCTCGTCGAGGATCTGGAGCAGCGCCGTCACGGCATCCTTGACCGCATGTCTATAGGGCCAGCAGCCCCGGGCTCTCGAGCAGCCTGCGCAGATAGGCGAGGAAGCGCGCGCCGTCGGCGCCGTCGGCGAGGCGGTGGTCGACGCTGAGCGAGAGGTTCATGAACTGCCGCGGCTCGATGCGCTCGCCCGCGGGCGTCTCGACGACGCCCGGCCGCTTCATCAGCCGGTGCACGCCCAGGATGGCGATGTCCGGGAAGTTGATGATCGGCGTCGCAAGCGTGCCGCCGATGTTCCCGGCGTTGGTGATCGTGAAGGTGCTGCCGCGCAGCTCCTCGGGCTTGACCTTGCCCGCGCGGGTGCGCTCGGCGAGGTCCTGCAGCTCGGCCGCGAGCTGCAGCATGCCCTTGGCCTGCACGTCGCGCACGACCGGGACGATCAGGCCGTTCGGCGTGTCGGTCGCGATGCCCAGGTGCACGTACGCGGGGTTGACGATCTCCTGCGTCCCCTCGTCGAGGCGTCCGTTGAGCGTCGCGTAGCGGGCGAGCCCCAGGGCTACGGCCTTCATGATGAAGGGCATGTACGTGAACTTGACGCCCGACTCGGCGCCGATCGCCTTGGCCTCGGTGCGCAGCGCGACGAGGTCGGTGACGTCGATCTCCTCGACGACGGTGAAGTGCACCGCGTTCGTCCACGAGCGCACCATCGCCTCGGAGATCTTGCGCCGCACGCCGCGGAAGGGCCGGCGCTGCTCCTCAGTCGTGCCGGCGACGGCATGGAACGCGGGAGCTGCGGGCGTGGCCGTGGGAGCGGCGGCCGGAGGCACCGAGGCGACCGGGGCCGCCGGGGCGCGCGTCGCGAAGTCCTCGACGTCCTTGCGGCGCACGACGCCGTTGCGGCCGGTGCCCGGAACGCGGGCGAGGTCGATGCCGAGCTCGCGCGCGACGCGCCGCGCGCTCGGCACGGCGAGGACCTTGCCGTTGCCCCTCCCGGTCGAGCGAGCCGGCGCGCCAGCGCCAACCGCGACCGGCGCGCCAGCGCCGACGGGGACCGCGACCGGCGCGGGCGCGGCGGCGCGCGACGGAGCGCCCACCGTGGCGAGGTGGAAGATCACCTGACCGACGGGCACCGTGGAACCGGCCTCGGCCACGATCTTCACGAGACGGCCGGCGGCCGGCGCCGGCACCTCGACCGTCGCCTTGTCGGTCATCACCTCGACGAGCGCCTGGTGCTCGGCGACCGTCGCGCCCTCCTCGACGAGCCACTTGACGATCTCGCCCTCGGCGACGCCCTCGCCGATGTCCGGCAGCTTGAACTCGAGGATCGAGCCCGTCGCCTGCGCGGGCGCGGCCGTTCCCGTGGGCGCCGGGGTTGCCGCCGCCTTCGCGGCGTTCGCCGGCCCCGCGGCCGTCTTCGCGCCGTCGTCGAGGTGGAAGATCACCTGACCGACGGGCACGGTGTCGCCCGCGGCGGCGAGGATCTTCGCGACGACGCCCGCCGCGGGAGAGGGGATCTCGACCGTCGCCTTGTCGGTCATCACCTCGACGAGCGCCTGGTGCTCGCTCACGGTCGAGCCTTCCTCGACGAGCCACTTGACGATCTCGCCTTCGGCGACGCCTTCACCGATGTCGGGCAGCTTGAACTCGATCATGTCTAATAGCCGTGGACGTCCTCGATCGCGTCGAGCACGCGCCGCGCGTCGGGCAGGTAGTGGTGCTCGAGCGTGTTCGGGAAGGGAGTGTCGAAGCCCGTGACGCGTCGCACCGGGGCCTCCATGTACTCGATCGCCTGCTCGGCGATCAGGGCGCTGATCTCGGCTCCGTAGCCGCAGAAGCGCGGTGCCTCGTGCAGGACGACGACGCGCCCGGTCGACTTCGCCGCGTCGAGCACGCCCGCCTCGTCCAGCGGCAAGAGCGTGCGCAAGTCGACGATCGTCGTCTCGATGCCTCTCTCCGCCGCCTGCGCCGCGGCCTTCTCGGCCACCGGCACCATCGCGCCGTAGCAGAAGACGGTGACGTCCTTGCCCTCGCGCACGCGGCGCAGCGTCGAGAGCTCCACGCGGTAGTCGCCGGCGGGGACCTCGCCCTTCACGGAGCGGTACAGCGCCTTGGGCTCCATGAAGAGCACCGGGTCGGGGTCCTGGATCGACGCGAGCAAGAGGCCCTTGGCGTCGTGCGGCGTCGAGGGGATGACGACCTTGAGCCCGGGCGTGTGCGCGAAGTACGCTTCGCCCGATTGGCTGTGGTAGAGGCCGCCGCGAATGCCGCCGCCGTAGGGCGTGCGGATGACGAGCGGGGCGGTGTACTGGCCGCCGGAGCGGTAGCGCAGCTTGGCCGCCTCCGAGACGATCTGGTCGAAGGCCGGGAAGATGAAGTCCTGGAACTGGATCTCCGCCACCGGCTTGAGGCCGTTGATCGCCATGCCGATGGCGGTCCCGACGATGCCGTCCTCGGACAGCGGCGTGTCGAAGCAGCGCTCCTCGCCGAACTCGGCGGTCAGCCCCTCGGTGGCGAGGAAGACCCCGCCCTTCGGCCCGACGTCCTCGCCGAACACGAGCACCGAGGGGTCGCCGCGCATCGCGGTCTTGAGGCCGTCGTTGACGGCTTGCACGAGGGTCAGGGTGGGCATCGCATCTAGAGGGGGAACTCGCCGTCGCCGGCCGCGGCTTCGCCGCGGCGCTTCGCCAGGTCGAAGGCCGCCTCGCCCTGCCTGCGCAGGTGCGCGGGGATGTCGGCGTACACGTCGCTGAAGATCGTCTCGAGGCCCGGCTTGGGAGTCGACTCCGCGGCCTTCGCCGCCGCGTTGATCTCGGCGGCGAGATCGGCCCAGAGCTCTTCCTTCTTCGCCGGCGTCCAGAGGCCGCGCCGCTCGAGGAACTTCTCGAAGCGCGTCACGGGGTCGCGCTCGGCCCAGGCCTCGAGCTCTTCCTTGGGCACGTACCTCGTCGGATCGTCCGCCGTCGAGTGGCCGCCCATGCGGAACGTGCGCGCCTCGATCAGCGTCGGACCCTCGCCGCGCCGCGCGCGCTGCACCGCGTCGAGGACCGCCTGGTGAACGGCGAGCAGGTCGTTGCCGTCGACCACGACGCCGGGCATGCCGTACGCGACCGCCTTGATCGCGTAGCCGTCGGACGCGGTTTGCTCGTCGGCGGGGCACGAGATCGCCCAGCCGTTGTTCTGGCACAGGAACACGACCGGCGCCTTCCAGACGCCCGCGAAGTTCATCCCCGAGTGGAACCCGAGGCTCGACGTGCCGCCGTCCCCGAAGCTGGCCAGGCACACGCGGTCCGAGCCGCGCCGCTGGAACGCGCGCGCGGCGCCGACGGCCTGCGGGATGTTCGTGCCGATCGGCGAGGAGATCGAGTAGAAGTGGATCGGTCGGACCCAGCTGAAGTGCACCGGCATCTGGCGTCCGCGCGCGGAGTCCTGCGCGTTGCCGAACATGTTGTGCATCATCTCGAGCGGCGTGATGCCGTGGTACAGCGCCATGCCGAAGTCGCGGTAGCTGGGGAAGAGCCAGTCGGTCTTCTCCACGGCGCTCGCCGCACCGACCTGCGTCGCCTCGATCCCCTTGTTCGGGATCGAGAAGCCGATCCGCCCGGAGCGCTGCAGCTTCATGCACGTATCGTCGAAGACGCGCACCGCGAGCATGGTCCGGTAGCAGTAGACGAGCCGCTCGTCGCTCAGCGCGGGCTCGATGCCGCGCGTCCCGCCGTCCGGCTCGATCACGGTGAGTAGCTCGGAGCTCTCCATTGGTCGTCCCTACTGGGCACGTCGCTCGCGCACCATGCGCGCCGCGAAGAACTCGCCGGCCTTGTAGCTGGAGCGCACCAGCGGCCCCGCGGCGACGTACGCGAAGCCGAGAGCCCGCCCCGCCCGCTCGAGCTCGTCGAAGCGCTCGGGCTCGACGTACTCGGTCACCGGTGCGTGCTTCTTCGTGGGGCGCAGATACTGCCCCAGCGTCAGGAAGTCGACGCCGCCGACGCGCAGGAGGCCCATCGCGTCGAGCACCTCCTGTTGCGACTCGCCCAGGCCCACCATGATCGAAGACTTGGTGAGGACCCGCCCGTCGAGGTCCTTCGCCTGCGCCAGGGTCTCGAGCGAGCGCTCGAACGAGCAGCGCGGATCGCGGATCTTGCGCTGCAGGCGCGGCACGACCTCGACGTTGTGGGCGAGAACGTCCGGATGCGCGCGCATCAAGGTCTCGATGTCCGTGCCGACGTAGTCGGGCACGAGCGTCTCGACGATCGTCTTCGGCGCGTGGCGCCGGATCGCATGCACGCACTCCGCGTAGTGCCCAGCGCCCCCGTCGTCGAGGTCGTCGCGGTCGACGCTGGTGATGACCACGTAGTCGAGCTCCATGCGCGCGACGGCCTGCCCCACGTGCTCCGGCTCGTCCGGGTCGGGGGGCGCTGCACGGTCCACCGTCTTCACCGCGCAGAAGCGACAACGACGGGTGCACTCGTCGCCCAGGACCATGAGCGTCATCGTCGCGTGCTCGCCCTTCCAGCACTCGCCGACGTTCGGGCAGCGCGCCTCCTCGCAGACGGTGTGCAGGTCGAGCTCGCGCGCGAGCCGCTTGAGACGCGCGTAGCCCTCCCCTCCCGGGAGTGGGACCTTGAGCCAGGCGGGTTTGCGCTCGGAAGGCCGGGCGGCGGTCTGGAGAGGCACGCTCATCGGACGCAAGAGAAGGAGACCCGGGAGCTTAGCACACGCTGCAGGGGCATTCCCGCCCGGACTGGGCCTGGCCTCGGCTCGCATCTCGAAGCCGCGGCATTTCGCCGTGGCGCCCCTGTCCGCGCGCTCCACCCTCGCAGCCAGCGCTCCACGGGGCGCGAGAGAAGCTCCTCCACCGCGACGCCGTCCGCGCCCACGAGCGGCGTGCGCTGCGGCGCGAGCGCCTCGCACCGGTAGTAGACCGACGAGCCTCAGCCGGTGACGCACTTCATCCGGGGAAGCCCTCGCGCCGGTGAGTCAGAGCTACCGCCCCCGCAGCGAGCTCCGCGCCCAGTCCGGCAACTCCGCCCGGTCCACCGTCCCGTTCCCGTCCAGGTCCCAGCGCGCCAGGAAGCCGTCCGCCACGCCGTCGACGCCGGCCTGCACCACGTCGCTCACCCGGTCCTGCACCTCCTCGCTCGTGACGACGCCGTCGCCGTCGCGGTCGAACTCGGCGAACAGGTCGCGACGCGCCTCGAGCTCGCGGCGGCCGAGCTTGCCGTCGCGGTCCGCGTCGAAGAGGGCCATGAGACCGTCGAACGAGACGAGCGGCGGCAGCCCGCTCGCGACGACGCGCCGGGCCGGCCATTCGGGGGGCGGGGGCACGAAGCCGCGGCGCACGTCGACGCTCGTCGCGCTCACGGCGAGCTGCACGGCGCCGCTCGCGTCGCGGTCGAGGGCCAGCCACTCGGCCTCCTCGAGGCGGAACTCTGCAAGGCTGACCGTTCCGCCGCCGTTGCGGTCGCGGGCGGCAAAGCGCGCGAGGGCGTCCGGATCGCCGTAGCGCAGCTGGCGCAGGTCGCCGGGGTGGCGCGAGAGCTCGGCGAGCGTGAGCCGGCGGTCGCCGTCGAGGTCGAGCGCGGCGAAGAAGGCGGCGGTCATCTCGCCGCGCTCGAGCCGGTCGTCGCCGTCCGCGTCGAAGGCCGTGGGATCGATCCCGTCCAGGAGCCGCGCGAGGTCGCCGTCGGGGTCGGTGCGGGTCTCGAGGAACAGCGGCTCGCCGCCGTCCGCGGCGACGGTGCCCGCCCCGAAGGAGCCGCCGAAGCTCGCCAGCTCGCGCAGCGTGATGCGCCCGTCCGCGTCGCGGTCGGCGTTCTTCCCGCCGGCCCTCTCGTACTCGTCCCCGGTCAAGAGCCCGGAACGGTCGCGGTCGAGCTGCGCGAAGAAGACGCGCGCGGACCTGCCGGCGTAGTCGGGGGACACGTCCTCGGGATCGACGGTCCCGAGCGCGACGCCGGGCACGGAGAGGATGCGCTCGATCTCGCCGCGCCGCAGCCAGCGCGACCCCGGGTGGCTGACGTCCTTCAGGCGCCGGCCGTCCTCGTCGACCATCCTGTCGAGCGGAAACTCCTCGAGCGCGACGGCGTACACGTCGCGCAGGCCCGAGAAGAAGCCGACCTGCGCCGGCTCGGAGGGCACGTCGACGTCGGTCGCGTACATGCCCTCGGAGCCCGGCGTGAACAGCACCCGTTGCAGGAAGGGCATGTTGTAGAGCGCGCCCGCGACCAGCATCTCGGTCGAGTCGCCCGAGCGCTCGCGCGCCACGCGCCGCGGATTGCGCGGCTCGCTGACGTCCCAGACATGGATGAACGAGTTGCGCTGCCCGTTCCCGCGCGTGATTTCTTCGAGCAGGTACGCGTAATCGCGCTCCGCAGTCCGCAGGCCGCCTTGCGGAGTGGCGAGGTCGACGTGGCTGCGCAGGGCCACGCCCCGGTAGCCCACGTCGTCCCGGCGGTGATCGGTGCCCGAGCGCGCCCCGGCGAGCAACGGGAACAGCACCTCCGGGTGCGCGGGCTCGGTCACGTCGATCAGCACCAGGCCCAGCGATTCATCGAGCAGCGCGCAGAGGGCCAGCGCCTCGGAACGCCAAGGAAGCGCCTCGCCCTGCGGCCCGGCCTTCGGCCGCGAGTACTGGAAGAGCACCTCGACGTCGATGGCCGCGTTCTCCCGCCCGCCCGGCGCGGGAGGCGCGATGCCCGCGACGACGCGCGGCGCGACGGGCGCGCGGACGTCGACGATCGAGAGGCCCGCCGGCCCGTCGGCGACGTAGGCGTACGGCCACTGCACGCAGACCTCGTGCGCGTCGAACATGGGCGCGAGCCCGACGCGGTGGATCTTTTCCGGCTCCGAGACGTCGTAGACGCGCAGCCCGCCGATGCCGTCCGCCACGTACAGGTAGCGCCCGGCGAGCGCCATGCCGCGCGGGCCGATCGACTCGACGAAGGCGACCCGCTCGGGGTGCGCCGGGTCGCGCACGTCGAGCACGTGGATCCCGCGCCCGCCCTCGGCGGCGTACAGGTAGCGCGCGTGTCCCTGCAGCGGATCGGCATCGATCTCGATGTCGACGACGTCCGGCAGGACGAACTTCGCGAGCGGCGTCGAGCTCGAGAGCTGCGCTCGGTTGACCGCCACGATCTCGATCCCGCGCCGGTCGGCGACGAACGCCAGCTGGCGCATCAGGCGGAAGTTGACCGAGCCCAGGCCCCAGGTGGCCGAGCTGCGGTGGCACTCGACGCACGCGCGCGCCGTCGGCCGCACGGAGTGCGGCTGGTGGTGGATCATGGTCATGCCCGAGAGCCCCTCGGCCGTCACCGGCATCACCTGGTCGAGGATGCGCTCGCCGTCCTCGCCGTCGACGGTGCCCATCGTCGAGAAGCCGGTCAGGTACGGCGCGACGCGCCCGGTCTCGTTGAAGCCGGCGTAGAAGCTCTTCCACGTCGCGAACACCTTGTCCTGCGTCGTGACGCGCCCCGGCGTGCGCATCCCCGACAGGAGGTCGAGCTGCGTGAGGGCCTCGTTGCGGTAGAAGTGGAAGCCGAGGAAGTTGACGTTCCACCCGGCGTGGCAGGTGTAGCACTCGACCTGCGCGTGCGCGCCGGTCATCGCGCGCGCCGCCGCCTCGTTGTACTCGGGGCCCTGTGGGTCGAGGACGTCGACGACCTGCTTCACCGGGTGCACCTCGCCGGTCACCTTGCTGCGCAGGAGCACGCGCTCGCCGTCGCGGAAGAGGTGCTCGAGCGGCGTGCCGCGCGCGGTCCGCAGGGTGGAGCGGCTCTCGAAGGTGCCGTGGCACGCCTCGCACGAGATCTCGACGGCGTGCTCCATCTGCCCGTGCAGCATGCCATCCCCCATCACGTCGCCGAGCGTGTGGCAGTCGATGCAGTGCATCCCGCGCTCGTGGTGCACGTCGGGCGGGCAGATCGCGTCGTCGCGCAGGTAGAACGCGCGGTTCAGCGGAGCGTCGGTCGTCCCGGGGATCTCCGGGCCGCCCTCGGCGCCCGGCGGGAGCTGCGAGAGCCCGCGGAAGTGCATTCCGATCGAGGCGTCGCCGTAGTGGCACGCGGCGCACGCGTCCGTGGTCGGCGCGCGCGTCATCGCGTGTCGCAGCGGGTGCCCGGGCTCGGTGCGGTTCGCCGACGCGTCGGCGGAGTCGGAGAGGCCGTTCAGGGCGTACGGCACGTGGCACGCCGCGCAGCCGTCCCCGCGGTAGTCGCCGTCGAAGCCCACCCGCCCGCGCACCGCGCGCCCGCGCGACCAGAGGTGGCACTGCATGCATTCCTTGCGCGCGAGGTCGGCGTAGTGCGTCTCGAGGCGCTCCTCGGGGAGATGCCCCTTGAACGCGGGGACCTGCACAAGCCGCTCGACCTCGCCCCCGCGGCCGCCGTCCGAAAGCACGGGGAACACGCCGTAGACCGAGCCGCGCTCGGCGGAGAGGCCCATCTCGTAGAAGCCGTCGGATAGGTGGCCGGCGGTCGTGCCGTGCAGGCTGACCTCGAGATCGTCGACGAGCCGGCGGTGGCACTCGCCGCAGGTGCGCCCCGCCACGCGCAGGTCCATCGGGTTCACGAAGCGGCGGTAGGCGAGGTCCGCGTCCCGCGGCAGCACGCGCTCGTCGCCGGGGTCCGCGACGCTCGGCGCCACGTGCGCCGCGAGCTTCTCGCGCGCCGTCGCGTCGCCGCCGTGGCAGTCGGTGCACGAGAGCTCGGCCGCGGGGTGCATCGCCTCGATGCCGCGGTGGCAGGCGAGGCAGCCCTCGGAGCCGGGGCGTACCGCCGCGGCCGCGTCTCGTCCGGGAGCGCGGCTCAGCGGTGCCCGCCCCCCGCTGGCGAGGGCGAGCCCGCAGCAGGCGAGCGCGAGGCCGAGGAAGAGCCGCTGCACGGGCACAGTCCGCGGCGTCCGCTAGGCGAAGAGCCCGGGCAGCTTCTTGCCGCGCGCCAGCCTGGCCTCGGCCCCGAAAAGGTCGCAGATCGTGGGCGTGACGTCGATCGTGCGCACGTCGTCGCGCACGACCGCGCCGCGCTTGAAGTCGGGCCCCCAGGCGAGGCACGAGACGTAGTTGAGCTCGTCCGAGCCGTCGCCGTGGTCGAGGCCGCGGCGCGGGTTGAGGTCGCGGTCGCGCCCGAACTCGGGCAGGACGAAGAACGCCGTCGAGCCCGCGAGCTCCTCGTCCTCCTTCACCGCCGTCCACAGCTCGCCGATCGCGGCGTCGTTGCGGCGGATGACCTCGAGGTAGCCCGCGTAGCTGCCGTGCGCGACGTCGGCGTTCTGGAGCACGACGCCGATCACGCGCGGCCGGAAGATGCTGAGCAGGTTGCGCGCGAGGCGCAGCGCCTTGGCGTCGCCCGCGTTGACCCCCGAGAGGCTCGACGTGCCGCTGGTGAGCTCGTCGAGGATGTAGCGCTCGACGCGCTCGAGCGCGGCGCCCTCCTCCTCCGAGCCGCGGGCGCGCAGGCTCCCGCGCAGGGTCTCGAGCGCCGCCGCCTCGCCTGGCTCCATCGCCTTCGGCATGCCGTAGCGCTCGAAGACCGCGCGGAACTTCTTGTTGAAGATGCCGTCGCCGTCCAGCGTGTTCGCGCCGTACTGCGGCCCGTAGTCGGGGTGCAGGCCATAGGAGTAGTTCACCTGCTGAGCGCCGCCCGTCGTCGTGACCCACACCTCGCTCTGGGGCAGCGCCAGGTCCTTGCGCAGGTACTCGAAGATCGTGGGATCGGTCCCGCGCGCGTTCTCGCGGATGCCGCGCGCCTCGCTGATCCCCGTGAAGAGCGACATCGCGGCGCCGAAGTGGCCGAGGTTCGACGTGCGCGCGCGCGGGTAGAGCACGCCCTCGTCGGCCATCGCCTTCATGTTGGGCACGCTCGCCGGCATCCCGAAGGTCTCGCGCGAGCGCACGCCGCCCGCGAAGGCGATGAAGACCACGTGTCGGGTCTTGCGGTCCGCGCGCAGCGGCGCGCGCAGCGCTCCGAGGGCGGAGACGGGGGCGGGCGCGAGGCCGGCTCCGGCCAGGGCGCCGCCGGCCAGCGCCCCCGTTCCGATGGCGCGCAGGAACTCGCGGCGGTCGCAGTGCTTTGCTCGCATGGCACGTCTCGGTATCGGCCTCAGTATCGGTGGTACGCCGGGTCGGAGAGCAGGGCGAGGAGGAGCGTCGCGGGGCGGCAGTCGGGGCGGTGGAAGGTACGGGCGAAGGTCGCGAGCTCGTCGGGTGCGGCCTCGCGCCCCAGCAGGCGCGGGAAGAGGCCCGCGATCCACTCGGTCGGGTCCTCGATCGCGTCCTTGGCCGGCACGTCGACCGAGCCCGAGTCCAGGAGGAGCCGCACGAGCACGGCGCGCAATGGCCGCGAATCGGAGAGCCCGTCGAGCGCGTTGCGCATCGGCTCGACCTCGTCCTTGGCCGGCAGCCGGCCGAGGAGGTCGACGAAGAGGCCGCGCACGAAGAGCCGGTTGGGCTTCTGCACCGGGTGGGCCAGGCGCTCGTCGTACCCGTCGGACTGGAGCCAGCGGCGCAGGATGTCGAGGTAGCCGCGCGCATCGCGCTCGAGCTCGCGCGTCCATCCGCCGAGCTCGCGCCCGTCGGCGGACCGGCGCAGCAGCCGCTCGTGCTCGCGCTCGACGAAGTGCCGCGTCGCGGCCTTGCTCTCGATCGCGATGCGCACGACGTCCGACTGGCACGATCCCGCGCTGCCCAGGAAGACGCCCGAGCCCCCGTCGTACAGCGCCTTGCCGATCTCGAGCTCGCGCGGGCTCTTCTGGACGGTCATGCCCGCGAGCTGCTCCATGACGACGGTCACGAACGTGTCCGCGCCGGGGTTGCGCATGTCGAAGCTCGGCGAGAGCGCGAGCCGGTGCAGCGCACCGCGCACGTCCAGGCGTCCCTCGACGAGCTTGGCCGGGATCTCGCGCGCGCCGGGCGTCTCGGGCCGGAAGCTGTCGATCAAGAGCAGGTAGTAGAGCTGCTCCTCGTACCAGTGGTCCCAGAACTCCGCGCCGCCCAGCAGCGCGTCGAGCAGCTCGACGCGCCCGCGCCCGAGCCACGAGCCCCACTCTTCGGCGAAGGGCGGGCGGCCGAGGAGGTCGAGGTACAGCGTCCGCAGGTCGCCGGCCTCGAGCGCGCGCGCCGGGCGGGCCTCGGTTCGGCCCTGCTGGCCTTCCCGGCCTGCCCGCGGCCCGTTCCGGAGGGGAAGCACAGGGCCAGGCTAGCCTCTGGAGAGAGAACCTGCCGCTCGGAGAGGAGCGGTCCAGACCCTGGGCTGGCTGGGCTGGCGCGGAACGGCGTCGGCGACGGTGACCCGCAGGTTGCCGGCGAAGAGGCTCGGGGCGCCGCGCGAGCCGGATGCGCGCCCCCGCGCCGACCGAGCTCGAGGACGTCGAGCAGTAGCCGGCTCTAGAGGAACGGATCGACCGCCTTGCGCAGGCCGGGCGTGCGCATCTTGTTGATCGCGCGCACTTGGATCTGGCGCACGCGCTCGAGGCTGACGCCCAGCTTCGAGGCGACCTCGGAGAGCGTGTGCTCGCGCTCGCGACCGATGCCGAAGCGCATCTCGACGACGTAGCGCTCGCGGTTGCTCAGGCGCCCGAGGGCCTCCTGGAGGCCCTCGTGGAGCGAGATCTCCTCCATCTCCGTGGAGTAGACCTCGTCGGCCTCGACCGGGCTCAGGATGTCGCCCAGGCCCCCGGCGTCCTCGCCCTGGGTCGGGTTGTCGAGGGACAGCGTGCTGCGTCTGGCCGCGAGCGCGCTCTCGACGACGTGCACGCCGAGGTCCGCCTCCTTCGCGATCGCCTCGGCGGACGCGTGGGCGTCGCCCAGGCGCTCGATGGCCTGGTTGACGTGCTTCATCGCCTTCTGCAGGTAGACGGGGATGCGCACCGTCCCGCTGAAGTTGTACAGGTAGCTGCGGAAGGCCTGGTTCAGCCAGTGGACCGCGTAGGTGCGGAAGAGCAGGCCGCGGCGCCAGTCGAAGCCGTCGACGGCGCGGAACAGGGCCGCGGAGCCCTCCTGGATCAGATCGAGCCGCGACACCTTCAGGTGGGCGTAGCGCTCGACGTTGATCAGGACCAGGTAGAGGTTGCGCTCGACGAGCTCGATGCGCAGGGAGTGGAGCTCGGCCCAGCGCCGGCATACCGGCGGGGGCATCATGCAGTCCCGGGGAGAGACGTCCAGGTAGGCCGAGGGGTGCGCGGGCATGCGCCCGAGGTCCTCGGGCGTGAGGCCCTCGTCCTCGAGCGCGAGGTCCAGCCGCAGGCGGGCGAACTCGATGCGCCGCGCCAGACGGGCCTCCTCCTCGCGGTCCATCAGCTGGATGGCCTCGATCTCCGCGCGCAGCTGCTCCTCGATCGAGGCCACCGCGGGCAGCGACCCAGGCCGTTCGCTGCGCCAGCTCAGGGGGTCCCGGAGGGTCAGGTCGACGGCAGCGTTCGTCTCGCGGGCGAGCTCCCGGGCCTCGTCGCTGAAGGTCTCGGGGGACGCCGCGAGAGCGTCGAGCTTCTGGTCCAGCTCTTCCTGCCGAATGGCCTTGGTCATCATTCTCCTACTTTCTGAGCCTCCCTGCATGGCCGGAGCCGTCCCCCTATTCGAATCGGTCGCAACCTCGGTTGCGCCGTCGGGGTGCGAGCTGCCGGGGGGAGGAGGGTCGGGAGGCCTTCCACCCCAGCCGGCCCTCCCATACGAACGAACCGGCAGGATGTGATCACCGAACGGGTTTTTAACTCTCACGCCCACGGGAGGTTTCGCCTTTTCCATGTACGGATTCGCCGGGGCCCGATCGCAGACGCGCTGGAAAGCGGTAACTTCCCGTCGGGAAAGCGTTTACGATCAGGAAAACGGGTCTACGGAGAAGTCCGTAGACGGGGTGGAACTCGGCCTGCGACAGGATGCCGCAGGGGAGTACCCTGCGGGTACTCTCGGGCTGCCCGCCGGCGGCCCGGTCACGCCTCCTGGGACACCGTGTTCGAGCGGTACGACTCCTGCGTCTCGGTCGGGATGTACGCGGCGAGGTGCTCGAGCTCGCCCGACTCGCGGATCAGGTGCCGGGCGATCACGAGGCGCTGGATCTGGTTCGTGCCCTCGTAGATCTGGAGGATCTTCGCGTCGCGGAAGAACTTGGCGATCGGGTAGTCCTCCATGTAGCCGTAGCCGCCGAACACCTGGACGGCGTCGGTCGCGACCTCCATGGCGACGTCGGTGGCGAAGCACTTCGCCATCGCCGCGAGCTTGCTGTTCGCCGGGCTGGGCCCGCCCCCGTCGATCGCGGCGGCGGCCGAGTAGACCAGCCAGCGGGCGGCCTCGGTCTTCATCGCCATGTCCGCCAGGAGCTGCTGCACCATCTGGTGGTTCGAGATCGGCACGCCGAACGTCTTGCGCCGGTTCGCGTAGGCGTTGGCGAGGTCGAGCGCCCCCTGGGCCGCTCCCAGCGCCTGGGCTGCCACCCCGGGCCGCGCGAAGTCCAGCGTCATCATCGCGTGCTTGAAGCCCATGCCGGCGCGCCCGCCGATCAGGTTCGCCTTGGGCACGCGCACGTGGTCGAAGTGCGTCTCGACGACGGGCACGCAGCGGATGCCCATCTTGTCCTCGATCTTCTCGACGGTGAAGCCCGGCGTCCCCTTCTCCACCAGGAGCGCGCTGATGCGCCGCGACTTGGAGGTCGGATCGGTGACGCAGAAGACGGAGTAGATGTCGGCGACGCCGCCGTTCGTGGTCCATTTCTTCTCGCCGCAGATGACGTACTCGTCCCCGTCCAGCTCGGCGGAGACCGAGAGCGCCTGGGCATCGGACCCGGCGAACTTCTCCGAGAGGCAGAAGGCGACGAACTTCTCGCCCGCCGCGATCTTCGGCAGCCACTCCTCTTTCTGCTCCTCGGTCCCGCCGAGGATCAGCGGGAAGGAGCCCAGCGCGTTGACGGCGAACGCGACCCCGAAGCCGGAATCGGCCTTCGCCAGCTCCTCGGTCACGAGCGCGAGCGCCAGCACGCCCGCCCCGTGCCCGCCGTACTCCTTCGGCACGAAGGTCCGGAAGAGGCCCGCCTCGGCGCACGCGCGCGCGCCATCGTAGTTGTACTCCTGGGCCTTGTCGTACTTGGCCGCGAAGGGCCGCACGGCCCGGTCGGCGATGGCGCGCCCGACGTCGCGCAGCTCGAGGGCCTTCTCGCTGAAGACGATGTTCTGCATCAGGGCTCCTGGCGGCCCCCCGGGTGGGGCGGACGCGATCGGAGTATAGTCCTTCGAGAGCGGGACGCCGATCATCGGCGTCATTCGCAGCGAGACTCGGGGTCTTTCGTGAGGTGGAGGATCTGTCGCTCCGCCGCGGGTCCGAAGGGCTCGCCGTCGAAGCCGCCGTCCACGCGCTCGAGGCGCAGCCCGCGCGAGCCCGCCGCGCTGCGCAGCACCTCCGGCTCGTAGAGCCGGACGTCTTCGGTCCAGGACCGCCGGCGGCCGTCGGCGAACACGATCTCGACTCGCTTGCGGACGCGCCCTCCGCCCTCGACGAGCTCGCGCCGCTCCTCGAGCGTCATCCCGTCGCGCTCCTCTCGGCTCGCGGGCACGAGCCCGGCGCGGATCCGCGCGGGGTTCATCAGGTCGAGCACGGCGCGCCCTCGGGGGCGCAGGACGCGCGCGATCTCGTCGAGCACGCGGCGGTCGCCCTCGGCGCCGAAGTAGCCGAACGACGAGAACATGTTCACGAGCCCGTCGAAGGACCGCGCGGCGAACGGCAGCCGGCGCGCGTCGCCGCGGACCAGGCGTCCCGCCAGGCGCTCGGGGCCCGGCAGCTCGGCGGCGTGCTGCAGGAGGTCCGCGGAGAGGTCGACCCCGTAGACGTCCACGCCGCGCTCGAGGAGCGCCAGGCTGTGACGCCCGAAGCCGCAGCAGAGGTCGAGGACCCGTCCCGCGACTCCCCGCGCGAGCACGTACGCGACCTCGGCCCGCGCCGACTCGAGGTCGCGATGGGGGTAGACCTCGAGGTAGTCGCGCTGGAAGGCGGCGACGTACCAGGGCTCGGGGCAGGGCATGAGGGTATTCTGCCGGAGCGACCGCCGCCGCTGGCGCCGGACCCGAGTCTATCCGCCGATGAGCACCGCCAGTCCCTGGAACGATCGGCGAACGAAGGAAGCACGCGAGGAGCGCGACCTCGCGCCATTCGCCATGAAGAGCGCGCGCTCGCTGGGCCGCGCCCACCCCGAGCCCCCCGACGAGCTGCGGACGTGCTTCGAGCGCGACCGCGACCGCATCGTCCACAGCACGGCCTTCCGGCGCCTGATGTACAAGACGCAGGTCTTCGTCAACTCCGAGGGCGACCACAACCGCACGCGCCTCTCGCACAGCCTCGAGGTGTGCCAGGTGGCGCGCAGCGTCGGAGGCGCGCTCGGGCTCAACGAGCCCCTGTGCGAGGCGCTCGCTCTGGCCCACGACCTCGGGCACCCGCCGTTCGGCCACCGGGGCGAGTGGGCCCTCGACGAGCGCATGCGCGAGCACGGCGGATTCCGGCACAACGCCCAGGTGCTGCGGGTGGTGGACGAGCTCGAGCGCCGCTCCCCGCTCTACTCCGGGCTCAACCTGACGCGCGAGGTGCGCGAGTCGCTGCTCAAGCACGAGCGCGACGAGGACTGGCCGGATGAGTTCGGCCGGCGGCCGCGCAACCCGCTCCTCGAGGGGCAGGTCGTCGACCTCGCGGACTCGACCGCCTACGACAAGCACGACCTCGAGGACGGCCTCTTCGCGGACATGTTCGGCGAGGACGTGCTCTACGCCGGGGTCGCGCTCTGGCGCGAGTGCTGCGACGCGGTGGAGCGGCGCTTCCCGGGCTTCCTCGGCGCGACGGGCGACCGCAAGCTGCGCGTGGGACGCATCGCGAACGAGCTGATCGGCGCCTGCATCCTGGACCTGATCGTCGCCTCGCGCGAGCGCGTCGAAGCATCCGGCATCGCCTCCCCGGAGGAGGCCCGGGCCGCCGACCGGCGGCTCGTCGGGCACGGCCGCCAGATGCGCCGCAAGGTGGCCGAGCTGCAGGCCTTCCTCGACGAGCACTTCTACCGTCACGAGCACCTGCAGCGCTTCCGCGACTACGCCAAGCGCATCCTGACGAGCCTCTTCGATGCGTACGTCGCCGCGCCCGCCGAGCTCGCGCCGACCTTCCGCAGGCGCGTCGAAGAGGTCGGGCTGGAGCGCACGGTGTGCGACTACCTGGCGGGGATGACCGACCGCTTCGCGGAGCAGGAGCACGCGCGGCTGGTCGCCCCATGAGCCCGCAGACGCCCGGACCGGAAGAGCCGCGGCGACCGCGCCGGCGAAAGCTCGTCCTCGCGCTCGTCTCGCTCGCGATCGGGTTCCTCGGGTGCGAGGCGTTGAGCCGGGTCTGGTTCCGCTTCAACCCCGGCGTGCACTGGCGCGTGGGCGCGGACAGCGCCTGGCGCCTCGCCTGGCTGCGCCGGCAGCAAGGCGGGATCGAGCTCTACCGGCCGGGCGTCGACCTCTTCGACCCGCTGCTCGGCTGGCGCAACCGCCCGGGCTTCGTGAACGACGAGCCGATCCTGGGGAGCGAGGTCGTGCACATCGACTCGCGCGGCGCGCGCGGGACGCGCGAGGTGCCCTACGAGCGCACGGACGCCCGGCGCATCGTCGTGATCGGCGACTCCTTCGCGTTCGGCTGGGGCGTCTCGGACGAGGAGACGTACGCTCACCGCCTGGCCGAAGCGCTCCCGGGGGTCGAGGTCGTCAACCTCGGCGGAGGCGGCTACGGGACCGACCAGATGCTCCTCATGCTGCGCGAGGAGGGGCTGCGCTACTCGCCCGACCTCGTCGTCGTGGGGATCGTCTCGGCCGACACCGAGCGCAACCTCGTCGCGTTCCGCGACTTCGCCAAGCCGCGCTTCGTCCTGCGGGCGGGCGAGCTGGAGCTGGTGGACGTGCCGGTCCCGACGCCCGACGAGGTCCGCGCGCGGAGCCGCCTCCGGCCGCGCCTTTTCGACCTCGTCGACGTCCTGCGCACCGCGGTCGATGCGCGCGGCTCCGGCCGCGCGCGGCGCGCGGAGCGGCTCACGACCGCGCTCTGGGAGCGGATCGACGCGGAGGCGCGCGCGGCCGGCGCCCGGACGCTCTTCCTCTTCGCACCCATCGACACCGAGATCGGCGCCGCCGGGCCGGGCGCGTGCGAGCGGATGGCGCTCGCTTTCACCGAGGCGCACGGCGTCCTGCTCCTGAACCTGGGCGACGAGTTCCGCGAGCGCCAGCGCGCCGGCGAGACCTTCCGGCCTGGCCACTGGGGCCCGCACGCGCACGCGGTGATCGCCGGTGCGCTGGCGCGGGCGATCGCCGACGGGGGGCTGCTCGAGCAGTGAGCGCGGCCCCGCGAGAGACCCGGCGCAAGGCGCTCCCCGCCGCGCTCGCGTGCGCGCTCCTGTGCGCGGCGGTCGTCCTCGGCGAGCGCGCGATGTGCGCGCGGCTCGAGCGCTGGGACGTCCTCGCGCGCGACGAGACCCTGTTCGACGCCGACCCCGAGAGCCGCCTGCGCGGCCTCGCCCACAACTGGCTGCGCAACGTCACGATCGCGCACCCGAACTTCGGACACTTCTTCGCCACGCCGATCCGCGCGCTCGCGGGGGCCGCCCACGCGCTGTCGCTCGCCCCTGGAGACGACCAGGAGCGCACGCGCGACGCGATCGGCCTCTGGGTGGCGCCGCTCGCCGCGGGGGCGAAGACCGCGTGTCTCTTCGGGCTCGCGTGGCTCCTCGGGATGGGCTGGATCCGGGCGACGCTGCTCGCCGCGGTGGGGGCGCTCTCCTTCAGCCAGCTCCTGTTCGGCTGCCTGCCGGAGACCTACGGGCCGTCGGGGCTGGCGCTCGCGCTCGCGTACCTGCTCCTCGCGCTGGACCTCCGGCGCGGGCGCGAGCCGCGCTGGCCCGCGTGGCTCGCGGTCGGCGTGCTGACGACGGGGATCACGATCACGAACGTCGCCGCGGTCGCGCTGCTCTTCCTCTTCGCAACGCGCGCGGCGGGGCGGCCGCTCGGGAGCTCGATCCTGCGCACGACCGGCTTCGGCGCGCTGTGCCTCTCGATCAACGCCGTCCTGGCGCTCGCCGGCAACCTCGCCTACGGCCAGCCCGTCGACCTCGCCCGCGAGCTCGCGCACAAGTCGACGCACGCGGCCGGCTCGTCCCCCGCGTTCGCCGGGCGAATGGCCGCGCTGCCCGGCGCGCTGGCCGACACCTTCGCCCCGCCCGCGCCCATCGCCGGCTACATCCCCGACCCGAGCGACGAGGCGATGTGCATCCGGGTCCTCGAGCTGCCGTCCGATCCGGCCCCGCGCGCGACGTGGCTGGGCCTCGCCGTGCTCGCGCTGATCCTCGCGGGAGCGCTGCTCACGTTCGCGGCGCGCGGCCCGTGGCGCACCCTCGGGAGCGCCTCGCTCGCCGTGCTGGCGTTCAACGCCGCGCTGCACGCCGGGTGGGGCTCCGCGCCGTTCTTGTACTCGCAGCACTGGCACCTCTCCGCGCTCGTGCTGCTCGCGATCCCCCTCGCGGCCGGCGAGCGCCTGAAGCGCCCGCGCACCGCGGCGCTCGCGCTGCTCGCGCTGGCCCTCGCGGTGCACAACGCGGCGCTCGCCCGCGACGTGTCGGAGAAGCTGCGCGCCGGCCCCCTCTACCGGGACTGCTCGAGCGTCCCGAGCGATGAGCGCCTGCGCTGACCTTCGCGGGCGCGGCGGCGCGCGCCGGGTGCTCGGAGCGTTGCAGCTCGCGCTCGCCGTCGGGCTGCTCTACCTGCTCTTCACGAGCATCCCGTGGGCGGACGAGATCGCTCCGGACGGCGAGCGGGTGCCGGGCCTGCGCTCGCAGCTCGCGCGCATCTCGGGCGGCTCGTTCCTCCTGGCGACGGCGCTCGCCTGCGCCTGGACCTTGGCGATGTCGGTGCGCTGGCGGCTGCTCACGGGCGTGCTGGGCCTCTCGCTCACCCTCGGCCGCGCCATCCGGCTCAACCTGGCCGGGCACGCCGCGAGCCAGGTGCTGCTCGGCTCGGTCGGCGGCGACCTCCTGCGCGGGGCGCTCGTGGCCCAGGGCGATGCGAGCCTCGCGGGCCGCACGCAGCTCGTCTTCGCGATGATCATGGACCGCCTGATCGGCCTCGCGGCGCTGCTCGCGATCGGCGTCGCCGCCGCGAGCGCCGAGCCCTGGGCGCGCGCCGAGCTCGGGCCCTGGCTCGGCGTCGTCCTCGGCGCCCTGCTCGTCGCGCTGTGGATCGCCTTCCGCCTCGGCGCGGGGGCCGGGCCGGGCGCGGACGCGGGGCGCCTGCGCCGCATGGCGCACTCAGTGCGCGCGGCCCTCGTGAGCTACCGAGCGCACCCTGGCGCGCTCGCGGGCGCGTTCCTGCTCTCGCTCGCGAGCCACGTCGCGTTGATGCTGGCCGTCGCCAGCATCGGGCGCTCGCTCGGCATCGACGTCCCGCTGTCGCGCTACCTCGTCCTGCAGCCGATCATCGAGTCGGTCCAGGCGATCCCGATCTCGCCGGGCGGCTGGGGCGTCGCCGAGACGCTGTTCGTCGGGCTGTACGGGCGCGCCGGCGTCGACGCGACCGCGGCGCTGTCGCTGGCGCTCGGCGCGCGGGCGGTGCGGTTGACGCAGGCGCTGCTGGGGGTGCTGGCGCTGGTTCCGTTCTGGCGCACGATTCGCGCTCGCTGATCTCTTGGCCGCCAGTGGTTCTCATTCCTCGGGTGGAGCCCCTTCGGTCCGCTCGCGAAGGACGCGGCGATAGAGGGGTAGCACCGCGCGGTCCTTCTCCCGGCCGACCTTCTCCTTGATCTCGATCAGCGCGGCGAGATCGAGGATCGGAACCTCGAGGCCGTCGGCTCCGCTCGGGCTCGAGGTGCTTTGGAAGGTGCTCGCTGTAGCACGCCGAAAGCTCGCGGAGCGTGCACGCGATCGAGGTTCTCGGCCTCTCGGTCCAGCACGAGGTCGAGGTCGGAGGTCACTGCCGGCACCCCCTGCAATGCGGCGCTGACGCCCCCGATCACGATGAAGCGAACGCCACGGTCGGCGAACGCCCGGAGCAACCCCTCGAAGTCAGCGCTCCGCGAGGGCATCCCGCATCTTGGCGAGAGCGCTCGCCTGCGCCTGCAGCACGGCCAGCCGCTCGCGCACGCTCAGGGAGAGCAGCCAGCGGATGAGGCTCACGTCGATCCCTTCTTCGCAGTCCGCTTCCGGAGGCGACGGGGCGTCCGTTTCGTCGCGGGGACGTGCAAATGCCATCCAAAATGACGGACGTCCCGCGATTCCTCCGGGATGCTGGGTCCCATTTCTTCCTCTTCGGCCCCCGGGGCACGGGGAAGTCGACCTGGCTTGCAGCCACGTTCCCCGAGGCCACCGTGGTCGACCTGCTCGACCCCGAGGAACAGCGCAGGTACGCGGCGCGGCCGGAGCGCCTGCGCGAGCTCGCCGCCGGAGCGAGGCCCGGAGCCGTGGTCGTCGTGGACGAGGTGCAGCGCGTGCCCGAGCTCCTGACGGTCGTGCACCAGCTCGTCGAGGCGCGCGGCGGTGCACGTTTCGTGCTGACCGGATCCAGCGCGCGCAAGCTGCGGCGCGGGGGCGTGGACCTCCTCGCGGGTCGGGCGCTCTTGCGCTCGATGCACCCGTTCCTCGCCGCCGAGCTCGGGAGCGCGTTCGACCTTGGGCGCGCGCTGCGCGAGGGGCTCGTCCCGCTCGTCTGGGACGCAAAGGACCCCGCAGAGACCCTGCGCTCGTACGCCGCGCTGTACCTGAAGGAGGAGGTCCAGGCCGAGGGGCTGGTGCGCGACCTCGGCGCGTTCGCGCGCTTCCTCGAGGCCGTGTCCTTCTCCCACGCAGGCGCGTTGAGCGTCTCCGAGGTCGCTCGCGACTGCGAGGTCAGCCGCAGCACCGTCGACGGCTTCCTCTCGATCCTCGAGGATCTGCTCTTGGCCTTTCGCGTGCCGCCCTTCCAGCGGCGCGCGCGCCGTTCGCGCGCCGTTCGCTCGCCGTCCGGCCGAAGCTGTACCTGTTCGACGCGGGGGTGTTCCGATCCCTGCGCCCCTCCGGTCCGCTCGACAGGCCGGAGGAGATCGAGGGAGCGGCGCTCGAGGGCCTGGTCGCCCAGCACCTGCGAGCCTGGTGCGATGACTCCGGGGAAGACCAGCGCCTCTTCTTCTGGAGGACCAAGGCCGGGCTCGAGGTCGACTTCGTCGTCTACGGTCCACGCGGCTTCTGGGCGATCGACGTGAAGCGTACGCGCGAGCCACGGCCGCGCGATCTACGCGGCTTGCGGACCTTCCGCGAGGACTACCCCGAGGCTCGAGCGCTGCTGCTGTACCTCGGCGAGGACCGGCTGCGCATCGGCGACGTCGACTGCCTGCCTTGCGCCGACTTCCTCGCCTCGATCGTTCCCGGGAGCCCGCTCGCCTGACGGCGGCCGCTCGAGTCACGGGTGCGCGATGACGAGCACCGCGGCCTGCTCCTCGAGCAGCACGTCCTGGACCTGGCGCAGGCTGAGCGAGTCGAGGGCGTCGAGGCCCTCGTCGACCACGACCACGCGCGCGCGTTGCAAGAGGGCGCGCGCGACGAAGACCCGCGCGCGCTCGCCGTGCGAGAGGCGCCAGCCGGTCTCTCCGACCCATTGCAAGATCCCGGCGGGCATGCGCTCGAGGAGCGCGCCCAGGCCGAGCCGCCGGCACATGTGCTCGGCGTCCCGGAAGTCGTCCGGCGCGGGCGGCCAGGCCCTGCCCATCAAGAGGTTGAAGAGCAGCGTGCCGCCGAACACGTGGTTCTCGTGGAACTGCGGCGCGAGCGCGACGCGCGCGCGCCAGCCGCGCTCGCCGAGCGTTCCGAGGTCGAGGCCGCCGGCGAGCACCAGCCCGCTGCCGGGCGCGCGCAGGCCGCCGAGGATCGCGGCGAGGGTCGACTTGCCGCTGCCCGAGCGCCCTTCGAGCACGAGCTTGTCTCCGGGCTGCAGCTCGAGATCGCAGCCGTCGAGGACGGCTGCGTGCCGGCTCGCATGGTGGAACGAGACGCCGCGAGCGGCGAGGACGGGCACGCTCCCCGACGGCCGGGCGCCCTCCTCGACCGCGAGCAGCGCCGGGTCGCCGGCGGCACCGCGGCGCTCGGCGGCGCAGAGGATCGGCGCGACGCGCTGCCACGCCACCGCCGCCGCGGCGAGGTCCGCCAGGCCCTCGACCATCTGCCGCAGGGCGCGATAGGCGAGCACCACGCCACCCAGCGAGACCGCGAGCTGCGGGGTCGAGGCGCCGGCGAGGAACGCCGGCCCCAGCGTCAGCACGCCCAAGAGCACCCAGCCGCGCGGGATCCAGGCCGTGAGGGCGACCATCGCCCGGTCCATCGCGCGCGCGCTCGCGAGGTACGCGGCGAGCGCGTGATCCTCCGCGTCGTGCACCCGCTCGGGGGCCTCCTGGACCAGGCGCGTCGCGTGGCCGACCATCGACTCGACGAGGTCGTGCGTGAGCGCGAGGCGGCGGTCGGTCCAGTCGCGACGCGCGGCGAGGTAACGGCGCGCGAGCAGCCCGGCGAGCGCGATCCAGGCGAGGAGCGCCGCGACCTGCGCGATCGGGCTCGCTCCCGCGGCCAGCACGCCGGCGGCGACGACGAGCTCGACCGCGGAGAAGAGCGCGAGGAATCCGCCGCCCAGCGCGAGCGTCTCGAGGGCGTCGGACTCGAGCACGCGACCGAGCGACTGGCCGACGCCCTCGCGACGCAGCGCGTCAGGGTCCATGCGCAGCGCGCCCGCCATCAGGCGCCGGCGGATCTCGGCCCCGAGGTCGACCGCCAGCCTGCCCGCCGCGAGCAACATCCCCGCCTGGAGCGGAACCGTGCAGGCGAGGAGCAACGTCCAGGCGCCGAGCCAGCCCGGATCGAAGCGGCCCTGCAGAGCGCCGCGGCCGATCAGCCAGAAGGAGAGCACCCAGGCGATCTGCTCGACGCCCTTGACGGCCAGCAATCGCGCGAGCCGCCCTCCCAGGTGCACCGATCGCGCCGCCATGCGCCAGGGAGCCTCGGCCGGGGCGCGGACGAGCCAGCCGACGAGCGCGCGCCTGCCCGCTCGCTCGCGCTCGAGGGCCGCGTGCACGCCCTGGCGTTCGCGCTCGTCGAGGCCGGCGGCGCCGAGCCCGCGGTCGAGCCCCGGGTCGCGCGCCGCGTCGCCGCCCTGCGTCAGGGCCGCCGCGAGCGCAGCGACCCCGACGCGGCGCAGCGACCCGTCGGGGGCGAGCAGTCGGGCCCGCCCACGGCGCACGTCCAGCAACATCGCGTGCGCCTGGCCGAGCGGCACCACGGCGGGCCCCGCCCCGCGCAGCAAGTCCTCGACCTCGGCGCTGTCGAACCCGACGGGCTCGATCGAGAGGCCCAGCCACTCGCCCAGGCGCTCGAGTCCGAGGTGCTCCCGGGCCGCCTCTCGCGACGCGGCGCAGGGCGCCGAGCCCGTCCGTCCGCGCGGCGCCAGGCCGGCGGCGAGGGCGAGCGCCTCGACGCCCTCGGCGAGCCGCGCCGGCGGCCACGCGATCTCCGCGCTCAGATCGCGCGCGCGCATCGGCTGCGCTCCTCCAGGCGGCCGTCCTCGAGCCGCAGCCGGCGCCAGCTCGGATCCTCCCAGGTCCGGTCACAGGAACGCTCGTGCTCGAGCAGCCGGCGGAACTGCGATTTGCCGTCCCGCTCGAGGTCCGCCGGGACGCCGTCCTCGACCACGCGCCCTTCGCGGACCACGAGCACGCGCTCGAAGGCCTGCGCCTCGGCGATGCGGTGCGTCACGTAGAGCAGCGTCGCGCGGCTCCAGTGCCGCCGCGCGCGTTCCAGGAGCGTGTGGCGCTGGTCGCGGTCGAGCCCCCGGAAGGCTTCGTCCAGAATGACCAGCCGCGCGTCCTCGCGCGTCAGCGCGCGCGCCAGGCGGACACGCTGGCCTTCGCCTCCCGACACCAGGCCGCCCGATTCGCCGAGCGTGCTCTGCAAGCCGTCCGCGAGCCGCGGCAGGAGCGAGTGGAGATCGGCGGCCTCGCAGACCTCCCCGAGCCCCGGTCCACCGGAGCCGGTCGCGCCGTAGCGCACGTTCAGGGCCAGTGAGCGGTTCCAGAGCTGGACCTCCGGGTCGATCCACGCCGTGCGGCGCCGCAGCGCCGCGATGCTCGCGCCGCAGAGCTCCTCGCCGTCGACGCGCACGAGCCCGCTCGTCGCGCGCAGCGTGCCCAGGAGGAGGCCGCACAGGCTCGACTTGCCGGCGCCGGACTCGCCGACGATCGCGACGTGGCTGCCGGGCGCGATCGACACGTCGACCCCGGAGAGCACGTCGCTCCCCGCGGAGCGCAGGGTCACGCCCTCGATCTCGATCGCGGCGCCCGCGCCCGCCGACGAGGTCGCGACCTCGTCCGCGCCAGGCCCGTCCTCGGGAGCGCCGAGCGGCTCGAGCAGGCGCAACGTGACGTTGCGCAAGGTCGGGCAGGCGCGCGCCGCGGCGCCCAGCGGCTCGGCGAGCCACACGAGCGTCATCACCCAGAACACGAGCAGCAGCGCGCCCGCCGGCTCGGGCCGCCGCGCGAGCTCCGCGAGCACGAGCCAGACACCCAGGCCGTGGACGAGCAGCGAGTGCAGGGCCGTGAACCCCGCGGCGGCCGCCACCGCGGATCGCCCGGCGCGCGCCCACTGGACCAGGAGGCCCTCGTGCTCGCGGCAGAGCGCGCCCTCGGTCCCGTGCGTCGCCACGGGAACGATGCCGAGCAGCGCATCGAGGTAGAAGCGGCTCAGGGATCCGTTGTGCGTGCGCACGCGCAGGTCGCGCTCGATCAGCGGCTTCTGCATGCAGAGCGGCGGGATCACGCAGGCCGCCGCCAGCGCCAGGACGAGGGGCGCGCTGTCCGGCGCCAGCCACGCGAGGCCTGCCGTCACCGCCACGACCTCGGCCAGCGCGCGCCAGGCGTGGCCGGCGAGGACGACGACCTCGCGCAGGCGGTGGATGGCGTGCGCGCGCTCGGCCATGTCCGAGGCCGGCCGGGTGCGGAAGTAGCGCGGATCGATGCGCGGCAGCTTCGCGAGGAACGCGAGCCGCAGGACGATCTCGATCCGCCGCGCGACCCTCTGGACGAGGGCGGCGAGCGGAAGCTCGAGCGCGAGCAGCGCGCCGAGGAAGACGAAGAGGGCGCCGAGCGCGGCGAGGCGCTGCTCGGCGGGGCGCAGGCTGCGACCGACGTCCAGGAGGGCGCGCAGGAGCAGGGACTCGACGACCAGGCCCAGGGCGGCGAGCACGAGTCCCGCGCCGATCGCGAACGAGGCCGCCCGCTCGCGCGTGCCGAGCGCGCCGAGGAGGGCGCGCGCCGGACGCGGGGGCGGCTCGTCGAGCGCCGCCGCGAGCTCGCGCGGGAGCTCGCTCCGCTCGGCGTGGCGCGCGTCGTGCCCGCGCGCGCACACCAGGACCGCGCCGCGGACGAGGAGCGTCGCGGACCCCTCGCCGACGACGGCTTCGTCGCCCGCCGCGAGGCGCGCCATCCACCAGCGCTCGGGCACGATCGAGAGGGGATCGGCGGCGCTCCGCGCCTCGGTGAAAAGGCCCGCGACCAGGGCCGCGGCGCGCCGCCGGCGCACGGCGCCGGTCGCGACCAGCTCGCCGACCATGCGCGCGACCGCGTCGAGGGTCGCGAGCGCGCGCCAGCCCGGCTCGGCCCGGGCGTCGTCGAGGAGCCGCTCGGCGCCCGGCACGCCGAGCGCGCGCAAGCGGCGCACGAGCGGCGCGCCGAAGGCCGGGCTCGCGGCCCACGCGCGCCACTCGTCCGCCGGCAGCTCCATCGAGTGCACGTAGAGCTCGGCCTCGACGCGCCGCCGGCCGATCCAGCGCCGGCCGAAGGCGGGGTCCATCACCTGCACCATGGCCCCGTGCCGCCGCCACAGGACGACGAAGTGCGGCTCGCCGTATGGAAGGCGCACCACGGCCAGGCACGGCAGGTGGTCGAGCCCCGGCGCGAGCACGTGGTCGGCGGGCACGAGCACCTGCTCGCACGAAAGGCCCAGGTGCGCCCCCACGTCCTCGATCGTGTCGACCGAGGTCCCGTCCACGTCGGTCTGGCAGGCCTCGCGCAGGCGGCCGTAGCCGACCGAGCCGCCCAGGCCGTCGACCAGGCACTTCAGGCAGGCGGGGCCGCAGTCCATCTCCGAGGTCTGCACGACCTCGGGCGCGAGCCAGCGCCGGCGGGTCACCGCGCGCCCTCCGCCGCCGTGCGCTCGATCAGCCGCCCGATCGAGCGCGACACGAGCACGAGCGGCGAGACCTCCTCGACCGCCACCTCGACCACGCCGCTCATGCCGTGGCGCAGCGGCACGGGGAAGGCCGCGGGGTCGAGGACCTCGAGCTCGACGCGCAGGCTCTGTCCGCGCGGCTCGGCGGCGACGGCGCGCACGCGCGCCGCGAGCGAGCCGTAGTGCGACCAGGGGAAGCCGTCGAGGCGCATGCGCGCCGCCTGACCGGGCGCGACGCGGCCCGCGGCCTCGGCCACGGAGAACTCGGCCACGACGCCGAGCTCGCCGTCGGGCAGGACGACGGCGAGCTCCTCGCGCTCCTGCACGACGTCGCCGGGTCGGTGCGCGCAGAGGGCCGCGACCTCGCCGTCGACCGGCGCGCGCACGAAGCGCTCGGCGAGCGCGTGCTCGAGCCGCCCGATCGTCGCGCGCGTCGACGCCCGCTCGCCCTCGACCGCGGCGCGCTCGCCGCACAGGCGCTCGAGGCGCGCGCGCGCCTCGTCCAGCCGCTCCTCGAGCTCCAGCTGCCGGCGGTCGCGCTGATGGTGCAGGGCCTCGCTCCGGGACTCCTCGCCGTCGGCCTGGCTGGAGAGGCGCAGCGCCTGCACGTCCGCGACGAGCCCCTCTGCGTGCAGGCGCTCGTAGCGCCGCGCCTCGTCGCGCACGGTCGCGGCCGAGCCTCGAGCGCGCCGGATCCAGGCCGAGAGCTCCTCGAGCTCGGCCGAGCCGCCGCGCTCGAGCGCGGCCACGCGCTCCCCCTCGGCGGCGATCTCGCGCCCGAGGGCCGCGCGCCGCTCGGCGAGGGCCGGCAGGCGCACGCGCGCCTCTTCGAGCTCGAGACGCGCGTCGCGCGTGTCGAGCTCGAAGAGCACGTCGCACGCGCGCACCCGGTCGCCCAGGGCGACGTGGAGAGCAGCGATGCGGCCGGCGGAGAGGGCCGCGACGCGCCGCGCGGAGGCGCCGACCTCCAGCCGCGCCTCCGTGGTCACCGCGTAGACGCGGACCGGTGCCCGGGCGAACCACGCCCCCCAGCAGGCGAGCAGACCCGCTGCGAGGGCGGCGAAGAGCAGCGGCAGCCGCGAGCGTTCGGAGCGCAGCGAGCGCAGGGTGCTGGCGAAGCTCGTCTCCATGGCGGGCTCAGCGCGGTTCGCCGGCCGCGTCCGTGCGAGCCTCGAGGGCGGCGAGGTTCTGCGCCAGGATCCGCGCGGTGGGATGCCGCTCTCCGCGGCGCGCGGCGCACACCGAGAGCGCCTGGCGCACGAGGCGCCGGGCCGCAGCGAGCCGGCCGCGCTCCGCGAGCACGATCGCGAGGTTGTTCAGGCTGGTCGCCACGTGCGGGTGCTCGTCTCCCAGAGCGACGCGCCGCAGGCGCAGCGCCTCGCGCGCGAGCTCCTCGGCGCGCTCCAGTCGACCGCGCGCGCGCTCGCCCTCGGCGAGGTTCGAGAGGACGAGCGCCACGTCGGGATGCTCGCCCCCGTAGGCCTGCTCGACGATCCGCAGCGCCTCGCCGTAGGCGCGCTGCGCCTCGTCGAGCCGGCCCTCCCCCTGGAGGATGGCGCCGAGCGTCGCGTGGCCGGCACCGACGTCGGGATGCTCCGTCCCGAGCGCGCGCTCGAGGCGCTCGAGGGCGGAGCGCACGAGCGGCTCGGCGGCCGCGTGCTCGCCGCGCGCGTGGGCGAGGCCCGCGAGGTTGTAGAGCAGCGTGCCGAGGGTCGCGTCGTCGGGCGCGCCGGACTCGAAGCCCGACTCGAGACCGGACTCGAGGATGGTGCGCGCCCGCGCGTAGGCGCGCGCGGCGCGCTCGTACTTGCCCCAGTACTTGTAGAGCACGCCGAGGTCGTTGAGCCGCGCCGCCGTCTCGAAGGAGCGGGCGCCGAAGAGGCGCGCGCAGCGCCGCAGGGCCTGGCGCGCGAAGGGCTCCGCCTCGGCGTAGCGCCCCTGGCCGCGCAGCGCCGTGGCGAGCCCGCCGAGCGCCCCGAGGCGGATGCGCTCGAGGGCCTCGACGCCCTCGGGCTCGAGGTCCGCCCCGCGCGCGGACTCGGCGAGCGCTGCCTCGATAAGGCGCAAGGCGCGCCGCGCCAGCGACTCGGCCTCGGCGTCGCGGCGCAGCGCGACCAGGAGGTCGGCGAGCTCGCTCGCGAGGTTCGCGGCGTCGGGGTGGCTCCCCTCGCCGCGCCGCTCGAGGACGTCGAGCGCCCGCCGCAGGTGGCGTTCCGCCGCGGCGTTCTCGCGCCGCTCGCGCGCGGCCCAGGCACGCTCCTGGAGCTCGCAGATGGGGTCCATGGGCTTCGCCTCCTCCGCTCGGGTTTCTTGATGAGGGAGGAAGCTCGGGGCTCCCTCCCTCGCGGCTCGCTCTGGCGGGTCTCAGGCCGTCGCCAGCGCCTCGCAGCGGTTGAGGGCGATCTTTCCCGCCTTGATCCGCGAGCGGACCCTCAGGGTCCTGGCAACTTGCTCGCAGCGGTTGAGGCTGACCCCTCCCGCCTTGATCCGCGAGCGGACCTTCAGGGTCCTGGCAACTTGCTCGCAGCGGTTGAGGGCGATCCTTCCCGCCTTGATCCGCGAACGGACCCGCAGGGTCGTCCGCCCGGACTGCATTCGAGTTCTCTCGAGCATTGGCTTTCTCCTAGGAGACGTTCGATTGGGAACACCCCCGTGGTGGGGGGCCACGGTTCCGTGCGGGCGCTCGCCGGGGACTTCACGGACGAAACCGCGTTTCCCGCGGCTGGCCTGCGCGCCGCCCGCGAACCGCTCAGCCGCGCCTCAGGCCGGCGAGCCGCGGCTCGGCCAGCGCGCGCGCCTTGATCCAGGCGCGCTGGTGGAGCTGCTGCGCCGCATGCAGGCTCGGGGTCCCGAGGAGGCGCGCGACGTCCGGCCAGTCCGCTCCCTGGTAGTCGCGCAGCAAGATGACCTCGCGGTAGCTCTCGGGAAGGGCGGCCACGACCTCGTCCAGGAGCGCGCGCACCTCGCGCAGGAAGGCCGCCTCGCCCGGTCCGGTGTGCTCGTCCACGCCGAAGGGGGGCGCCTCGCTCTCGCCGTCGTCCGCGGCCGCGACGGACTCCTGCCGCGCGACGTCGCGCTTCTCCGCTCCCACGTGGTCGACGAGGTCGCGGATCCGGTTCGTCGCGACGCGCGCGAGCCAGTCGAGCAGGTCGAACTCGCTCGCCGGATCGAGCGACTCGATCTTGCGCAAGGCCTCGCGAAAGACGTCCTGCACCACGTCGCCGGACTCCGTCCAGCGCCGCAGGCCCGTTCCGAGGCGCACGCGCACGATGCGCCGGACGCGCCCGTCGTAGCGCACGCAGAGCGTGTTCAGGGCGTCGCAGTCGCCGCCCTGCGCGCGCCGGACGAGCGCGCGGGTCCGCTCCAGGTCGGCCGGCACCGGGGCGGGCAAGGAGTCGCGCAGCGGGTCGACGGGTTCCAGGGCAGCCTCCCCCAGCTCGGGATGCCGGGCGCCACGCCGGCCGGAGCGGGAACGACTACAATGCCATCCGCGCAGCCGCTCGCGGACCATGGAAAGCAGATCGCCCGAACGTTCGCGGGCCGAGATCCTCTTCGCCGAGCTCCTCGTCGAGGAGCCGCGGCCTTCCGCCGACGTCGTGCAGGAGCTGTGCGCGGCCCACCCCGAGCTCGGCCCCGAGCTGCTGCGCCTGCACGGCCAGCTCCTGCGGTTCGAGACACAGCTCCCGACCGGGGCCGTGCCGGGTGCCGAGAGCCCCGAGGACGACGGACCGCCGCCCCCGGACCTGGGCCCGTTCCGCTGCCTGCGGCTGCTCGGCCGCGGCGGCATGGGCGAGGTGTGGGAGGCCGAGGACTCCTCCCTCGGGCGACGGGTCGCCGTGAAGCTCCTGCGCGAGGCGTGGTCGCCCGGCGACTCCCAGAGCCAGCGTTTCCAGCGCGAGGCGCAGGCCGCCGGCCGCGTGCAGCACCCCGGCATCGTCGCGGTCCACCAGACCGGTGTGTGGCAGGGTCGCAGCTACATCGTGCAGGAGCTCGTGCCGGGCGGGCGCACCCTGCGCGACGAGATCGAGGAGCTGCGCCGTCAGGTGGAGCTCCCCGCCGACCACGCGCGCCAGGTCGCGCGGCGCTTCGCGCAGCTCGCCGATGCCCTGGGCGCGGCGCACGCCGCGGGAGTCGTGCACCGCGACCTCAAGCCCCAGAACGTCCTGCTGACCGCGCGCGGAGAGGCGAAGGTCGCCGACTTCGGCCTCGCGCGGCTGGTCCACGACGCCGCCCTCTCGCGCACGGGCGAGTTCCTCGGCACCTACCTCTACGCCAGTCCCGAGCAGATCGCCGGAGCGGCGAGCACGGCGGACGAGCGCAGCGACGTCTTCTCGCTCGGCGCGACCCTGTACGAGAACCTGACCCTCGAGCGGCCCTTCGGCGGGGACTCGGCGCGCGAGGTCTCGCACGCCGTCGCGCTCGTCGATCCACCGGCGCCGCACCTCGTGCGCAAGCGGATCCCGCGCGATCTCTCGCTGATCTGCATGAAGGCGCTCGAGAAGCGTCCGGCGAACCGCTACGAGGACATGCCGGAGCTGGCGGCGGACCTCGGCCGCTTCCTCGCCCACGAGCCGATCCGCGCGCGCGCCCCCTCTCCGGCGCGCCGCGCGGTGAAGTGGTCCCAGCGCCACCCGACGCTCACCGCGACCCTCGGCCTCTCCTTCGTCGCCAGCGCCGCGCTGGCGGCGCTCTTCGTGCGCTCGGAGCGCCTGCGGGAGGCCGCCTTGCGCGCCCAGACGGAGACCCTTGCCGCGAACAAGTCCCTGCTCGAAGCCACCGAGGACCTGCGGCTCGAGAGCGCGTCGCGCGAGGAGGTGATCGCGTTCCTGGTCGGGGTGTTCGCTCGGGCGGACCCCGAGATCTCGGGCGATCGGGTCCCGGACGCGCGCGAGCTGCTCGAGGGCGCCGTCCAGCGCATGACGTCCGGCGAGGTCACCGACCCGCGGGTGCGCGCGCGCCTGCTCGGGTGCCTCGGTGCCGTCTCGAGCCAGCTCGCGGAGTACGCGCAGGCGAAGAGCATGCTGCGCGAGGCCATGGCCCTCTTCGAAGAGCAGGAAGCGGCGCAGAGCGTGGAGGCCGCCGAGGTCGAGCTGTCGCTGACCAGCGCCCTCCGCTGCCTCGGTGAGACCGCCGAAGCCGACGAACGCCTGGCGCGGCTCGTCGCCCGGGTGGGTAGCGACCCCGTCTTCGACGAGCGGCTCGGCGCGCGAATCATGGTCACGCTCGGTGACAACCACACCCAGGACGGTCGATACGAACAGGGCGAAGAAGCTCGGGCCCGCGCGGAGGAGCTCGCCTGGCTCGGACCCCCGCGGCCGGACCTGCTCCTGAAGATCCGGCTCGACCGGGCCTGTTCCAGTCTCTTGCAGAATCGGCTGGATGAGGCGCGCGAGCTGCTCGAGGCGCTCGTCGCCGAGAACCGGGAGCGGCTCGCGCGCGCTTCGCCGAGCGTCCTCCTGGCGGTCAACTACCTGGGGATGGTCCTGATCCGGCAAGGTGGGCTCGAGGAAGCGCAGACGCTCTTCCTCGAGCTGTGCGGCGACGCCGAGCGCAGCCTCGACGCGGACCATCCGACGGCGCTCCTCTTCCGCGTGAACCTCGCCCGGGTGTGGGAGGCGATGCGGCGCTTCCCCGAGGCCGAGGAGCTCTACCGCGAGATCCTCCCCCGGCAGGTGAAGCGTCAGGGCCCCCTGGACGCGAGCGTTCTCACGATCCGCAACAACATCGGCGCCTGCCTCTTCGGTCAAGGACGCCTGGAAGAGGCGGAGGCGATCTACCGCGACCTCTGGGAGACACTGCGCACCCACTCGGGGGAGCAGGATCGAATGACGCTGAAGGGACAGAACAACCTGGCGCGCGTGCTGCTGAACCTGGGTCGCGCCGACGAGGCGCTCGAGCTGCAGGAAGGCGTCGTCGCCCTAACGCCACCCGAGGATCCGAGCGCGGCGGGGCGCCGGGCGCTGCTGGAGAACATCCGCGCGCGGATCACCGGCGATTAGGGATTGCTGCGGCGGCCGAGCTCACCACAAGATCGTCGCTTCTTTCCGAGGCCAAGTCGCGTGACTCCCGGCGACTATCCGCGACTATCACCCGACAGCTCCGCCTCCTCCGCTCCCACGGATCGATCCGCAAGCTCCCTCGATCCCACCGCTACCGCCTGACGCAGAAAGGCGCGCTTCTCACCGCTGCCCTGCTGCGGGCCCAGAGGCTCATCTGTCTCCCATGGCGCGGAGCTGCCCTCTCCCCGCCGGAGACAGCGAAAAGAGCGCCCGAGACGCAGCTGCGTGCGCGGTGGGATCCGCCTCTCGGGTGTACATCTCCGCCACGAGATCGCGCCAGCGCAGGAGCTCCAGACGCAGCCCCCTGCGCTCCGTCACCTCGATCGTCAGGTCCGTGAGCGCGAGGACACGCTCGTACGCGAGTCGGCGCGATCGCTCGTATTGCGGCTCGAGGGACGAGCGGGCACGATTCATCTCGTTCGCGACCATCAGGAGCTGGCGCTCCGAACCGAACGTACGCCACCGATCGGGGCTCAGCGTCGAGTGTTGCGTCACGGCAGGGCCTCCCCCGTGCCGACGAGCTCGAAGACCATCGCGCGAACTCTCGCGCGCAGCCCCTCCGATTCGATCTCCATGCTGGCGTTGCCCCGACTCGGACGGATGTTGATGAGCGAAGTGTATTCGATGCAACGCTCCTCGCCCCGACCGGGGTAGTAGTTCGCCCCCCAGATGTCCGCCGGTCGGCTTCCCTGCTCCAGGAGCAGCGCTTCGGCGTCGGCGTGCAGCTCGCCGCCGATCGCGATCACTCCGCGCTCGACGTCGACGACGAACTTGACCATGTCCCCGAAGTAGAGGTCGACCAGTCGAGCGAGCTCGTCGCGCGGGACGGGCTCCGAGGTCACGAGGATTGGTGAGGGCATGGGCGGGCATTCTCGTCGCTGCACTACCTTCTGGATGTTGGATTCCGTGAATCCAAAGTCCCGCGCCCAACCTCGCCAGCGCCGCGGATCGGTTGGCTCGTCTACGCCGGCACCGACTCGCTCGGCGCGCCCTCCCTGGCGTGCACCAGGAACAGCCCGTCGGCGACGTCGACCACGGCCGCCTGGCCCTTCGCGAGCTTGCCGAGCGGATCGGCGTTCCAAGGTGACGAGCCTCCGCGGCGCTCCTACACGACGCCCGGCTCCCGCCTGAACTTCGAGCCCGGCGGAACCGGCTGGACGGGCACGTTCTCCGAACGGCTGCGGCTCCGCGCCCCTGGCGGGACGTTCGTGTCGGGGCGTGATGGGGCGCTCTCTTCCCCGGTTCGCCGGGACGATCGAGCGCCCTCGCAACGCTTCCTCCCTGGACCCCCCATCGAGCTCGGCTCGAGCCGCATCCGTGGCCCGAGCGGAGAGGGAGTCCTGGAGAGGTGCGCGGTGCGCAACCCCGTCCTTCGCCCAGGGCGGTGGACGGGGTCCTCTCCATCTCCGCAGGGCCCGGCGTACCCTGGAGCCCCGTGACCGCGAGCGAGACGAGGCGCGCGAAGGAGCTCTTCCTGCGTGCCGTGGACCTTTCCGGCGCCGAGCGTGCGGGCTTCCTGGAGGAGCTGCGCGCGGGAGACCCGTCCCTCTGCGAGCGCGTGCAGCGCCTCCTCGCCGCGCACGGCGACGCCACCTCCGCGGAGCGCGGCGAGCCGGCCGCGCTGCTCGACGCGCTGCGCAAGACGCTGTGGGACGACGGCCGGGCGGTCGGCTCGGTCATGGGCGACTACGAGATCCTGGAGGAGATCGCCGCGGGCGGCGCGGGCGTCGTCTACCGCGCGCGCCAGATCACGCTCGGCCGCACCGTCGCGCTGAAGGTGCTGCGCGCGGGCCGCTTCGCGAGCGAAAAGGAAGTCGAGCGCTTCCGCGCCGAGGCGGAGTCCGTGGCGCGCCTGGACCACCCGCACATCGTCCCCGTCCACGAGGTCGGCGAGCACAAGGGCCGCCACTTCTTCAGCATGAAGCTGATCGAGGGCGGGAGCCTGGAGGACCGCGCGGCGAGCTTCGGCGACGACCCGTGCGACGCGGCGCGGCTCATGGTGCTCGTGGCGCGCGCCGTCCACCACGGTCACCAGCGGGGCCTCCTGCACCGCGACCTCAAGCCGTCCAACATCCTGATCGACGACGCCGGCACGCCGTACGTCACCGACTTCGGCATCGCCAAGCGCATCGACGAGGACGAGGGCGTCACCGCGACCGAATGGCTGGCGGGCACGCCCTCGTTCATGGCCCCCGAGCAGGCGACCGCGCGCTCGGGCGAGCTGACCGTGACGACGGACGTTTGGGCGATGGGCTGCATCCTCTATCAGTTGCTCGCCGGGCGGGCGCCGTTCCGCGGCGACTCCGTCGCCGAGATCCTCATCAGGGTGCGCGACGAGGAGCCGGCGCGCCTCTCGAGCCTGCGCGCCGCCGTCCCGCGGCCGCTCGAGGTGATCGTCCAGAAATGCCTCATGAAGGACCCGGCGCGGCGCTACGCGTCCGCGGGCGCGCTGGCCGACGACCTCGAGCGCTGGCTGCGCCACGAGCCGATCCAGGCCTCGCCGGTCACCGGCCTCCAGCGCGTGCAGCTCTTCTGGCGACGCAAGCCGCTGGTCGCCAGCCTGGCGACGCTGGTCGCGGGCCTGGTCCTCGCGCTCGCCCTCGGCGCCACGTGGGCCAGCTGGCGGCTGAGCGAGAGCCTCGAGCGCGCGATCGGCGCCGAGGCGGACGCCAAGGACAAGCTGCGCGCCTCGTACCTCGCGCAGGCGAACGCCCAGCGCCAGAGCAAGGAGCCCGGGCGGCGGCGGCGGGCGCTCGAGCTGCTCGGCGAGGCGGCCGCGATCCGGCCCGGGCCCGACCTGCGCGACGAGGCGATCGCCTGCCTGGCGCTCGTCGACCTCGAGCCGGAGCGGCGCTGGCCGTGGCCGCCCGGGGGCGGCTCGACGGCGTACTTCGATCGCGATCTCGAGCGGGCCGCCGTGGGCCAGCCGGACGGAACGATCATCGTGCAGCGTGCCGGGGGCGAGATCGCGCGCACGCTCGCGGGCACGGGCACGAGCGTGTGGACGATGGCCTGGAGCGCGGACGGACGCCGCCTGGCGGCGAAGTACCACCACCCCGACAGCCAGGGCCGCGACGCGCACTTCCGGGTGTGGGACGTCGAGCGGGGCGTGGAGCTGCTCTCGTTCCCCACGAGCGTGGCCACGACGGCCCTCGACCTCGACCCCGCGGGCCGGCACGCCGTCGTCGGCACGCGCGACGGCGAAGTCCTCGTCTGGGACGTCGACACGGGCGGCGAGGTCCTGCGGCTCGACGTCGGTCAGGCGCCGAGGCACCTGCGCTTCCGCCCCGACGGGGGAGCCTTCGCCCTCGCGCTCCTGGGCGACCGCGTGGAGCTGCGCGCGTTTCCCGCGGGGGATCTGCTCGACTCGCTCGAGCTCCCGCGGTTCGCGTACGACGTCGAATGGAGCGCCGACGGCTCGCTGCTCGCGACCGCCTGCGCCGACTTCCGGGCCTACCTGTGGGACCTTCGGGCGCGGCGGCTGCACGCGGTGCTCGCGGGGCACCAGGCCGAGGTCGTCTCCGCGCAGCTGTGCCCCGGCGCGCCGTTCGCCGCGACGCACTCGTGGGACGGGACGACGCGCCTCTGGGACGCGATGACGGGCCAGCTCGTCGTCTCCGGGACGGCGCGCGCCGGCTCCTTCTCCTCCGACGGGCGGCGGCTCTCCTTCACCGACCGGGAGGGGCTCGGCATCTGGAGCTTCCGCCGCGACGAGGTCCAGCGCGTGCTGCACGGGCACGCGGCCAAGAGCCCGCGCCTTGTCGCGCTCTCGCCGGACGGGCGCTGGCTCGTCTCGGGCGGACCCGACGGGGCGCTGCTCTGGGACTTGCGCGCGGAGAGGCAGGTCGGGTGGCTCGCCACCGAGGACGTGTTCGGCGTGACCTTCCGGGCCACGGACGGGCGCCTCTACCTCAGCGGCGACGACGGGCTCGTCGCCTTCGCCGTCCCCGCCGGCGCGACCTCGCCCCTCGACCTCGAGCGGCAGGTGATCCTCGACGGCGCGTGCGCGACGTCCGACATCAGCGCCGACGGGCGGCTGGTCGCCGTGACGCAGGGCACGAGGACGCGGTTCCTCTTCGACGACCCGACGCTCGACCGCGAGGTCGAGGCGATCAGGTCGCAGGACGTGCTGGCGGTGAGCCCGGACGCGCGCTGGGTGGCCGCCGGCAACTGGAAGGGCACGGGCCTGCGCGTGTGGGATGCGCGAACGGGCGAGGTTTCCGTCGATCTGCACCCCGACCGACCCTTCACGGTCCCCTGCTTCTCGCGCGACGGGCGCTGGCTCGTGGTCAGCGTCGAAGGGCTGCTGCAGTTCTGGCGCACGGAGAGCTGGGAGCGCGGGCCGGCGCTCACCGGCCTGGAGTGGCCGACGGGGCGCATCGGCCGCCCGACCTTCTCGGCGTCGGGGGAGCTGATGGCGGCCGCCATGTCGTCGACGGTGATCCAGATCTTCGACGCGCAGTCGCTCGAGCTGCGCGCGACGCTCGAGGCTCCCGACCCGCAGGTGCTCGACCAGCTCGCGTTCGGTCCAGAGGATCGACTCCTGGTCGCGACGAACCCGACCGCGCGCATCCAGGTGTGGGACCTCGAGCGCATCATGCAGGAGCTGCGCGCGCGGGGGCTCGGCGCGCTCGAGCCCGGCGGTGATCGATAGAATCGCGAGACGATGCATGCCCACCTCCAGATCGCGTTCCTGGCGCTGTCCGCCGGATCGCTGCAAGACCAGGACGCACGGCGCGCGAGCGACCTGCCGCGGGTCCTCTTCCTGACGCACTCGGCCGGCTTCACGCACCCGGTCGTCGCGCGCCCCGCGCCGGGCGAGCTCGCTCACGCCGAGCGCGCGCTGCTCGACGCGGCCGCGGGACGGCTCGAGGTCGTGCCGACGCAGGACTGCTCGGCGATCGGCGCCGAGAACCTCGCCCGCTTCGACGCCGTGCTCTTCTACACGACCGGCGAGCTGCCGATCCCGCCCGCGGGGCGCGCGGCACTGATGGCCTGGCTGCGCGCGGGCGGCGCCTTCGCCGGGAGCCACTGCGCGACGGACACGCTCTACGAGTACGCGCCGTACATGGACATGATCGGCGGCGCCTTCGACGGCCACCCCTGGCACCAGGAGGTCGGCGTGCGGGTCGAGGATGCGCGGCATCCCGCCGTCGCGCACCTCGGCGCGGGCTTCCGCATCGCCGACGAGATCTACCAGTTTCGCGACTTCCGCCGCCACCCGCTGCGCGTCCTGATGACGCTCGACGCCTCGTCCGTCGAGATCGGCAAGGGCAAGCGCGCGGACGGCGACTTCGCCCTCGCCTGGTGCAAGGAGTACGGCCGGGGGCGCGTCTTCTACACGGCGCTCGGCCACCGCGAGGAGGTGTGGACGGACCCGCGCTTCCAGGAGCACCTGATGGCCGGGATCGAGTGGGCGATCGACGGGCCGGACTACTCGCCGCCGGCGCCCGCGGGCGCGACGGTGCTCTTCGACGGCACGCACCTGGACGGCTGGCGCCACGCGGGCGGCGAGGCGGCGCGCTGGAGGATCGTCGACGCGGCGCTGGAGGTGACCCCCGGATCGGGCGACTTGATGACGCGGGCGGCGCTCGACGGCCGCTTCCTCCTGCACGTCGAGTTCCTCGTGCCGGAGACGTCCGGGGACCGCGGCGGCCAGGACCGCGGGAACAGCGGCGTGTACGTCCACGGGCGCTACGAGGTGCAGATCCTCGACTCGTTCGGGCTCGAGCCGGGGCCCGGCGACTGCGGCGCGATCTACGGCAAGCACGTGCCCCGCCTCGACGCGTGCAAGCCGGCCGGCGAGTGGCAGTCGTACGACATCGCCTTCACGCCATCGGAGCACGACGCAGCGGGGAAGAAGACGGCGAACGCGCGGATGACGGTCTGGCTCAACGGCCTCGAGATCCACCACGACGTCGAGGTCGACGGCACGACCGGCGGCGCGCTCGCCGCGGACGAGCCGCGGAGCGGGCCGCTCGTGCTCCAGGACCACGGGCACTTGGTCCGGTTCCGGAACGTGTGGGCGCTGCCGCGCTGGAGGGTGCGGTCGGAGGCCCACCGCTGAATGACTAAACTTAGGCCACGTCCGTAAATAAGTATCAACTTTCTTGCTTCTTCGCTCGCCGCTTTGGGCGGATCGCGTAGTTCCAGTCACCGTGGAATTCGTGGCGCTTGATGTCGATATGCGCCATCTGCTCGTCCGTGACCTCGATGCCCTTCTCGTAGAGATGGTCGTCGAGCTCGCAATACACCTTCAGCCCCGTCGCCGTCGTAGTCGACGCGATGAGCTTGACGATCGCCGCATGCGACTCGAGCGGCTTTCCTCGCCAGTTCTGTGTGATGAAGGAGAACAGGCGATGCTCGATCTTGTTCCACTTCGACGTTCCCGGAGGCATGTGGCAGACCGTGATCGTCAGCCCGGTCCGGCTGGCGAACTTCTGGAGCTCCCACTTCCAGAGCCGCACGCGAGTTCCATTGCTCCCCCCACCGTCGGCCGTGATGAGCAAGGACCGCGTCTTGGGGTAGCGGCGACGCCCAAGCCGCCGCCACCATTTCGCGATCGTGGCCACGGCAAACTCGGCGGTGTCGTGGCTGATGCCCACGCCGACCCAGCCGACGTTGTCGGCCAGGTCGTAGACTCCGTAGGGCGCGACCTTGCCCAAGTCCTTGTCCATGAAGTCATGGACCCGGACCTCCTGGGGATTCCCCCTGGGGCGCCACTCTCGGCCGCCATTCTTGAAATCTCCGACGAGCTCCTTCTTCTTCGTGTCGACGGACACCACCGGCCGCCGGCCCCTCAAGAAGGCCGTGGCCTGGGCGTTGATGTATTCGAACTGGGCGTTGCGGTCCACGTGCGAGGACCCTCCCCGCGTCTTGCGGTTGGTCTGAAGACTGTAGCCCATGGCGTGGAGAAGCTTCCACACCAGCGACCGGCCCGCCGCATGCCCCTGCGCTTGCAGCTCCTGCGAGAGCCGGCGCGTGCTCTTGAGGATCCACCGCAACGGCGACTGAGGGTCCCCGCGAGCGAGCGGCTCCACGAGCGCCTCGAGCGCCGGCATCAAGTCCGGGTCGAGCACCTCGGAGCGCTTGCGACCCCCTCCCGCGGCACGGATGCGCTCCGGTTCGAGGTCGGTCGCGGACTGGGCCTCACGCATCCCTCGAACGATGGAGCGGTAACACAGCCCCGTCACCCGCTGCACCGCAGCGATGCCACCACGGCCTGCCGCCAAGGCCTCGGACCCCGCCCAAAGGCGTCGGGTCCGCTCGTTCATCGTCTTTTGCACTGCACGATAGCGCTGGCGCATCGCCTCGATGTCCATATGCCAATAGATCGGCCGACACTGGACTGAGGCAGACACAAATATGATAGTTATTTACGGACGAGCCCTAAGCGCCAAAGCCGCGTAGAATCCTCGCGCCACGCGAAGACTCCAAGACCTAGTAGATCAGCGCCACAAGGTCTCGTCGATCTCGCGAAAGGGCCGCGTGTGCTCAAGGAACGCCTCCTCGTCGTCTTCGCCCCAGCTTCCGGCCAGTTCACGCAGGTCCGTGAACGTCTCGACCCCGGGCTCGAGGCCGACGCAGCGAGCCAGCAACTGGCGTAGGAAGGAGTTCATGCTGATCTACTAGGTCTTGGAGTCTTCGCGTGGCGCGAGGATTCTACGCGGCTTTGGCGATTAGCTGCTTGAGAGTGGCGTCGCGGACGGCAAAGAGGGCAGCGGTGAGACGTGCGCCTTTCTGCGTC